>Ga0255098_1000003_pt1 | contig 150588 bp, 197 predicted proteins | sample Colum_Atlam_RepC_2_FD_188440 | JGI IMG/M metagenome (GOLD analysis project Ga0255098, IMG submission 188440) | Freshwater microbial communities from Columbia River, Oregon, United States - Colum_Atlam_RepC_8d | ecosystem: Environmental > Aquatic > Freshwater > River | place: USA: Oregon... | reverse complement strand
TATTTGCAAATGCCCTAGCACTATCAGGGATTGCAGCGTTTTACTCCATTGTTGGGTTGATGGCTATCTTTGCATCAGCCCCTATTTCTATTGCAGTGATGGGATCTGCACTAGAGGCATCTAAGTTAATTGTTGCTTCATGGTTGTACAGGAATTGGAAGGAAATTCCAATTCTTATGAAGAGCTATCTGACACTGGCTCTTATCATTCTGATGTTTCTTACTTCGATGGGAATCTTTGGATATCTGTCAAAGGCTCATCTTGATCAAGGCGTTCCAACAGCCGATATACAAGCTCAGGTAGATCTAATTGACGAGAAGATAAAAACAGAACAGGAAAAGATAAATGAAGCTCGTAAATCTCTTACACAATTGGATGCTCAAGTTAATGAGACTATTACGAGATCGAGTAAGGACACGGACACAAGAGCAGTCGACCGATCAATTACAATCAGGCGTCAACAAGCTAAGGAGCGATCTGCCCTCAGTAACCAGATTGCAGAGAGCTCTAAAGAGATTGGGCGACTTAGAGAAGAGCGATCGCCCAAAGCCGCCGAGATCCGAAAAGTCGAGGCAGAAGTTGGGCCTATAAAGTACATCGCATCTCTGATCTACGGCGACTCCATTGACCAGAATCTTCTCGAGAAGTCTGTACGGTGGGTAATCATCCTCATTGTGTCGGTGTTCGATCCCTTAGCTGTGATCATGCTAATTGCAGCGAATTGGTCTCTACTACATACTCGCAAACCTGTAGATATACCAGCAGTCCAACCTCCAGTACCTGATCCCGAGCCGTTAGTGGAACCTGTACCTGATGTAATCGCACCTGAGCCTAAAGAAGAGGTCCCTACCAACCACAAGTCAATCACTATACAAACAAACGTGAAGATGTCAGATGATGTTGCTACAGCGATCGGAGCGACAGAACATCCAGTATTCAACCCAGAAAGTAAGTACTGGAAATAAAGTTGACGTTAAGTACATAATGAGATAATATAGTGCTTTAGTTATGGAGAAACGTGATGTTCATTGACGAAGAAACTAAACAAAAGGTAAAGGGCCTACTGCATGACGAATCAAAACAAGATCTGCGCATTACTTTTGAAAAATCCGATGGTACAACGCGAACTATGCGCTGCACCCTCGCAGAATCTCTCATCCCCGTCGACAAACGGCCGAAAGGTTCAGGTAGCAGCTCTTCTGAAACCACGCAACGAGTATTCGATCTCGATAAAGGGGAGTGGCGAAGCTTTAAGTGGGAATCTGTGACAGAAGTTTTATCTTATAATTGAGAGGTGATTATGACTATTAGTTCTACATATGATCGAAAGAAAATTCGCGATGCTCTTCAAGAAGCATCCAACTCAATGACTCGGATTGGTGCCGAGCGTGACCTGATTAAAGATATTGCCAAGGATATCTCTGATACATATCAGATTCCAAAGAAGCAAGTAAACAAGATGATCCGTGTCTACCACAAACAGAGCTTTAGTGAAGAGGTTGCCATTCAAGATGAGTTCGAACAGCTCTACGAAATGGTTGTCAACATCAAAAACGAAGCGCAATAACCCGGTTGTTTTTGGCTGTTGACATTAATTCGCAAGCAGACTATAATGATGTCTTGTTGAATGGAGAACCATTATGGCTGTAACTAAACGTCGCAAGCAGTCCATCGAGACTTCGATGGCTATCATTCGTGGCATCGAGCCGATCACCACCAAAGAGTCTTTCAAGGCTGACCTAATCAAAGCATTGAATTGGTATAATGCTAACTGGGAAGAAAAGGATTATCGTTCTTCAGCAGAGAAGTATATGACTAAGGTTGCTAAGGTTAAAGACACAACCTATCTCCTTAGCAAGGCTTCATTCTCGGATATTCGACCGATTGGTGTGATTGGCCGTCTCGTGATGCGAGACCAATACGTCGATCTGAATACTCTTGAATCTCTTCTCGTCTCTATCGAGAAACTTCAAGTTAAGTATGCAAGGCCAAAACCTGCTGCCGTTACGATTCAATCAACTGGACAGACGATCTCTGTCCAAGATCGTATTAACGAGTCTGCTCGAGTTGCAGCGGGTGAAGTTGAAGGAGCGATTGACGATTACTTAATTAACGGAACCGAGTTCTCTATGAAGTCGTTCCTGCTATCTAAGCAGGTGTCCGGTGTCGTTGCCAAGAAGATTGGTGCGATGTTTGAAGGAGTTCTTGCTGAGCTCGATGAAGCGATTGCTGGTAAAGACGTTCAACTGAAAGAAGGGTACGGCCAATATACTAAGCGTGGATTGAAAGCGTATGCTGAATTCATGCGACAGATTGTTGCTGATTGTAACCAGCAAGCTGTATCTGCTAAAGCTCAACGCAAGCCGCGCGCTCGCAAAGCTAAACCTGCTTCAGTAGTTGCTAAGAATATGGTTTACATGAAAGAGTTTCCTGAGTTGAAATTGAAGTCAATTACTGCTGATAAGATCATTGGGGCATCCGAGCTGTGGGTGTACAATACAGCTAATCGTAAGTTGATTGTATACTATGGTGCCGATAATGGTTATCTTGGCGTCAGTGGGATGTCAGTCACAAATTACGATGTCGAGAAGTCGTCTGTTAAGACTCTTCGTGATCCGGAGAAGTTCTTTAAGGGACTTGCATCTACAGGTAAGCGTGCTATGGCTAATGCTTGGAAAGCTGTCAAGGCTAAGGCTTCTAGCCCTCGAGCTCGAATCAACGAGGACATGATCCTTCTGGCAGCAAACTAATAAAGGTTCGATATGATTATTATTGACTACAGCCAAGTGGCTATCGCGAATATCTTTGCATTCCAATCTGATCTCAAGAAGACCTCTGAGAACAAAGCGGAAGCAGTGAACATTATCCGTCATGCTATCCTAACTGGATTGAAGTATTACAAAACCAAGTATAGCGACAAGTATGGCGAGATGGTTCTAGCCTGCGATGGAAAGAAGTATTGGAGGAAACAGTTGTTTCCATACTACAAGGCTGGGCGATCGAAGACACGTGAGAAATCCGACCTCGACTGGAAGTTGATTTTCGATACGATCTCAAGCATTCGGGATGATCTAGTAGAGCACTTCCCGTACAAAGTGATTCATATCGATACAGCAGAGGCTGATGATATTATTGGAACTCTATGTAAGTGGACTCAGACCGGTGGTATGGTTGATCGTGGTATGTTTGAAGAGAAACAGCCTGTGATGATCGTATCGTCTGATGGTGACTTCAAGCAACTCCATAAGTATGATAACGTCAGTCAATGGAGCCCTATCCAGAAGAAAGCAGTTCATTGCCCTAATCCCAAGACCTATCTTGCCGAACATATTGCAAAGGCTGGAGATGATGGTATTCCTAATGTACTATCTCCTGATGACGTGTTTGTTACAGAAGGTACTCGCCAGAATAAGATGACATCAGCCAAGCTGGAAAGATTCATTACTCTTGGCCGCGATGCATGTGAGAATGACGAGCAGCGTCGTAATTGGGACAGGAATAATCAACTAATTAATCTCGATATGATTCCACCTGACATTGAACTATCGATTCTCGAATCGTTTTTGACACAGAAGCCAAAAGGCAGTAAGATGAGCATATATAATTATTTCATCAAGCATCGCTGTCGTCTACTGCTTGACAGCATTGAGGAGTTTTAATATGGCACAGTATATTACGGAAGTACTTCGCGACCTTAACAAGGATCCGTCGCTATTCCAAACCACGTATCGTAAAGTAGGTAATGGTGGTCCTCTTGGTGTGCTGTTTATGCATGCCTTCACCGCGCAGGGTAAGTTTCTACTACCAGATGGCGAGCCCCCATACAAACCGAGTCCTGAACCTATTGGAATGACGCCAGCACGGTTCATTCAAGAGATTCGTAGGTTCTATTTGTTCACTCGCAAAGATCTATCCAACACTAAACGCGAGCAGTTGTTTATTCAGATGCTGGAGTCAGTTCATCTAGAAGAAGCTAAAATCTTGATTGCCGTCAAAGATCAAACTCTTACTAATCTATACCCAAACATCACTCGTGAAGCAGTAGCTGCAGCTGGATTCATCCCACAGCTACCTCCTCAAGAAGTTAAGAAGGAGGAAGTAGCAACAAAAAAATCCGTAAGGCCCAGGGGAAGACCTCGCAAGTCGGCGAGCCCCCAAGTGGTCCTGTAAACATTCCTCCTAAACCTACTCTATTTGACCGACTTGTAGAGTGGATAGCTAAAATATGAAACCAAAGTGGATTAGTGCATACATGGATGTGGCTGAGAGGTTTGCACAACTCTCAACAGCTACACGTTTGAAAGTAGGAGCTGTTGTTGTGAAAGACCATCGAATCATTTCGATTGGATACAACGGCACTCCTGCTGGATGGAGTAATGAATGCGAAGTAGTAATTGACACAGGCGAACTTCCGCCAACAACAGTCACCAAACCAGAAGTCATTCATGCTGAAGCAAATGCAATCCTAAAGCTAGCACGCGATGGTGAGTCTGGTAAGAATGCCACTATGTTTTGCACCCATGCCCCATGTATTGAATGTGCAAAGATGATTCATGGAGCTGGTATCACTAATCTATACTGGCGAGACACTTACAAGACTGATCAAGGATTGTATTTTCTTGGCCGAGCTGGTGTTAATACTTTCAAACAGCAATGAACATAGAAGTATTCTATCATGTCTATATTCCTCCAGATCATCAAGGATCTATGAGATGGACTTGGTATGTTGACCAACAATTGTCGTTGATACGTGATAGTTCTTTACATAAGATTGCAAATGTCAATCTATGCGCAACAATGCCAATGCATTGGTGCCATTCGGTTACTAATGAGCCATTGTACCAAACATTCAACTACTATGTCTCAACTAAGTATCCGTTTGTTAAAATCTTAGATATAAGAGATACAGGACACCATATCAACATATATGAAGGACAGACTATCGAAAGGTTGTATCGTCACTGCATTGATAATGATTCCATTGTACTCTACTTCCATAGTAAAGGGGCAGCAAGCAATCAACCCCAAGTGACTAGTTGGAGGGATGTCCTTAACCATTACTGCATTGGCCAGTGGACTACGGCAGTGAGAGCTATTCAACGACAGGACATCGATCTTGTTGGGGTAAGAGATGCAGTATGCAAGGACCATATGGTTAGTGGGAATTTTTGGTGGTCTAAGTCTGAATACATTCGTAGACTTCCTGAACCCTTACAGTCACAAGTGTACCAAACAGGAAGACCGCGATTTTATCCTGGTGGCCCTGATTACCGGTACTCTTTTGAAGACTGGGTCTGGACAGGAACCCCAAGAGTACATCACTTGATAGATACAAAGGTAGATCACTACCAACAATTTTACTTTGTAAATAGTTGACTTTAAAATTGTACATCAGTACAATACTAGTAATGCCTGAGTGACGGAATAGGTAGACGTAGCGGACTTAAAATCCGCAGCCGCAAGGCGTACCGGTTCGATTCCGGTCTCAGGTACCATCGGGCCTATAGCTCAGACGGTTAGAGCAGTGGACTCATAATCCATTGGTCCTTGGTTCGAACCCAAGTGGGCCCACCAAACCAATTTGTAGGAGGAGAGATGAGCGGAAACGATAAAGAGTGGCTGAACAAAGTTCGCGTGGCTTATTCTGTTTACCAACCACAATCTCAAGAAGTGGAAGAATTCATCAAATGGCTCTATCTTCAGTATGGTATCCTTTTCCTTGGATTTGAAAAGCAAAATGAAAAAACTGATCCGTGATGGTAAAGTCGCTGTAGTGCATACAATTGCACATGGCGCAGGGTGGTTCTCATGGTGGGGCAATGAAGAGATGCTTTTCGATCCTAAGATCGTTGAGCTGATTGAGGATCGTAATTTTGAAGAACTGATGTCGTATGTGGAGTATGTGTACGATGGCCAGAATTCATCATGCGTGCTTGCAGTGCCTTACCTTGGAGTCACATGGATTCCTCAGGGAGTTGATTTCTGGATTAGAGAATATGATGGGAGAGAGACTGTAGTCACTAAAGAGGACATTCCGTGGATTACTGCATGATCCTTGGTGACAGTACAGCAGCTGGTATTGCAGCTCACCGTAAAGAATGTGTACGGTATGTTAAAGTTGGCATTACGAGCAAGGATTGGAATGAGCGCTACATGATTCAAGCTGCCTCCGCTATATACGATACTGTGATCATCAGCCTAGGTTCTAATGATCATGGGCGGATTAAGACAGAAGATGAACTACGAAAGATGAGACATGCAATCCAAGCCAAACAAGTGTTTTGGATTGGAGCTGGGATGTGGAGGAGACCACAAGCACAGAAAGCAATCGATATGGTAGCAAGCGAGTTCGGCGACACCATCATCATGCGATCTCAAACAAGTGTAGCAGGTGATGGTGTCCACCCATCCAACGCCGATTACCGTAGGATGGCCCGCGAATCCACCCGGTAAAATACAGGGTTGACATTAATTCCGTTTTATCATATAATATTGGTATGATGAATGAGATGATTAATGAAATGGCCTATACTTTCGACAACAACATTGTTAGCGATCTGCACAAAGACGCATTTGGCATGCGTCCCAGCTCTATGTTTTGGGAACGCTGGAATTCTTATTCCGATGATGAGCGGCAGCGAGAATGGGACCGTCTTATTGTTGTAATGGAGCGCTCAATTGAGCTCGACCGCATGAGGGAAGCTGAAGCTGCTGAGACGTTTGAGAAACGAGTGGAAGATACGATCGTGGCTGGTGCTGGAGATCGCGATACAGCTATTCGATGGATCATGGACGCAGATAATGCACTGGACCTTGAGCACCTTTGTTGGATTAATGGCTTGAACTTCAACTATTTCAAGAAAGCAATTTAAAATGAAAAAGAAAAAGAAAGTGGTGATGTGTGATCCACCTTCGGGCTGGAAGTATGGGTTTCCAAAACCTCAACCAAGAGATATTCTTTCCAGAGAAGAATTCCACGATTGGTTGGTGTCAGAGGGATATCCTCGTAAGATGATTACCGACATGGGAGATTACTTCTATTGTAGGTATTGGGAGGAAGAACGTGAAATTTGAAGATTGGTTTTATGAACCTGAAGGGTTCTGCATCAAAGCTGAACGATTCTATGAAGACATCGATGTCTTCGCGAGGAAGAAGCCTGAAGTTCTAGTTGAATGGCTAAGGTCGGCATTTGAGGCAGACCTGCAAAGTGATCAAACAAACTACTATTGGGATCCTTTAGGATAATTATGAACGACAACTTACATTCTGTCCTAAATGAAGTTGGTGACGCCTTCACCAAAGCGATGAAAGAGATTGAAGCAGATCAGGAGTTGTTTTGGACCTCACTTTCAAAAGAAGACCAACTAAAAGCATTCTGTGCTGTTGCTCGTCGAATCTTTGACGGGGAGATCAAGCAGAAGGGATCTTATCGGTATGTACTTTACCAGGTGTTTGGGTTTGGGCCTGAGGCTTATGCACCAGCCCAAGATGCAGGATATCTAGCTATTCATAATTCAATATATGGACAGGATTATGAGGACAAACTGTTGATGGCTTTCTGTAAGAAGTTTGGTGTAGAGGATGCAGAACAGAAGATTAACTCATTTTGGGATAGGCCATGACTACGATGGATAAAGTAGTAATGCTGGTATCAGCGGTCGTAATTGTAGTGACACTTATTGTCAGTTCAATTTCATACAGCCCGCAAAAGAACTCATGCGCTGATATAGAGATCAGACCTGATGCTACGGAACATCAAAAAGACCTTTGTAGGAGAAGTCGATGAAAACAAGATATCGTATTGTTCGAGATCAGTATTGTGGTTACGAAGTTCAAAAGAGGACTTGGTACTGGCCGTTTTGGATCTCATGTGGATTCTGTAATACTCATTGTACGGTTGAAGGAGCAGAACAATGGCTTCGTGGGTATATGAATGAAGTGGTGAAAGAGATTTCGTAATGAATCAAGATTTGGTTTTTCGCTTGCGTAAGCGCGCTGAGATTCGTTTGCAAATATCAACACGCAAAAGTGTTCAAGAGAACAAACCGGATCGGCTTGTGGAACTGTTGTTGGAAGCCGCAGACGCGCTGGATAAACGTGAACAATCAACAAGCAGTCAAATGAATCTGGATGATATCATCCGCATGGCTGAGCAAGCCGGGTTCAAGACGAACCGAAGGATGATCTGGGTAGCCGAGTGGGAGATCACTCCGTATCTGCAACGGTTCGCCGCCCTTGTCACTACTGCCGAGCGTGAGCAGTGCGCTCAGTTGGTCGAGACATTCGACACTACTAACCCCAATATTGTTGCAGCAGCAATCAGGAGCATGAAATGATTACATTAAAACAATGGATGGAAGTTGCAGGGTATATGATCACTGAAGGTAGCAACTACTTCAATTCAAACTACCCTGATGCTTATTCTTTTAGTTCTTGGAATGGCTGCCACGATGGATACGCGTTGGAGATTGTGTTCCAGATGGGTAAATCTACCGACGAAGAACATCTTGTATATGAAGTAGCAGCACACGATTATAAGAACAACCGATCATATCGATTGATCAATCCCGAGTTTGTCGATAAGCCCAAAGAACTGGAAGCCTGGGATGGGGTTAAGTTTATCGATTTGGATCTTCCTGAAGATTGGATCGAAAAGGCTGTTGCCATTAAATCAGGAATCGAGTATGATACAAGAGTGAAGATTCCTTTGGAGCTAGAGGAAAAGGAAATGATGTTGTTGTTCAAGCTCGCACACGAAGCTGATGTTACGTTAAATGAATACGTTGAAATGGTTCTGAAAAGGTCCCTGGGAATCTAATATAATGAGTGAAGAGAAGTTTGATGTTGTAATCAAAGCCCTACAAGATCATCATGATGATTTGTGGAGAATGTCAGAGCGCAAAGAGGAGTGGGGAATTATGGACCACATCCGACTTGAACAAATGGATCAATTGAAAAAGGCTATGCTTTGTTGGAAGCAACATAGACATGAATGGATTGAAGATGAAACTGAGTGAACTAAAACGATTTGTGGATAGGGCTCTTGAATATGAACGCGATGACCCAGATGTGGTGATTCAGATTAAACTACCATACAGTACAGTTGGAGCGCGACCTTCTGTTGGGGTAAAATCTGTTCAAAAGGGATTTGATTGGGATGCAGGTAAATTCATTCTGACTCCAGAAGAACCACTTACCCCCAGTGATCGTGATTTTGACAAGCAGATGCGTGATATGCAGGAACGAGCAGGCTGGGCCGATTCAGAGAACCGTAGACTGAAAGCAGAACTTAATCAATTAAAGAAGAAAATTAAACAAGGTGCTGGCGGCAAATATAGTGATATCGTCAGCGATGGTGGGATGGACCCGCGATGAACGAACGAATTCGTGAACTTGCTCTACGGGCTGGTGGTGGGTTATCTTGTATTGCAGAACCACTTGAACATCCTTGGAAATTTAGTCAAGCAGAGTTGGAAAAGTTCGCCGAGTTGATTGTCAGAGAAGTGTTTGCTAAGATTGAGGATGAAAGGTTTGAAGTATATCAACCTGTGAAAGAATTAGTTATGAAACATTTAGGAGTTCAAGAATGAGTAATTTAATTTCACACGCACAAAGAGAATTTCGTGCAGCAGGGTGGATCAAAGATGACGGTTCATACATTGATGAGATGCAGGAAGCTATTTGCAATCATGTCTTGAAACTTCTTGAAGTATTTTCTGATGAAGGACATTCCGGTTCTTCTGCACCATATGCGATTGAACTATTCTCTAAATTGGCTAAGTTCAACCCCCTTACACCATTGACAGGAGAGGATTGGGAATGGAATCATATCAATGATGATCGTACTAACAATGTATCAGTATATCAAAACAACCGTTGTGGTGCAGTCTTTAAGCAATCAGACCGCTTTAACGGTGATCCATATTACCTAGATGCTGTTGTGTTCTGGGAATGGGTGTCTAATCCTGACATTGATGATGGCAAACCATTCAAATCATATTTCACAAGCCGTGAGTCTATGGAGCCTATCCAATTTCCATATACTCCTGAAACCAAGTATCGGTTCTTGCCAACGGAACAGTTTCCAAATGAGGTACTATAATGAGTAAGCTAGCAAAAGCAATCACCGCAACTACCACTGGTAATGTTCGAGCGATGCGCGACAAGCTAAGGTACCTAGAGGTAACTAAATCAGTGTCTGACGTAGGCTCTTCTTTTTATCCTCATAAGTTAGCAAAAGAGTATAGAATTCAGGCCAGGTTTACGGCTGTTGCGTGGCTTGAAGATGAAATCTCAAAAACTGCTCAGCATGATGCATTTCAGGAGATGTTACAGACTGTTAAGAGAGGAATGATTGAAGAAATGTTTGGAGAGTTTAGACCTCTCATTATTGAAATGAGAGTGGCGCTGTATGACGAAGATACACAAAGGGCAAGAACACTGCTTGCTCAACTTGAAGAACAAATGTTCACTAATGGTGTTGAATAAGAGAAGATTCATGATTAAACTAAAAGAATATGCAAAGAGTGACTTTTGGACATTCGCACTCACTGTATCCAACCCTCACGAATACTATGAAAGTGGTCACTCGATGACTAATTATTGCAATCTTCACTTTGCACTCTTTGGCCACTCTTGGTGGTTTCGTGTTCCTGAATTCTTCAAGCCGCGTAAGAAGTGGGTAGATACATCCAAGTATGAATGGTCAAAAAGCCCTACAGGTGGTTATTGGGAATATATCCAACGCCAATATGGAATTTCTGTAACAGAAAATTCTATTCATCTGTCCTACGGTATTCAACCTGGCAGTTGGTCATCGAATGATAAGAAGAACTCCGATCACACCAAAGTGTTTTCCATTCCTTGGAAGAACATGACTTTCCAACATGAAGAGTTCTTCACACCTGAGTGGTCATCATATACTATCCTTGCCGATAAGAATGGCATAACTGATTGGAAAGAACATCATAAAATCAAAAAAGATGTACCCAAGATCAAGTTTCGATTCAACGACTATGATGGTGAAGAGATCATCGCCACCTGCTACATCAGCAAGAGAATGTGGCGGCATGGAATTGGTTGGTTCAAGTGGCTAGGCTATATCAGAAAGCCACTAATCAAGTATACACTAGACCTTGAATTCTCCAAGGAAACAGGTTATAATAAAGGAAGTTGGAAAGGTGGTACTATGGGGCACTCTGTTGAAATAGCATATGGAGAAGATCCTCTAGAAGCCTTTAAGCGATATGGCTCATCAGTTGACAGTTACAAAGAGTATGGAAAGAAGAACAGAGGATTTACAAACGTCGAGGTTGAATAGTCATGAAATTTGTAAGTGATGTGGTATTTAAAATTTGGCAAGTGGAATCAGATGATGGTAGTTATTACCGCACAACCAATGGACTAGATTGGGAAAAACTCTATGGCGAGTCTTGGGAACCAGTGTACTTCAGTGAAGAGGATCAATGTAAGGAAGCGTGGAAGGTTTACATACGACCTAAAGCTACTAATGTACTCCGGCAAAGATCGGAGGCTCTGGTCATTGCTTTAGTCGGTAAGGATCTTGCTGATGATTGGTGGAATAGACCTAACAAAGCGTTCGATGGGCAAACACCAAAAGAAAGATTTGACAAAAATCCTAGTGAAGTGTACAATTATCTTATGAGTCACGGTTATTGAGGAAATAGTCATGGGTACAAACTACTACGTTGCTAAGAATTTTTGTGAATGCTGCAATCGATATGATGAAGAGTATCATATTGGTAAAGATTCTTATGGGTGGGCTTTTACTTTCCAGGGATACAAGTACGATCATCTTACTTCTTGGAAACGATGGAAAGAGTTTCTGAAAGACCAAATCATTATGAACGAATATGGAGAACGTATGGATTATGAATCGTTCGTTGATCTTGTTGAGAACTGGAAATCTCCTAACTATGTCAATCCATCAACTGGCCGCAAGAATCAGGTGCATAATGATGCTGGTCGTAATGACAAGTATTCTTGGTTCAACCCTGAATATGATTGGGATGATGAGGACGGATACTCTTTCTCTTCCAGGGAGTTTTCATGAACAATATTTTTGAAGAGTTCTATTTCAATGCTCGGGAAGCAGCAGGTAAGAAGTGGAGATTTCAGACTACGAACTATGATGTGGCCGGAGAGTTGTCAATTGCACTTGTTACTAAATGCTCACAGTTGATTCAAGATTTTGTTGATCAGAGAATTCCTGCTAGCGAGTATCCAAGGCGACTAAAAGAACATTTTGGACTTGAGTAAAATTATGTTCAATCTTCTCAATAGGTTGATTGATTTGATAGTCAAGATGTTCATGTTAGCATGGACATTCCTGTTCATTAGTTTCTTCACACTAGTGACGGTAGCATTGCTGTCGCACCCATTTAAGTATATCGTGTCATTGTTCAGACCGATACCACCACAATAGGACCACATGAGATACTACTCTTTCAATGACTATGATGGCGACGACCCATCAATTGGACATAAGATAACAACGATGTCTGAGGAAGAAATCCGAAAGGAATATTACCCATATTGGTATGGGAAGATGTGTGATAAGTTTGGTCAAGATCATGTTGATGCTAACTACTGTTTCGAGGACTGCTTGATGGACTGGATCTGTGTTAATTGGGCATGGAGAAGTGAATGATGGAAGATAATGTTGACAAACGCCATGTGTTTGAGCTAAAGTATACTGACATCAATGGAGATGTTTGTACTAGGACGTTCCGAGGTGTAACACTCCCCGAAGTGTTTGAGAATCTCGAGCTGTTCCTTAAAGGATGTGGATTTTACATGACTACCCTTACAATGGAGGACCATGATGATCGTGACGCTTGAAACAGATCCAGATACTGGTGACTTGATCCTTCCTTTAGGCGATGAGCTGATGGAGGAGTGTGGGTGGAGTGTTGGTGATACTCTAGAGTGGATTGATAATGAAGATGGAACTTGGACTATTAGGAAGAAAGCTATGAATAAGTATGTGCTTGTTGAAACTCTGTCTCAATATCGTATGAGGTATGTGATTGAAGTTCCTGCTGACCACAATTCTCGCCAATATCCATGCAGCGCCACTACATGGGCTGAAGATACTGTCTGCATGGAAGAAGGAAAAGAGTTCTCTCAAAAGCATCTTGGTGAAACTATTGTTAGCTCGCGAGAAGTTAGTAGGGATGAAGTGATTGCCCTATGCGATCAAGACAATGATTATCTGAAGTCATGGACCGACGAGAAGAAGATTGAAACATTCGTAACTACAATCGAGAAGACGAAATGACTCTTGAAGTTATTTTGTCCTTTTGGATCGCATTTTGTGTATCGTTTGGTGTTGCGTATGTAATTGGGTGGAAAGTGCGCGATCGTAAAGACAAGAAGGATTGATATGAAAGTCTACATTGGCCCATACATTAACTATATTGGACCTTTTCAGATTGCAGAAAAGGTCCTGTTTTGGAAAGATCCGGATAGCGCTGAAGTTGAAAAACTTGGCGATCGCTTAGCCTCAGTTCCTGGTCTTGATAAACTGTGCAATAAGATCCACAAACTTCGAAAACGTAACATTAAGGTGCGGATCGATGGTTATGATGTATGGTCAATGGATTCGACGCTTGCGTACATTATCCTGCCAATGCTGTACAAGTTGCGCGATGTAAAGCATGGATCTCCCAATGTAGATCAAGAGGATGTTCCTGATCATCTTAAGATTACAACCCATGAAGAGTTCACTCAATACCTGTTCCCTTTCTACACAGAGGATGAACACGATGAGTATGAGATTATTCATGACCGTTGGGATTGGGTTCTCAACGAAATCATATGGGCATTCGAACAACTAAACACAGACTGGGAGAGCCAGTTCTTTGATCACTCTGGTGTTGACTATTCAAAGCCCATTGCTGATATGGTTCACACAATTAAGTATGATGATAAGGGAATGAGAGTGCATGCAGACCGAATCCACAATGGTCTAAGGTTGTTCGGGAAGTACTATCGTTGCCTGTGGGATTGACAGAAACAACTGTTGACTATAAAACTGTACTGATATATAATTATCTTGTTGTTGAGAAATGCCCCTGTAGCGCAATTGGTAGCGCAACTGATTTGTAATCAGTAGGTTGGCGGTTCGAGTCCGTCCAGGGGCACCATATTGAAGCACATTGTCCCACCTGTTTCAGCGGTTGCAGGGACGGTGACTAGGAGCGCCCCCTAGTTTGCTGTGTAGAGCCGCGTCAGTGTGCTTCAATATGGTTGACATTAAATCAGACCTCTGGTATAATGTTCTCAACGCTGAGAGATCAGCAACGCTCTTTAAAAACTAGCAATATTTGAACAACATTTTGTTCTCATATTGAAGCACATTGTAAGCCATTCCCGAAGGCCCAAGGGAGCGTAGGGTGGTGATAGTAGATAATCGGCCGATACAGCTACTGACCCATCTAGATAGTACAGTGTGTTTCAATATGGTTTTAGATGGGGGAGTGTGCGAGTGCCGAAAGGATGCGCCTACTCTTAAACAACCATGTGAGGTGCCCCTTATTTTTAAGAAATTGACCCGCCCTGCTTGTTAGTCCAATTCCCTAGGACCCAGCAGCACACTGCGGCGCTAAATGCTCTACTGTCAAACTCGGAGGCAGTAGACTGGTCACTCAAAGGCGGGATCGGATCGTCGTCCGGGAGCAGAAAGACTATGGGAGTCCACAGTAGGGAGTGGATAACCATATTGAAGCACATTACTAAGAGTCCAGGTTCAGAGCGTGGCTTAGTGTGCTTCAATATGGTTGTTTAATAAAAGGAAAGATATGTCTGTTACACTTAAGAATTTGGAAAGCGCCCTCGCGGGCGAAAGTATGGCACATATTAAGTATCGATACTTTGCGCAGATTGCAAGGGAAGAGGGATACGAAGATGTTGCTAAACATTTTGAGCACACTGCTGATCAAGAGATCAAGCATGCATGGGGTCACCTAGAATTGCTGATTGGCAAACCTTCAACAAAGGAATGCTTGGAAAAGGCAATTGCAGGTGAAACATACGAGTATACTGAAATGTATCCTCAGTTCCTAGCAATCGCTCAAACTGAAGGTATTCATCATGCAGCACAAATTGCAAAAGAACAGATTCAAGAAAGCAAGGAACACGCAGCGCAGTTTATGGATGTCTTGAATAAAGCTGAGAAGCGTTTCAATGCTTTGAAGAAAGTTGAAGAGCGTCATGCAAATGCATATAAGCAAGTGTTGGAGGGTCTATGAAACAAGATCATGTTTGTATTGTTTGTGGTCATGTACATGATGAGGAAACTGAAGGTAAGTGGGAGGAACTCCCCGACTACTTTAGTTGTCCGGAATGTGGTGTAGGCAAAGAGGACTACGAACTTGTATAATTAAGTTTTAGGGTGTGTGTGCCGAACGGTTGAAGGCAGCGGACTGTAAATCCGTGACATAAGAAACGCTGGTGGTTCAAATCCATCCACACCCACCAGAACGTGCAGTCTAATCAACTGCTATTGTGACCCGCAAGATGAGAAGTGCTGTGATAGGCACGGGTGGTTCTAGTCTAACCGAACTAGCGCTGGCAATGCGATAATCCTTTCTGGTCGGGAAGCGGGTGGAGGGTGTATCTCTTGAATCCCAAAGGTTCGATGCACTATAATTACCGCCGCAGAGAGGAAGCACCTTGCGGGATTGGCTCATTGGTTGAGTTCCAGCCTTCCAAGCTGGCTAAAGGAGTTCGATTCTCCTATCCCGCTCCATTTTAAAACACATTGGTTGGTATTGGAGTGGGGCAACAGCCATAAACTTCCTGCCCCTGAGAAGGGAAGTACCAGTGTGTTTCAATATGGGCTGGTAGTGATAATGGGAGCACAGGGGCTTTGCAAGCCTTTAGTCGGAGTTCGATCCTCCGCCGGTCCACCATACAATTCCTCGATAGCTCAGTCGGTAGAGCAAAGCACTGTTAATGCTTGGGTCCGTGGTTCAAGTCCACGTCGGGGAGCCATAAATAGTCTCATTACATTGTCTGTATGGGATACAACCATGTTAAACTTTAAACAGTACTTAGTTATTCAAGAGGGAGTTCACGACAAAGGGATCTTCCGAGCCGTATTCATGGCCGGATCACCTGGTTCAGGCAAAGATTATGTAATGCATAAGACATTAGCAGGACATGGTCTACGGGAAATCAACTCTGATGTTCCTCTTGAACATCTAATGAAGAAGCACGGCCTAGATCCTAAGATGCCAGAGCATGAACAATCTAAGAGAGATGTAATTCGCGTTAAAGCAAAGCATACTGCGGAGCTCAAAAAGAAGCTTTCGGAGCATGGTAGGAATGGTATAATCATTAACGGTACCGGCGACGACCATCACAAGATCAAAGCAATGAAAGACCACCTCGAGTCGATGGGATACCAGACTCACATGGTCTTCGTTCACACCGATAATGAGACATCAAAAAAACGAAACGTAATGCGTGGCCAGTTAGGCGGCCGCGAGGTGCCAGAAGAGGTCAGACAAGAAAAGTGGACAAATGTTCACAAATCAAAGGATCATTATAAGGATATGTTCGGGAGCCACTTCCACAGTGTGGACAACTCAATCGACATGCAAAAGGCAACACCTGAAGAGAGAAAGAAACATCTCGACCGCTTGGATAAGATTCACAAGCATTTCGGCAAGGTTGTATCATCGAAAGATCACACACCCGAAGCCCAAAAGTGGATTGATAGTCAACTAAAGAAGTAAAAGGAACACAACATGCAGACCAAAGTAGACCCGGAAGTACTCGAGTGGATGAAAGAAGTAATCGCTAAGGATGAGTATTACGACATCGTTGAGGACCTTGATGTTGAAGACCTAGTCGAGCAGTTAAACGAAAATAAACTTGACATTTAATCCTGTACACTGTATTATGTACGGATATGAGTAAACATGATATTACAGCTTTGATTTACGACAAGCGTGGCAACTTGTTGAGCATGGGTAGGAATTCATACGTGAAGACCCACCCATTACAGGCTAAGTATGCTAAGGATGTCGGAGAAGACTATAAAGTGTTTGTTCATGCAGAGATCCACGCGATCGCAAGATGCAGGGATCTGAATAAAGCGCATAAGATTGTTATCATGCGTTATGGTAAAAGCGGCCAGCCTCTTTTGGCAAAACCGTGTAGGATATGTGAGCACGCAATCTCGTTCACCAACATCAAAGAGATCGTGCACACATAGAAGAACACAAAATAAATTTGAATGAAGTTGTGTTCTGTGTTATAATGGTCATGTACTTGAAAGAGTACTTTTTATAATCTCAAGGAGAATAGTATGGAACTGTCAATGAAAGATAAGATTTTTGTGCAACTAGTTATCGAGGGTAAGCAGAAGACTGCAGCTCAACTTGCTGCTCAGTACAAAACTACCCGGGCTACTGTTGCTGCACGAATCAGTGAAATTCGCGATGAGGGCTATTCAATCTACGCCAACAAGCGTAAGGATACAAAGGGTCGTGTCAAGGTGTTCTATCGCTTTGGTACACCAACTCGTAGTGTTGTAACGGCAGGCCGCTTCATGCAGAAGGTCTTTGGCTAAGCTCTAGGGTTAGAAAAGAGGAGAGAAATCTCCTCTTCATGCCCCTGTAGCTCAGCGGTAGAGCAGCGGATTTATACCCCGTCAGCGCCAGATAAGCGGCAGGTCGTTGGTTCGATTCCAACCAGGGGCACCACCCCATGCTTCAGTAAAAGTTATATCTCTGCACCCATATATAACTTTTACTGAAGCATCACATCAAGGATCACATGATGTTAAAATACATCTTAGCTGCACTTGTAGTACTCCCAACTATTGCTAGTGCACGACCTAACGATAGTCTTAAAAATTTCTTTAAGTATGATCTAGAGGTTGTTTGTGGTCCTACTTCCGACGTCTTAAAGGAAATTGATAAGTACAAAGAGAAGATGAAGTGGACTATCATTGAAGATAACGGCACCATCCTTTCATTGTGGTCAAATGAAGAAACTAAATCATTTACACTAATCAAAACAACAAAAGACGCTGTTGCTTCATGCATCATTGGTTATAACAGCGGTAATAGAACTTCATGAGGATGTTATGGTAGATAAAATCATCAGTAGAAAATTTATCCTTGCACTACTAAGTTTGGCCTCTAGCCACTTCTTGGTCCAGTTTGGATTGATTGCAGATGGTGTATACTCTGCAGTAGTGATTGCCACAGTTGCAGCATATATCACTGGCAATGTAGCCCAGAAAGTTACGGAGAAGTAAGATGTACAAGTATAATGCAAAGATTACAAATGTGGTTGACGGAGATACTGTCGATGCAGTGATTGATCTTGGATTTAAGCTCACAACAGTACAGAGACTTCGTATTGCTCACATCGATACCCCAGAACGTGGTACACCAGGCTTTGAAGAAGCCAAAAAACTTTTACAGAGTATTGCTCTCAATAAAAGTGTTGTCGTATGTACTCAGAAAGCAACTAAGTGGGGGTATTATCTTGCTGAGATTGAAGTTGAGGGTAAAGATGTATCGGGATTGATGTTAGAGTCTAACTTAGCAAAACCATACGAAGGCGGCACAAAAACACTGTAAATTCACCTGTTGACAATAAATATGTCTTGTGTTATAATGTACATATACTACACAAGGATGTAAAACTATGTTTAAGAAACTTCTTATTGGTGTCGTGATTGCTTCTGCTGCCACTGTGGCTGTTGCGGGCCCTCACGGTCATCGTCACCACAATCATGGTTGGGTAGCACCGTTGGTTGGAGGTTTCATTGTTGGAGCTGCCATTGGGGCTGCTACGACTCCTGTCTATGCAGCGCCTGTGTACACGGCTCCTGCTTATGTTCCTCCTGCTCCAGTTTATTACCAGCAACCTCATTATGTCATGCCACAGCCGGTAGTGAACTATCGAAATGTTAACGTGTTTATTCCCGAGTGCAATTGTGTGCGCACTGTCCAAATCGTAGTTCAGTAAGATTAAAATCTCCGAGTCGCCTAGTCCGGTTATGGCACCTCATTTGGGATGAGGAATAACGTGAGTTCGAATCCCACCTCGGAGACCACCATTAGGAGTTTATTATGGTAGCAAAGAACGATATTACAGGTGATAGTATTCAAACAAAAGGTACTACTCAATCGTATCGTGACAACTACGATCTGATCTTCAAACGAAAGTCAAACGACTATCAAGACATCCTGAGTACAGAAGAATGTGTACTCTCTGCTGTTGATGTTCTCACTAAAGAGATTCTAGCTGATATTGCCAGAGACGAAGGCTGCTAATTTATTCTGCCCGTAGTTCAGGGGATAGAACAACAGCCTTCTAAGCTGTGGGTCGCAGGTTCGATTCCTGCCGGGCAGGCCACTTATATCATGAACATCTTCTACTTAGACTCTGATCCTAAGACTTGTGCTGAGATGCATTGCGATAAGCATGTCGTGAAGATGATTATCGAATATGCTCAGTTGATGTCAACAGCACACAGAATTCTTGATGGTCAAGAATATGTTAGCTTGACGTCGAGCGGCCGCAAGATTCGAAGATGGCAACACCCTTTATTAGAATCTAGCCTAATGAAGGCCTCTCATGTTAACCATCCCTCTGCTATCTGGACTCGCGCGAGTAAAGAGAACTATAGATGGCTCTACGATATGTGGATATGTCTCTTGGAAGAGTATACGCATCGTTACGGTAGAAGGCATGCATGTGAGCAGTACAGGGAGGTATTATATCGTTGTCCCTCTACAATTAGCGGCAAACCATTTACATCTCCAACTCCGGCAATGCCTGACGAATGTAAAGTGTTGGGTGATTCTCTATCCTCGTACAAGAAGTTCTATGTAGAGAAGAAAGCACGATTTGCAAGATGGACGAACAGACAAGTACCGATCTGGTTTATTCAAGGTCTGATCGATGGTTGAGATCAAGGTACCCTACACAACCAACCCACATATGCAGAAGGCTAGTGGGCCTTTGTTTACAGTATCACCTCGACTAGGGTACAACAAAGTATGTGAGATGATCATGTGGGGTACTGATCTGTATGGTTCGTTAGAAGGTGGTGGCGACCTGGTGTTAAAAGCAAGTGAATTGTGTAAAGTTAATCGTACCAGCAATATTGCGAGTTTTGCATTAAACTTCGAAGAAGATGTTGCTATTCTTCATAAAGGGATACTGACGGCAATTTGTTTCTGTTTTCCAAGTAGTTGGGTTCCTCGAGAACGGTTAGGAATGTCTCTTACATCTATACATGAGGCCGTTGCTGATGGGGAGAAGTTAGTCAATGCATCGAGTCGAATCGCAGAAGCGATGTGCAGGCAACCATTCGAGAGATCTGTATGGACTATCACAAACAGTGCTTCACTAAGTCAGCATCCAAAGTCAAAACCTCAAAGTGTTCCTAAAACTATCAGTGATCTATATTTCAGAACAGAAAGGCAGACATCAATTCCACTAGATCAGGATAGCAGTCTGTTCTTCGTTCGAGTAGATGTTAAGCCATTGGATCTTGTGTTCAGTGACCTCGAGGTCCGTCAAAGGATTGTTGACAGCATCAATTCAATGAGTGATAATATTTTACACTACAAGAATCTAGTGACCATAAAGGTCATACTAAATAATTACATGGTTACGTGAATACGATTAACTTTCATCAAAGGAGGATCAATGCTTTCCCTAGACATCGAAGGCTTGAAGAAAGTCTTGGGTGTTATCGCAGCGACATTTGCAATGTTAGGTGGCGGTTTTGAAGTATGGAAGCAGATAGCATCGAAAGAAATTTTAAAGTGGCACCCTGAACATTTTCGTATATCAAGTGGACCAGTTGATGGTACGTTTGATGTAGTAGTAGCTCGAGAAAAACTAAGAAATGATTGTGATGTGACAGGATTCGCGATTGAAGTAAAAGATAGCAAGTATCACGCTCACCCAGCTACACCCAGTGTCACGAAGTTTTCTGGGCCAGCTAATCATAGAGTTGACACCTTTGCATACACTTTTACTATTGATAAAGATCACCGTAGTATGATAGCAAAAGGAACAGCAACTCTTTTGGGGCATATCAATTATAAATGTCCTGAAGGAGAAGTGGCAGTACAATATCCAGACCACGCTAATTTGAGGTTTGAGATATTATAAGAATGACTGTATGAAGCAAAGAGAAAAGTGTTCTGGACGCGGGGGGCAGTGCCTCGCCGCCTCCACCAAAAGTAATCTGGCCAGTACGGTGGGACGTGCAGGTAGACAATACATGGACAAGGTTCGAATCCAAACTAGATTACTTTTGATGGGGGCGAAATAGGTTCGACAGGGCAATGAGTAACAGAGTGGACAGTTCGGCAATGCGAAAGTCGTTAGGATTGGGATTACCCGGTCGTAGAAGCAATAACCACAAATGCCAACGATGAGGTATTTGCCTTAGCTGCTTGATCGGCTAAGCGGGGTTTCGGGGGTTCCTTGTTATCCAATACCCCCACAAACATGAGTTAGTGATTCAAATGACCCCATTGATACTTACACTAAACGAACACGGAACGCCGACACACTGGTCGACCTGGCAGGATGCTGTAACATATAAAGTCAAAGACGTTGTAGCATGGGAAACAGGGGACTGGTCGTGGACCAAGCACGGCGGTGAGAACAAACTATCTGGAAACAGATCTCGAGTTTCATTCTCATCGATCATAGCTGTTAGAGGGACCCACCATCCAAAACGAAAGCCCCTGATGCTGACCAACCGTACATTGTTCGGCCGAGATCTGAACATTTGTGCTTACTGTGGTGAAGAGTGTGAGTACCGTGATCTTACTAATGACCACATCACTCCAAAGTCACGTGGAGGTGGTCATACCTGGATGAATTGTGTTACCTCATGTAGACGCTGCAACAACAAGAAGGATGATCGCCTTCTTGAAGAGTGTGGAATGTCTCTTCTCTATCTTCCATACATTCCATGTCGTGAAGAGGGGTTGATTATGTGCAACAGGAAGATCCTTGCTGATCAGATGGAGTTTCTGAAGTCTGCTCTACCATCACACTCAAGATTACGCGCAAAACTGACGTAAAATCCGCTTGTTGACTTTAATTCCCAAATGCCCTACAATGTACTTATGATTACAGTACAAGAAACCACTGTTTGGGCAGAAGACTTTCCCAACCACAAGTACATCATGTCGGATGATATGAGGTATGCGTATGGCTACATCAAGGTTGGTGAGAAGTTTCCTCAATTGTTCACGAAGCCGCTCGAGATGAGCTGGAGAGGTCGAACATACAAGGTCCTTGTCCGGACAAGGGATAAGACGGATACCTGGTATGTGAAGGGATCGAGGGGTGCAGTGTACACTGTTGCTCTGAGAGACGGAAACTACACCTGTTCCTGCCCTGCAGGACGCTTTCGTGGATCGTGCAAACACACCGCAAAATTCACCGGTTGACATTAATTCTGATTTATCCTATAATGATCATACTGAAGAAACACGCTATGGATGATTTTATGAAAAAGATTGGATTTGTTGCTGGCTTGTTGATGGCTGTTGGCGGTGCTGGTGGGATCACCGAGCTTCCTGCTTCTGCAACGCTTCTCGACTGGACGTTGGTTCTGTCGCTGACTATCGCTGGATGTATCGTAGTGTACATCTGCAGTAAAGGAGAATAATGTGAGTGTATTTGCTGCATTCTGCATCTGGTTTGGGTTGTATGTTGTTATTATCGCGGCTGTGCTGGCACTTTTCGCTGTAAATCCCCGCGATAACGACCGTTGACATTAATTCCAATTTGACCTATAATGATCATACTGAATAAGGAAACGTGATGTGGAATTTTGAAGGAATGATTGTTGAAGGCAAGTACATGGGTGAATACCCTGTCAAGGGTCGTGTCGAACTGTCGCGCGTCAAGTACGGCGGCAAAGTTCAACACACCGTTGTGCTCGAGGAGCCGATTTCGCTTCGCTGGCGCAGCGAACCGGTGTGCCGTGTGCTCCTCGAGCACGAGTGTGTGACGAGTGTCCGCTGTTGACATTAATTCCAATTTGACCTATAATGGTCTTGTAGTAAGTGATCTGCACCTAACCTGAAAGGAACTATATTATGATGACGACTGAACAACTGATGGCGATTGCCGAAACCATTTCGAACCTCAAACAAGAACGCGACCGTGTTGATCAGATGATCAACGATGAAGTTGCTCGACTGAAGGCTGCTAAGGCTGCTGCTGTCCAAGCGAAGCGTGAAGCTCGTGAGGTGAAGCGTAAGGCTGCGATCCAGCGACTCGAGGACCGCCTCGATCGACTGTATAAGAAGAACTTGTCGAAGGAAGTAGGAACCGTTGGTCTCGCTGCTAAGAAGAAAGCTCGCAAGCCGAGCCCTGTGGTTGTGACCAAGCCGAACGTGCAGTAATTTTTTGATCCTAAGGAGTTATACTATGGTTAGCGAACAAGTGATGCAAGCGATGTTTAACCACCTCGTTCAGTCCTATACGACCGAAGAGGCTCGTGAGATTCTCATCCAGAAGTATCCGGAAGCGGAGGGTGACATCTCTCTTATGACTGGAATGTCTCTGCCTGAGATTCCGGAAGACGAACCTGCTGTTGAGCAGACGAAGCTCGTCAAAGCAGTGAAGGAGAAGGTAGCTAAGCCTGCTAAGGCGAAAGCTGTCAAAGCACCTAAGCCTGCTAAGGTGAAAGTCGAGCGCAATGCTCGTGCAAACTCTAAGCTCGCTCGAGCTCGTGAGTTGTTCATCAATCTTACTAAGCAAGGTAAGTCGCGTGGTGAGATCATCAACGCGTTTATGACTGAGCTCGAGATGCAGAAAGCTGGAGCGACTACTTACTACTACAACGTCCAGAAGTAACATAGAGTAGTTTAGAGTTTCTTAGGGAGCTTCGGCTCCCTTTTTTGTTTACGGGAAGATATATATGAAAGTAATCCGTATTTTAAAATGTAGCGATTCTCGCATGTGGTATGCTGGTATGGTAGGACAAGATGTACCATTGCTGTGTGAGTACGAGACGGAGTTTCTATCGCGAACGCCATCGGGTTATAGTAACATCGTGCTTAAGCACGATGCCATTCTTGTAAACAAAAAAGAGGAAGAGGGGACATGATTGTACTTTACTTAATTGTATACTTGTGGGCGTTTTGGTCTTTGTATGTGTTGGTGATGGGGTTGTATAGAGCTCATCTACACAAGAAGCTATCCACAACAACATATATACTTGGCGGGCCTTGGTTGTTCCTTGGTCTGTTAGTAGATGCATTGAGTAATATTACAATTGCATCTGTAGTGTTTTTAGATATTCCGAGAGAGTGGCTTGTTACGGCTCGCTTGAAGCGTTACATAGAAACTGATCCAAACAGCTGGCGTGGTAAGTTTGCCAACTGGATATGCGGTAATCTCCTGGATATTTTTGACCCCACGGATAATCATTGTTAAGGGATTTTATGCCAACATATAATTTTAGAGACAAGCGGTCAGGTGAAGTAACTGAGATGGTGATGTCAATGTCAGGTAGGGAACAATTCCTCAAAGACAATCCACATCTCGAGCAAGTTATATTGGCCGCACCAGTTGCCGCAGACCCTATTCGGATAGGTGTTAAAAATAGTGGTGGGTTCAAAGAGGTGCTTCAAAAAATTCACGCAACAACTCCCGGGAGTGTTCTAAATAGGACAACCAACATTTGAAAGGAATCAGATGGCTCGTCGTGCTGTAAAAGTATCTGAACAAGAAGAAGATAATGTAAAACCAATCAAACCAAACAATCACCTTAAATTAAGGATAGACGACCTAAAGACTTTCGACCCTCTTACGGAAAATCAAAAGAAGTTCTTCGAAGCATACAAGACAGGAGACTACTTTATAGCTCTACATGGTGTTGCCGGTACTGGTAAAACTTTCTGTGCCATGTATAAGGCGATTGAAGAAGTCCTAGACAAATCCAACCCTTTCAATAAAATTATTGTTGTTCGCTCAGCAGTGCAGGGAAGAGAGATTGGTCATCTTCCTGGTGACGTGAATGAAAAGATGGAGATCTATCAACAACCATACAGACAAATCTGCGAAACTCTTTTTGGTAGGAAAGATGCATGGGATAGACTCGAAGAGCAACATCACATCGAATTCATCTCCACGTCGTTCATTCGCGGGATGTCGTTTGATGATGCAATCATTATTGTTGATGAGATGCAGAACTTGACTTACGAAGAGATCGATACTGTTATGACTCGAGTTGGGTATCGATCGAAAATCATCTGGTGTGGAGATTATCGCCAGACAGACTTAAACAAGAAAAAGAATGATGTTAGTGGTATCTTAAAGTTCTTCGATATTGCATATCACATGGAAGCATTCACGAGGATTGAATTCACGGTAGATGATATCGTTCGTTCTTCATTAGTTCGTGATTACATCTTAGCTAAACTTAAATACGAAGATATAATGGACTCTCAAGGATAGGAAAATGCAAATAACATCTGAATTTTTTAAGAGTGTATTTCCCACTGCAATTGAAGCTGATGAATGGGTTGATGCGCTAAACGTAACTCTCCCAACATTTGACATCGATACGCTTGATCGTGTAGCTGGATTTCTGTCTCAATGTGGTGCTGAGACAGGTGGCTGGCGATGGTTCGAAGAGAACATGAACTACTCTGCCGATCGTATGATGCAAGTGTGGCCACGAATCTTTAATCGAGAACTAGCCAACAAATGCCACTACAAACCAGTTCTAGTTGCCAGCTATGCATATGGCAATCGGATGGGTAATGGTCCTGCTGAGACAGAGGATGGTTGGAAGTTTCGTGGACGAGGACCTATCCATCTGACGGGCAGAAACAACTACCTACATTTTGCTCGTGATGTCTATCCAGGAAATGAAGATTTCATTATGGAAGATCCTGACGTCTTGATTAATGATAAGAGTGTGTCGATTGCGACTGCAACATGGTACTGGACAATTAATAACATTAATGTGTATGCTGATGATAGAGATGTTCGGAGAATGACCAAGGCCGTCAACGGAGGCTACAATGGTCTTGATCATCGGCAAGCATACTACGATAAAATTATGAACTATTTTGCATGAAGACTTTTATTCACCATGACATTCCAAAATTAGTGCGTGTGGATTCTGATGGAGGCAGACTCTATCAGACTCCCGACGGGAACGCATATCCCTCTGTCACTACTGTTGTTGGCCAACACAAAGCTAAGCACATACAGGAGTGGCGGAATAGGGTAGGACATGAGCAGGCTAACCAGATCAGCAAAAAGGCATCAAAGCGTGGTACTGCTGTACACACTCTTTGTGAGGATTATCTGAAGACTGGCTATGCTAAGCCATCGCTGCCGGATGTTGAGGTGTTCAATTCTATCAAGCCATTTCTGGATAAGATAAATAATATTCACTGCCTTGAGACACAACTATATTCACATCATCTTAAGGTGGCTGGAACAGTTGATTGTATTGCTGAGTATGAAGGCAAGCTGCATGTGATTGATTTTAAGACTGCATCAAAGCCTAAGCAAAGAGATTGGATTCATGACTACTTTATGCAGACTTCGGCATATGCAGTTATGTTTGAGGAGTTAACAGGAATTCCTGTTGGAAGACTTCTGATTATCATGGGCGTTGATGACCATGACCCGTTGATATTCCAAGAAAAGAGGAATGATTGGATCTTTAAGTTCCGAGAACTAAGAGATCAGTTCAGCGCCCTTTAGGTGGCGGAACATCATCGGGGTCTGGAGCCCTGAATCGAGAAGTGTCTTTAGGATCTGCTGGTTTAGGGGCAATTGGCCCACCATAACCGTAACTTGAACTTCTGGATGCAGTATTAGACATCCAAGCTGTGACGCCCATGTATGCGCCCACAATACCTGCCTGGGCAATGTAAAATAGACCCAACAAGTCTGCTAAAGCGTGGACTCGCGCGTCTGTTACAATCGGTGAAAAGAGAACTGCAGTAAACACTGCCATTAAAGCGAAGGCAACCCACGCCATTCTTTTTTGCGTGGCAGCTTTCTCTTCTCGTAGAACTATTTCACTGATGTGATCTGCATTATCAATATCCTGGGATGTCACAATGCCATCTCTGTCGATATCGTACTGTTTCATTTTCGTGTACAGTCCATTTTTGTTGTTGAATATTTATATTTGACTGTACTTCACTAACCGGGTATTATTACAATATTACCCTACAACATAAGGAAGATCATGCAACCAAATCTATCTGCTTGCATTGCCGCATTCCTGACGACTTTATTGACCATTGGATCCACGCAGGATAGTAAGCCTGTGAAAGCTGAAATTGTTTCTGTTAACAAGGAGCCTACTACCCATACATATAAACAGACGCACATCGATGAACATATGAAAGCGCAGATTGATTGTCTGGCTGCCAACATCTATTTCGAAGCGCGTTCAGAGAGTAAAGAAGGCAAACGTGCAGTAGCGTTTGTCACAATGAACCGGGCTACTTCACGCAGATTTCCAAAGACCGTTTGTGAAGTGGTTAAACAACAAGTTGGCCCTGTTTGCCAATTCTCCTGGTGGTGTGATGAGAGGTCGCGAATGACTGCTGTAAGAAGAGCCTTCAATCGCGAAACATATCAAGAAATTTGGAAGATCGCGCATGATGTTTTTATAAATTATCGTACCCTTCCTGATATCACCCGTGGTGCACTATTTTACCATGCTGATTATGTACACAAAAGCGAACTAGGAATGACAAACTTGAGGGTCACAGCCAGAATCGGCCAGCACATTTTTTATGGAGTGGATAATGAAAGAACAAAATCTAGGCAGTCCAATGTCTCTGGCAGCTCTTCTTAAGGGTGACCAGTATATCAACTCGGTAGTCCATAGCTACCAACATCACGATGTTTTCCTTGACGGTAGCATTGGAGATCCTTCTGAATATCGTGAGTTGATTTCCCTCCTGTTTAATGCAGGGGATGACGATGTATTCAACCTAATCATCAATTCAGAAGGTGGTCAGCTTGATACTGCTATGGCGATCATCGAAGGCCTGAAGAACACACCAGCAAAAGTGACAGCCGTCCTTGTTGGTGCATGTCATTCAGCAGCATCAATTATTTCGATGTATTGCGATGAGGTGATTGTATTGGATAGTGCATACTCAATGGTCCACACAGCATCTTTCGGATCTGTTGGAACAGCTGGCAACGTAAAACTCCATACGGAATTTACCGTTCGTCAAGTAGAAAAGATCCTCGCCGAAACATATGAAGGGTTCCTCACAAAGGAGGAAATGGCTCAAGTCAAAGCTGGTGTTGAACTTTGGTTCGATGCAGAAGATATTAAACAGCGAATGACTAAGCGAGTTCAGTTCTTCGAAGCGAAGCAAAAGGCTGCAGAGAGGAAAGACAACGCTGCAGCCAAAGCGAAGAAGAAAGCGACAACGCGCCCTGCTGCGAAAAAGAAGGCGAGTTGACATTAAATCCATAATCATCTAATATCTTAGGTAAAGGAGTAATGTGATGCGATACACGCTGGTTACGAAACGAGGTAAAGTAATGAAATTTTACATCAAGTCAATGGCAGAAATGTACCAGCAATCGCACGGAGGGGAGATCACAGAAACTCCGCAACAACCCCTTCGACCTCCTAAATCACTCGCTTCTCCTGCAGAAAACACACGTGAGCTCTGTGTTGACATTAAATCCTAATTATCAGATAATGTCTCTACAGTGAAAGAACGGAGCAAGAAATGAAGGTTTACATTGTAATGTTTGCTGGTGTCGTTCGCGGCGTATATGATTCCTATGAGAAGGCGGTCTGCTCTGAGTATGGTGACCGCTACTCTACTGAGATCCTCGAACAGGAAGTGCTGTGATTATGATGAAAGTCTACATCGGCACGTGGAAGCATCCGGTTACTGGCAATCGGGTTCCGATTGCGATTGAGACCGACATTGAATGGGCTATCAAGTACTGGACTGATCGTAAGAAAAAGAATCCTGATATTTGGTGGGAGGTTATGTGATGACTGAATTCTATGTTGAACTCCAAGATGTTGACGGTACCTACTATGGTACCACCGATCCCTGGACTGACGAGGTTCTTTACTTTGATGACCTCGATGAAGCCCGAATGTTCGCCAAGGCTCAACTAGGCGGAGAGCACATTCTGGCTAGAGTTATTGACGCAGGTCGTGGTCGTGTGGTAGACTACTTCAAGGGGTGAACTATGAACAAGCCAATCACACCCCAAGAGATGAGCGAGTGGGTCGCAAAGACTTGGAAGAAGTGTCAAGATCAAGCGTGGGGGCGGAAATAATGAACGAACGAATTCAAGAACTGATCCAGCAAGCAACCCGGGTGATTGAACCCGATGATCCTGATTACAGGCAGGAGATTTTTGATAAGAAACTGTTCGCCGAGTTGATTGTTCTGGAATGCGCACCATTTGTTGGTGATGAAAATAGCCAAGCGGTTAGGCAGATGTTTGAGCATTTTGGTATTGAATAATGAACGACCTAAAATTTACCACTGCAGGCGACTATATGAATTCTACAGAGTATACACCCGATGCTTGGGTGATCGTTAGGTTCGTTGAAGATACTTTGAATATGATCACATACAAAGTATTTGCCCAGTGGTACGGTGGATACACTCAAGGCGAATCGTGGAAGATCAATAGCGGTATCGTTAGTGTTGAAGAGGATGGCAACTGTTACTTATTCAAAGGATACTCAGGGTCGATATACCGATGCCACAAGAACAACTACCGAACAACTGGATATGGGTATTCGGTGTTGGCTGGTATCTTAAAACAAGCTGAAGATCATCCTAACATTCAAGTAGATATCATGGATGATTGTGATTGGTCAAAAATTGATTATGCTCAGTAACTAAGGTGTAGTATGAACGAACGATTTCTTAAATTGGCCCAACAGACCGATGTGTGGTGTGACCAGCATTTTGCTGGAGATGATTTGTACGATCTCTTATGGGAAGAAAAGTTCGCCGAGTTGATTGTCAGGGAATGTGCGATTACTGCTGGTCTTATGGAGCATCAAGGTAGGAAGAATATTGGTGCCGCAATATTGGATAGTTTCGGTGTTGAAGAATGAACGAACGAATTCGTGAACTTGCTGAACAGTGTTGGACTCATACCAACGAGCCGTTGTATAGTGAGCGATCACCACATTGGGAATTCGATAGGAATAAGTTCGCCGAGTTGATTGTTCGGGAGTGTGTTAAGATCGTAGAAGGTGTTCCTCCTGGCTACCAAGATTACCGGAATCAGATCGAAGACGCATTCCGTAGCTACTGCATCGAATCCATCAAGGCATCTTTCGGGGTTGATCAAAATACCCTACCAAAATAGTCGGGCATTTCCCCGCTGTTGACATTAATTCCGAATTATGTGATAATGTCCCTACAGTGAAAGAACGGAGAGATGAAATGAAACAGCCAGCGATCGAAATCACCCTCGTAGATCAGATTGACAAGCAGATGAATACTCTCAATCGACTGCTCGACAGCGAAGATCGCCACTACGCTCAAGGGTATCTTCATGGTACGATCACGAGCTTCCTGCGACGCGAAAGCAAAGCTTCGCAGAAGCGGTTTCTGAAGCATGTCGAATCTATGGTCAAGCTGAACGCCAACAAACTCCATCAACAAGGTAAATGATTATGTATCCTGAGAACTGGAATGCTGCAGATGTTATGGAATTCGAGTTTGAGTTCGCACGGTGGACGGATACCGTTCGACAAGAGGGTCAGTTCTGGGACATCAACAGCGAGCTGCAGATTGCAGCGGATGAGATGGCCGTTGACATTAATTCCGATTTGTCGGATAATGTACTTATGATGAAAAGTGAAAGCAAGGTTATGAATTCCCTAGTGATGTACAACCTCAGTATTGAGGGCGAAGAAAAACAACTCAATGTGATGTTGTTTGCAGAGTCGCTTTATATAGCTCGTCAACTGCTTCGTGAAGACTTTGGCGACTATTTCGAAATCAACGATGTTACGGTGGAGTACAACAATCGTAAGATGCACCTGATCAGTGAGATCGGCGCGACCGTCGAAATTGCAGCTACTCGCGATGGCCGCGATTCATTCTACACCACGCGAGATTGTCTCGCTGGTCTTGGGATTCCTGCTTAAATTCAAAGAGAGAAAATGATGAAAGACTACAAAGAAGTTCAATTCAACAACCAAAGTTTCATCTTCAGTATGACTGTCGAAGATCAACATGAAATGTCTGAGCTCGTTAACGATCTCGAATCGCTAGGAGCTGAGTACCGTGTCTTGACCTACGTCAATGGTCGCTGTGATGAGATTGTCTGGTCTCCTGCTGCTAAGGCAAAGGTTGTTCAGTCTCATCAGAATTGGCTTGAGTCGATCGTTGAATAATATTCAATTGTGTGAGACAATTGTAAAATGATATATACTAATCAACGATCAAACCTGTCCAAGAAACAACTCGAGGCTCGTAAGGCAATGCTGAAAGAGCAGCGAGCTCTCAAACGAAGTCTTCGTGGTGTAACTGTGACATCAACGGGACCTTACATTCGCGAAACGAAACCGATTCCTAGTCTCGGCGATGGAATTGGCAACGGTGTCAAAAAAGATGTTCTGATGTATACTGGTGATAAGTTACTTGGTATTGGGACTCTCCACAAGTCGAATGCCATTCCTATTTTCAAACAAGAAGAGGCCAAAGACTTGGCTTCCATGCGACGATAACATGAACTATAAACTGATCCGTGAATCTCTGAAAGATGAATCCGCAACCGAACTAAACAACACCTACAATAAACTCGTTGTGGCTAAGATGAAAATGGACAAGTTCTTTAGCGTGTTCCTATCGAACTCGAATATGGATGAGCGAGATACTGACACAGATGAGTGGAAGACATACAAGATGATGCTATCTGAGTACTCCACGTTGAATGACTTGATCCGCGTGACTAACTTTTACATCAACAAAGCAGGGGTATAAATGGAAAATGTTTTTAGGACTGCAAACGAACTTTCTCTTTATATTGAGAAGTATGCAGTCGATCATAAGGTAACTTATCTCGAGGCAACACTCGAGTACTGCAATGAGCATAGTCTTGAACCAGAAGATATCGCGTCGAAGATCAACAAGTCTCTTCGTGAGAAACTTGAACAAGACTTTCGCAATCTCAACTACCTCCCTGAACAAGCACAGCTGGATGTATAATGGACGGGTTTAGAGCATTCAAATACTACACGGCAGTGAAGCTTCATTTCACTTCCCAGAAGTACGATGTGTTCGTTACCAATGGCCGTGTAAAAAGTTCCATGGAGAAGTTTGTTGGTAGGAACGATCGGATGATCTTCGAGAAGTTGGCTCGTCAGTTTAAACTCGAGAAAGAGTACATTCAGTACATTGCATCAAACTTCATGTACGACAATCCTGATGTTGTGTATGATCCGAACTCTGGGATGACCAACTACAAAGAGTATCTTCGACGTCGTCAATCAATGACTAAGATTTTCCGTGACGACCTCAGTACAATTGCTGAGTCTGGAGCTCAGTATGAATTTAGTGGAAATAAAATCCCCGATGTGTTACAATTATACATGGCTAAACAAATCACGTTAGAGACAATGGTCATCCTTAATAAGTTGGACGGAGTTGTTTCGAAGTTTAAGCAGAGTCCTCACGTGGCTTTGCTGTTAGATAGCGAGCTCTCAAAGATTGAAAAGTCTGCTGGGTTCGTTAAGTTTGATAAGCAGAAGGTAGCAGACGCCTATATGCAATTTAAAGAGGAGCAACAAGGCACGTATCATGGGTAAGACAGTTCGGCATCAACCATCATTCGATGATGAACATCAAGGCAGCCGTCGAGGCAAACACCATCGCCATGCAAATAATCGAAAGACTGGTGGCATGAAGTACATCAATGTCTATGAAGAAGACGAAGATGATATTTTTGACGATGGAGTTTCAATTGAGGATGAGATCATTATAAATAAGACACGTGAAGAGTAAGTTTGTAATGAATCATACGCAATACTACGTCAATACTACGTTTAAAGGAAATACAAAATGGAACTAAATCTAAAATCACTACGCGCATCACGGAACTCAAGCTTCAGCAAGATGTCTCAGGAGTTTGAGAAGAGCACTAATCCAGAATCCAGCACTAAGTCTTATGAAGACACTCGTTTCTGGAAACCAGAGCGCGACAAGGCGGGCAACGCAACAGCAACGATCCGCTTTCTCCCCAACACAAATCAAGATCAGCTACCTTGGGTCAAGGTATGGTCTCATGGTTTCAAGGGCCCGACTGGTCGGTGGTATATTGAGAATTCACTGACGACAATCGGCAAGCCTGATCCTGTTGGCGAGCTGAATATGAAGTTGTGGAATGCTTCTGGTGATGATAACTCACCTGAGCGGAAGCAGGCACGCAACCAAAAGCGTAAGCTGAACTACATTGCTAACATTCTTGTTGTCAATGATCCAAAGCATCCAGAGAACAACGGTAAGGTGTTCCTCTATAAGTTTGGTAAGAAGATTTTCGACAAGATCATGGCGAAAGCTCGACCAACATTCGAGGACGAGGATCCTGTAAATGTGTTCGATTACTGGGAAGGTGCTAACTTCAAGCTTCGGATGAAAGTAGTTGACAAGTATCCAAACTACGACTCATCAGAGTTTGAGTCTGTATCTGCTGTAGCCGACGACGATCAAGAGATCCTTGATGTTGCTAAGCAGCAGTACGACCTGAACGAGTTTCTTGATCCTAAGAACTTCAAGACATACGATGAGCTGAAGGCTAAGCTCGATGCAGTACTTTCTGGTACTTCAATGGCAGAGACGGCATATCAGGCTGCAACTGCCGAAGACGAAGAAGTTGAAACTATTGCTGCCAAACCTGCTCGGCCATCCAAACCTGCTCCTCAGCCACGCAAGGCTGTAGCAGCTGGTCTAGATGAAGATGATGACGAGGATATGATGTCCTACTTCAAATCAATCGCTGAAGAGTAAGATCAACTGATCTAAAGAAAAGGGGCCATTGGCCCCTTTTTGTTTATGCGAACCTGTATCGTGATCGATTGAGATCTGACATTGTGGAATCAGTATTCCTCGTAACTGGCTTACCGCCGAAGTTTGAGGTACTATTATCGATGTTGGTACTCTGGGGTGCATTGATTACTACTGGAGCAGATGATATTGATTGTTTGGATGTTCCAACTTCAATTGATTGGCCTTCTACTATATTGGCCATTGAAGGCGCCTGCGCTGGCTCTAGTTTTTGGAGGTACTTTGTTTCACTTTCAATTCTCTTCGCCTGAGCCTCTCTTGCTATATTACTCAATCCAACAAACGATCCAGTCTTTTCAATGCCACGGGCAAAACCAGATTGAAGCTTCTGGAATGTGGTCATTTTCTCCCAATTCTTATCATCTTGTTCTGCGTTGACAGCAATGTCATTGCCTTCTGCATCTTTTCCAATACCCAGTTTACCTACTCCATAATCAACGACGTTAGCGGCACCATAAGCAATGGCAGCAGGAGCAGCATAAGGTAATGCTACTGAAGCTAATCGAGCTCCTCCTGATAACGCTGCTCTAGCTCCAGTGGCTATAGCTTTACCTCCACCTAATACTGCCTTTCCACTAAGTTCGATTCCATCTCCACTACTTGTAGAAATCTCTTTCGTCAAAAAGGCTCTAGTATTTTCTTCAACCTTTTTAAGAATATCTTCTTGTTGTCTGAGTATTATTATGGTGTCTATCTGATTCCTTATAGTTTCTCCAGCAACATCTTGCTGGATCTTTAGTGCATCTTGTTGCTTCTCTTCTGATGTGATTAGAGGATCATTTGCTGCAATCATATCATTAACTTTGATTCTCGATTGACCCAGTGGCAGAGTAGTATCCCTCTGACTTTGATTCTCTATTTCAAGTCTCTCTTTATATAAAGCATCTACTTGTTGTAGTCGCTCGTTAATCTGTTTCATTTCTTGGTAGATGGATGTTCTCTCTATCTGAGTATCGCTGTATCCTTTTTCTCGTAAACGATCTACCTTGTTGTTAGTTACATTGGCTTGTGATCTTAACTTCTCTACCTCTTTAAATCGTTCCGTCAGTAATACTTTCTTTTCTTCATTTGTTCCTGTGAGAGTAGTATCCATTTCCATCTGTTCTTGGATGAATTCTTTTCTTGCCTGCCGGCGCTTCAGAGCATTTCCAATTAATCCTGTTGATTTTTCAACGTCAATGAAGCCTTCAATTGTACCCATCTGCTGTATTCCACCTTTAATCTGCTGCAAGGCTGATTGAGGTGTATATTTGGATCCTTGGGCTGCAATGACTCCCAATTTAGATTGGAGTTCGCCAATTGATTTTAATTCGTTTGTGACCTTATCAAACCCTTTCTTAAGGGTGTCGTTAAGGTTCTGAATAAAACTTTCTTGGTTCGCAGATTGAGTTTCGCTTTGGTGAATGACAGCACGGGTCAGTTCTTGTAGCTGTTCAGCATTCACTGCCATCTGCTGATTTTTCTGTGCTGCTACAATATCCGAAAACTTAATAACTTGAGCCATGGTTTACCCTTGTTTTTTTTGCTGCAACCTTTGTTTTTCTTCCTCAAGATATTGTATCAACATGTTAACGTAAATCTCACGTTCAAACGGTACCATATTTTCAATGTCGCCTAGCGTATACTTGTGGTACTGCATCAATGAAAAATTTGTCTTGTAGTAGTTATATAAGTCATCGTGCGCTAGGCATATCAAAAAAAACTTGCTAGTCCTTCAACATATTTGTCATGTGGCTTATTGCATACAGGACAGTTATATTTGACATACTGTCGTAGAGATGGCATTGTATTGAAGAATTGTTGAACTTTATCAAATTGGTCTGCTGTTAGGTTTTCCACAAACTCTCGTAACTCTTCTTGTGTCTGATCAGCAGCAGGAAACATCTCATCCCCTGTGTAGATGTAATCAATGCACTCAATTGTGTTGTTAATCTTATCTTCGATGTCTGTTGAATTGTAGTTTTCAATTTTCTTAATAATATCCAATGTAGGATACTTCATTACCATACCAACGTCGTTGAATAGAGGAATCTTGGTGGTGTGTTCATCCAGAAACACTACCTTAGCTTCCTGAAGATTCAATGATACCTTAGCTCTAGCCTTTTCATCCTCGCACGTATCGCACTTAAAAGTTAGATCAACAACCTCTCCAATTGACATTGCCCGAAGTTGCAAGAATATGTACTCTACATCGAATGTTGCCAACTTGTCGACATCAATTGGCGTCTTAGCGCATGATGCAATTACAGCTTTTACTGTATCCAACATCACCATACTATCTTCGGATTGTTGAGCTACTAATAGAGATTTTTCTTCCTTAACAAGAAACGGCCTATATTTCATCTCCTTCTTTGTCGAAGGAATAGTCAGTGTGTACACGGGCATTGTGTTGATTGGTAAAGCCATAATTATTCACCTTTTAATAATTTGTTCAATTCAGCTGTAGAACCTACAAAGAAAGCGTTGTTATTTGTCACTTGCTTGTCTGGTGTTGTTGTTGGTTTGCCCTTGAGTTTCTGTTTCTTTTCTGTTAGATCGAGTAGTTGATGATTAACGTCAGCAAGTTGCTTCATTAAGCCACCAACTACCTCAAATGCCCTCGGATGTTCTGATTGCTTTGCTACTTCAAGTGCATGAATTAGCGCATCTTGACCTTGCTCTAGAAGAGAATGTAGATTGTTCCTCGTCTTTTCATAATCATACTCAATAGCTTCTTCATCGCTATTAGGTGCAGGTACAATAACCTCACCAGTCTTGGTTACAACTTCTACTGGCAGTGTTTCTATACCAAACTTATCATTGAGTGTATTCATATTACGTCACAAAAGTAGGGGTGCCATCATCTTCATATGCTGGCATACTCATATTATATAGTGATCCAGAAGAGACAGGACCTATTGGAGCAATCATTGATACATTAGTAGTAAGCTCATCTGGAGTTCCAGTGATGATTCCCTGAACATCACCTTCATTAGGACCATTAGCTTCTATTGGTCGACTTGATCTGCTACGGATAGTTCCTTCTGGGTTAGATGAATTCAATACTTCGTAAGACCATTTACGATAGTTAAACGTCACGTTTAACCTCATCACATTATTATCTACAGCTGAAAGAACTACATCTCCGACAGTCTTTGGCCAAGCCTCGTATAGTGTACATTTGTATACGGGGGTATCATTTACATCTAGTACTGTAATACTAATATCACTATCTTTGGCATAGTATTGATAGTAGTTCACTGCTCCTGTCCTATCATCTATTGAATATCGTACCCAGGCATCAAACCACGTCTTAAGAGATAAATTTGAGTCAACATAGAATGTCATGTTTACGGGTTCAAAAATCCTATTGGAGGGGAAGTCTATAGCTTCACTGGTTATCATATATGGGTTCGTATTCACAGACATTCCAGGTAATGTTACACTCTCACAATATAGTGCGGATGCCGTGATGTGATCTTTCGATACCATGGGCAATTGCACAATATATCTGTTGACCCGAGCCGCTCCTCTCGTTTTTACTTGAGCAATGAAGTCTTTGATTGTACTCATCTTAGCGATTCAGTCCATACACGTTGTTTTGAGGACCCTACGAACTTCTCTACTGGGAGCATGAGAGCTGTTGCCCAGTGAGCAGATTCAATTCGTTTGAAGGGAGATTTAACATTGCTGAGCAGATATCTATGAACACAAGACTCTGCAAGCTGCAACTTAGATGCACTCTGGATTGTGGCCCATGAGAACTTCAATCTCGTGGTCTGATCCATCGTCTTATTTGTAGCGTAACTCATCAACCTATCTAGAATCCTAGCCCTAAGCATGTAAGGTAGATAGTGCATGTTTAGACCAATAAATCCATCTGGAAGCCGTCTGAATGGAAAGACCAAAGGATACATATCCCAGTATGGTAAAGTGTCTTTTAATTTTGGATCATAAGCAAACAAATACATCTCACCCGGAATGATCTTGGTGACATTCTTCGATGAGTCGGACCTAATCAAGGTCATTGGAGCGATACGCTGCCCGCCCAGCATTTGAGCCTGCTGCTGGAACCAACTCTGCGACTTCTTTGCCATCTGTTGCAAGTCGTATTGGTTCTTCTGAAAGATTGTGGTGTATATTCCCATACTGTTATTTATAAGAAAAATTTGACATTATTTTTTTCGGCCGCTATAATCACTATGTCCGCCCTGAGGTGTTGAATAAATCCCGTTCTGTAAGGATGATGAATTCATATCCTCTATCCTTACAGTAATTTGTTGCTGCCTTCCACTTAGCTTCGTTCTTTCCCCACGTCATTACTTCTGCAATGTACTGCCTGGTTTTCCTTTTGGGTGTATCTGGTGGTCTTGTCTGCTTTTCTGGCTTGATTTCAACAAGGTAGGTCTTTAACGATCCTGTCTTGGTCTTCACTCTAATCTTAAAGTCTACAAAGTAGCGGTGAGGTCTATTATCGGTAGGACATACATATGGGATCACTGTTGTTTCCGATGACCACTTTAGTACATTAGGATTATTATCACACCATAGGGCAAACTTGGTCTCCCATGAAGACCTCATAATGATGTCTGTGGGATCCCCTTCATACTTTTCTGGGTGGATGGGAATGTATTTTCTTTTATGATAGTGTGGCATAAATAAATAGGTTAAGCGCTTACATTTTATTTAGGGTACACGATATGGCAAACGATGGAATGGCTACTGGCACCGATGATGCTTTATTGATGGCTCAGGTGGGGTCATCTAGCTCACAGCCTTCTGTAGCGGGACAACCAAAAGCTTCTGATTCTGTTAGACGCGGTAATAGCATACAATGGAATCCGACTAACTATTCCGCGAATCAACACTCATATCCCGAAGACCTCTTAAATACGTCAGAGTATGGAGGCAATTACGTAATATTTTACCTAAATGTACATGAAGATTCTAAGATCATACGAGCTGACCCATCTATAGTATCATCAGAGCAGCCAGAAAGGTTTAGTGGCAACGTCAGTAGAACCGACGTTAATAGTAAAACTCTTGCAACAACAGCAGGAGCAATAGCCGGAGCTTCAAGTGGATTAACCAAGAAGATTTTAGGTAGTGCAGGAATTGAACTAACAGGAAGAGGTGCAGTGGCGGCCAAGGTAGCTGATACTGCTGGTGGAGCGGTAATAGGAAATACAATTGGAAGATTAGCTACTCAGAAGAAGTTTAAGCGATTAAAAACGTGTATTGCTCTTCACATTCCAACAGACCTTTCTATCAAGTATGGTGTAAATTACGAAGAAGAGACAATGGCCGGTTCACAGGTCCTAAACTCAATAGCTGGTAATCTAGGAGGATCTGTTGCTGATATTGCTAAGGCATTAGTATCTGCTGAAGGAAGAGGTGGTGCTGCGACTGACTATGCTGCATCTGTAGCGTTAAGTACACCAGGGATCGGCAAATTCCTCGCAAAGGGTGCAGGGGTTGCTGCAAATCCCAAATCAGAACAGCTGTTTAAGAATGTAGATTTCAGGACATTTACATTTTCATATCAATTCCACCCGAAGAGCTTCACAGAGGCACGGAACGTACAGGCAATCATTAAGATGTTCAAGTTGCACATGCACCCGGAGTTTAAAAGTGAATCCGAGTTTTTGTATCTAGTTCCTTCAGAGTTTGATATTGCATACTACCACAACGGTGAGGAAAATAAAAGCCTCCACCGACACACTTCTTGTGTATTGACTGATATGAATATCTCCTACATGCCACAGGGGGTAGTAGCCATGTTTCCGGATGGACATCCGACCCAAATTAATGTAACCCTGACATTCAAAGAGTTGGCACTCCTCACAAAAGAAAATATTCAGGACGGATACTGATGTATTTCAAAAAATTTCCTATTATCCCTTATGAATTCATAATAAATGGGGAAACTGTTGTTCGTGCTGTGAGGGACGTTACCCTTAACGTACGGATTCGTAGAGACGTGCTTAGCTCCATCACATTATATGATTCGTACGATATACAAGATGGAGATACACCAGAAATCATTGCAGCAAAGGTATACGGATCTCCTCTATACCATTGGGTGGTAATGTTAACGAACGAAACTTTTGATTACATCAACGACTTTCCTCTCAGTGACCGTGACCTTCTTGAGTATGCCACAGAAAAATACGGGGCAAATTTATACAGTATAAAACATTACCAGCTAGCTGATGGGAGTATTGTTTTGCCTGGTACATTTGGTGCAACGGCAGTGACAAACTGGGATTATGAACAAAGTGTCAATGAATCCAAGCGTAGGATAAAGATCATACACCCTGATGCAGTTCCGCAGTTAGTAAATCAATTAGAACAGTTCATTAAGTAATGTCATACTTCAAGAATACATTTGCTGGTGATGTAGAGATACTTGCATGTAATATTGTATCTCTAAACGGCACCTCTGTCGACATCACCAATCAACTAGCGTACGTTGAAGTGTTTGAGGACATATTTGCACCATTCATTACAGCTAGAATGGTTCTGAAAGATCCAATTGACCTGCCAAATAAGATTCCTTTAGTTGGAGAAGAGCGCGTAGACCTTCAGTTTAGAACTCCAGGATCTAATGATAAAGATGTATTCACCAACATCTTTTATATCTATAAGATGGATGGCGCAGAGAAGTCAGCTGAACGAGAGCAGGTTTATATTTTACATTTGATGTCAATCGAGGGAATTGTTGACCTTAACAAGAAGCTCTCGAAGACGTTTTCCGGTAAAGTATCTACGCTTGTTGAAAAGATATTAAAGGATAGCACTGCATTAGAGAGTGTGAAAGACTACGCAATTGAGGAGACTTCAAACTCAACGAAATATGTTTCAAACTTCTGGTCACCTGTACAGAATATAATGTATTTGACATCACAAGCACAAAGCTCGGCAGGAACTCCCGACTATGTATTTTTTGAAAATAGAGGCGGATTTATCTTCCAGTCGCTTGAGACATTATATGACAATCCAATCCAATCTAAGTTTGTTGCCGACAACTACACAGATTTAGTTTCAAAGAGCAACATCAATGGAGGCTCATCTACACATGATGTAGAAGCAGACTTCTCAAAGATTTTAAACTATAACATCCCCGAAAACTTTAATTATGTTGATCGAATTCAATTGGGGATGTATGGGTCGCAACTGATATCATACGATATCACTACGAAGAGATATTCTCATGTAGGATTTAAGCCTACGTTTACAACCGAAAAAGACAAGCACCTCAACAAATTTTCTTTACACTCTAACAACTTAGTCTTTCAAGGTAGCTCTCGTATATTCAACGAACCCGGATACTTCAACAACTTTGAAGGATATCAGGATGTAAGCAATATATCATTCATGCAACGACGTAATCATCTAATTAGCGCTGCAGAAGCTTCAAAATTAGAGATCACGGTACCCGGTAGAAGTAAATATACTGCTGGGCAAAAGGTAACAGTTCAGATTCCTATCAGAGGATCAATCGCAGGCAAGGATTCACCTGAAGACTCAATGGATAAATTATTATCTGGTAACTACTTAGTTGCAACGATTTGCCACAAGATTAGTAGAGAAAAGCACGAGTGCACAATGCAACTAATCAAAGACTCCTTTATTCAGGATTTAGATAATGTCTACCGAAAGTAATATGTTCTATATCGGGGTTGTAGAAAACCGAATGGACCCCTTGAAACTTGGTCGGTGCCAAGTTCGAATAGTTGGTCTTCACACCCATGATAAGTCGATTCTTCCTACCAACGATCTACCCTGGGCTTATCCAGTAGGACCACTAACTTCCGCATCAATGAATGGTATTGGACATTCACCTCTAGGTCCAGTGGAAGGGACATCAATCCTAATCATTTTCCGAGATCCTCCATACAATCAGCAACCAATTATGATGGGTACGCTTGGTGGAATTCCTCAAGCAGAAAGTGTTACGATTGGAAAGCTATTTGACGATCCACCGGAAGTAGTAACACAACCGGCTACTGAGTCTGCTCCAGCTCAAACAGCACCAGTACCAGCATCACAACCTCAAGCTAAAGACCAAGCTGACGCTGCTACAAAACCAGCTACAACTACAGTAACGACTGACATTCCAACAGAACCTCCTCCCTGGTACAAAGGAAATCGCATTGCAGCGGCCGCTGGAATTAAAGCTCTAATCGCTGCTGCTGATAAAGTTGGGTTAACAACTAGAGAGCAAAAGTGTACTCTCCTTGCATTATGTGGAGGAGAATCGGGATGGCAAGCTGTTCCTGAAGGATACGTGTATCCAGCTCCTAATCTAATGCGAACTTTTGGCTATACGTTTAACGGAAAACCAGAACTTGCTGAGAAGTATGCTTACTGGAAAGGTACACGAGAGTCGTTCTTTGACTTTGTATATGCTCCAGAAAATAACGGAAGAGGGTTAGGAAATACCCAAGCAGGTGATGGTGGTAAGTATTATGGTAGAGGAATGCTCCAGATTACTGGTAGATCCAACTACAAAGTGTATTCACAAGTCATGGGTGTAGACATTCTTTCTAATCCAGATCTGTTGATTACTGACGTCGATGTTAGCGCACTATGTGCTGCTCACTACATTAAAAGAAGAACACCTGCATCTACTCCAGCCAACGCTAATCCCGGGTACTTCTATGCTGCTAAGACTGCTGTTGGAGCTGCTGCAAATGATACAGCACTAGCAAAGCGATTAAAATACTATGAGTACTTCTATGGAACTAAGACTGAGACAACAGCTATAGAAGCAGTTGAGAAGACGGCCGGTGATCCACCACCCACTACAGTTGTTTTAGGGCCTAACGAAACCTTTGTTCCAAGTCCTCCAACAGATGGTGAGTCGGGATTCAAGGACCCAAACAAAAAGTATCCTCTCAAGGCGCTACTAAAAGAGCCAGATACGCACCGTCTAGCTCGTGGTATGTTTGATGGGACAATTGTTCCTCTCAAGAATTCAAAGAGAGTCCGAAGTATTCCTTTAGCTCTTGGTCAAGGTACAGTTGATCAACCAACAATTCCATATGGTGCTAAGTATCCGTTCAATCACACTTATGAGACGGAATCAGGCCACATTCAAGAGTTTGATGACACTCCTGGATATGAGCGTACCCACCGGTACCATCGAGCTGGTACATTTGAAGAGATTGACGTAAATGGAACTCGTGTTACAAGAATAATTGGAGATGACTACCAGATTGTTGATCGTAATGGTGTGATATACATTCAAGGTTCTGCTAACCTTACTGTAAACGGAAACATTAACATATACTGTAGATCAGATGCTAATATTGAAGTCGCTGGCTCAGCAAAGATGGAAGTTGGTGGTGACTATGACATTGGCGTCACAGGCAATATGTCTATTGCTGTTGGCGGTGACTTCAAGATGTACTCGACTGGTCTGTCTAGTTTACAAGCAGGCGGTAACCTTGAAATGAAATCAGGGGGAGCTGCTAACCTCTCATCAGGTGCCTCTGCAAGTATTAAGGCCGGTGGTGATATTGGCGTTGATGGATCCAATGTGTGGTTGAATAGTGGGGTTGCGTCTGATGCTACATCGTATTCTCTAACTACACCTGGTGCCAAAGAAGCTCTCAATGTTAGAATGGACTTCCTTTCACCACCTCCACTAGAAGGAGAGAAGCCGTATCAGTTTGAAACTCCAGATCAGTGGGCTACAAAAGACGGACAAGAGTTTAAAACAAAGACAGAAGCTGACCACGGTAAGACAGAAACCGTTACACCACAGGAAGAAGCTAAGCCATCCGGAGGTGCAAATACGAATACTGTTGTTCCATGTGCGATTGTTCAAAATGTATCTGAATTTACTGGGACGTTTAGACTATCACCCAACTTTACCTTAGGTATGTTCTTTGATGGTGGATTCAACCGTCAGCATAGATTAGTTGCCCAAATGGGGCTAACAGAACAGCAGATTGTATGTAACCTTGCTCAAGTTGCTGCTAATTGTATGGAACCACTACTGAGTGTTCTTCCAGAAGGAATGGCTGGGTATGGTAAGTTATGGAGAATCACATCAGGATATCGTCAGGGTAGTGGAAATAGCGATCATGGAATGGGACGTGCAGTTGATATTGGCCTTCTTAAGCCAGGTGGATCAGCTCGTCACCCACACACATATGAGTTAATTCAACAAATCGAAAGAACCATCCCATATGACCAGCTAATTCTTGAATATGCTCCATCTAAGGGATGGAACTGGATCCACATTGGATATAGGGGATTGAAGGCCGGCGACACATCTGGTGGTGGCGTAAATCGTAAGATGTGCTTCACCATGGTTGATGATAAGGTCACTAACAAAACATCATTTGTATTAATCTAATATGGGAATGTTTACGCCAGATCAAACTGTTCTTGCTACTGTGTATGAAGGTACGGAGTTTGAGTATACTATTAAATATACAGATGGTGTAACAGAACATCCTGTTACTATAACACCATCTGTAACAAACCCTTATGTAACAATCTTAGGCAATAAGATTAGTGGGTTCTTTAGGCATCCCTTCAATGACGATGTCCAATATAAATCTGGATTGGATGTGCAATCAGCCGATACTCTCCGAGGTGTACCTGAAATTGATAGACAATCAATTTTCAGCTTTACAGCAGACCCAGCAGAAACAATAACCTTCCATTACACTGCCAGCGCTAATAACGAAACAAAATTGTATCAGATCATTGTCAACAATAACTTATCATCTAATAGAAATCGTCTAATGTCCTTCTTGAAAACTGGCGGATATAAAGAAATAACAGCAACTTGGAAGAATAATAACAACAACTCTGTCGTGTGGATCAATCGTTGGAACGAACGCACTGATTGGAACGAGGATATTTGGCCATGGCAATAAATCTTCCTGTAACCTTTGCTACTAAGCAAGATACAGTTCAGCTATCCGACCTAGACATCAACTTTCAATGGATAGCTGAGCATGGTGGTTCTGTTACAATATCTGCAACAGCACCACAGGATCCTCAATTAGGAGCGTTGTGGTATAATACAACTGTACCGTTACTCAACATATGGAATGGTACCGTATGGGAATCAATTTTGCCCGGTGGACCTCGGGGATATACAGGATCCGCTTCCACTGCTATTGGATATACAGGGTCTGCTGGGTACATTGGTGTTGATGGATATACAGGTAGCCGAGGATACACCGGTAGTCAAGGATATACAGGTAGCCAAGGATATACTGGGTCAATTGGATATACAGGATCGATTGGATATACAGGATCTAGTGGGGCGTACGCGGGAGTAGGTTATACTGGCTCCCAAGGATATACTGGATCCCAAGGTTATACTGGTTCTCGAGGATATACTGGCAGTCAAGGATATACCGGATCTATTGGATATACAGGTAGCCAGGGCTATACTGGATCTGCCTCGACAGTACAAGGACCTATTGGATATACTGGATCCCAAGGCTATACTGGTAGCCAAGGGTATACTGGAAGCCAGGGATATACTGGGTCCTGGGGGTATACGGGATCTCAAGGTTATACTGGGTCCCAGGGGTATACAGGATCCGCATCGACTATCCAAGGTCCAATAGGGTATACTGGATCTATTGGATATACAGGTAGCCAGGGCTATACTGGATCTGCCTCGACAGTACAAGGACCTATTGGATATACTGGATCCCAAGGCTATACTGGTAGCCAAGGGTATACTGGATCCCAAGGTTATACTGGTTCTCGAGGATATACTGGCAGTCAAGGATATACTGGTTCAGCATCGACAGTACAAGGACCTATTGGATATACTGGATCCCAAGGTTATACAGGTAGCCAAGGGTATACCGGATCTATTGGATATACCGGCTCACAGGGGTACACTGGGTCCCAAGGCTATACTGGATCACAAGGTTATACAGGTAGCCAAGGATATACTGGATCGCAGGGATACACTGGATCAGTTGGAGCATTTGCTGCTATAGGATATACCGGTAGCCAAGGTTACACTGGATCTGCGGGCCCAATAGGTGGGTCCAACACACAGGTATTATACAACAATAGTGGAACTACAGCAGGATCTGCAAACCTCACATGGGATAATAGCACCAATGTCCTACAGGTCAATGGAAACATTAATGTCCCATCAACGGGGCGCATTGGATATTTGGCACAGACAGATACGGGCACGATTGCTGGCGTAACCGTCCCTAGTTATGGAATTGGGTGGGGAACCTACACTGGGATGGCCGGGTCCGGTACCGGAATGTTTGGATACTACGGCCTCATATTTGGCACCGCCGGTATCGAGCGCATGCGTATTAATTCCACTGGTGATGTAGGCATTGGGACGGGGGCACCGGCGTCAAAGTTGGATGTGTCTGGAACGGTTGCGGGGGTAGTAGCAGCGCAGATAACTAACTTTTCAACCGACTCCTCGGCAGTTGCGCGGTTAAAGCTGGACTCTCAGGGGGGCGTATGGACGATCGATAACAACCGTGTTGACGGTTCGTTGACGTTCAGTAACGCCTCAGAGCGCATACGTCTCACTTCTGCTGGAAATCTCGGCATTGGGATAAGTTCGCCTGCTTATAAATTGGATATCCACGGCGCATCCGGCGTAGGCATTCAACTGCTTGAGACATCGACAGGCAACAACAACCGCCTGCGGATTACTCAAACGGCGGGTATTACTAACTACCAAATGACCTACTCCACCGGGACTACGAACGCTCAAACTTGGTCGATTGGTGGTAATGAGTATATGCGCCTCGACTCCTCCGGCAACGTCGGGATTGGGACGAGTTCACCAGCAAGTAAATTGCATGTTAGTGGTGATATACAACAAGACAATGCAACCTATCTAAAAGGCAAACTAGCTGCCGGGACGACAACTAGATTATTCGGTATGAACGCAGTAAATACTTTATATATTGGAAGTATCGATGCTGATCATACAGGTGGTACTTTATTTGTTAAGAATGGTACTACTCAGATGGCCATTGACTCGTCTGGTAGACTGGGAATTGGTACAGGGTCACCCAATGCATTGTTACAACTAGGAAGCAGCTCCAGTAGCACAGAATTATTAAGACTGCACGTAACATATGATACCTCTAGAAGCGATCGCGGCGGAATTAGATGGAGCGATGCAACTAACATCACGGGTAGAATAGCCACAGAATATGACGGTAGCACGGTTAGTATGGTATTTGGAAGCCTGTATAGCAGCGGATACAACTCTAATACCTTAATGGTGATTAGAGGAAACGGCAATGTTGGTATTGGAACAACTACTCCCGGATATAAACTAGAAGTTAACGGATCATTTGCTGCAACCACTAAGTCGTTCGTAATTGATCATCCATCTAATCCTGGAATGAAACTTCGTTATGGGTCTCTTGAGGGTCCAGAAAATGGAGTGTATGTTAGAGGTAAGCTGAAAGGAACAAATGTTATTGAGCTACCAGACTACTGGACAAAGCTAGTCGATCCTACCTCAATCACTGTAAACATAACGTCAATTGGATCTCATCAAACTATATACGTCAAGGCAGTTGAAGACAATAAGGTGTTTCTTGCTAACACAGAACTTATGCCATCATTGATCCATTGCTACTATACTGTGTTTGCTGAGCGGATTGATGTTGAGAAATTGCAAGTGGAGTTTTGATATGGGTGTTGTGTATGGAAAGTCAAAGCGCGGTTTATTTACAAATGGAGACTTTGAGACAGGAACCAATGCAAACTTTACTTTCAGTCCTATATACTCCGCTGATAGTTATAGTGGAAAATATTCCTTATTAATGCAACAGAACAACCAACATGTACTTGGCGGTGAGTTTATTTCAGTGAATACTTCCAAGTATTATAGAATGACAGTACGAGCTAAAACGATATCAAGAAGTTCTCCAAACAATTACCTCGGGTACGGGCACCTAGGATTTGCCACCTACGATCAATTCTATAATTTTGTAGACCTTCGGAATTGTGGTGGTGTAGGTAATACTACCCTCACTAGAGCATGTAACCCAGGAGATCAATACATATACATTGCATCCAATTCCGGTTGGGACCCTGTCACCGTTCTATATTATTTCCGGAACGTATTGTTTTACCCTGCCACCCACCCACTATATTCAACAGCCTGGCAGTATACACGGATAGGGTTTGGAGATTACACTCTTTACTACAATGAAATTGTAGATATCTCCGGAAATGGGACAGAATATAGATTAAAACTATCCTCTGATGGAGCAGCAGATACAACGATGCCTAACATTGGACACTCATTACCAATAGGCACCCCAGTTGCCAGAGGAGTGGCTGGCGGTACATTCAATTATATTTGGGTACCTGAGATACCAGAAACATGGACATTATATGATAGTGGGTGGTTTACTGGAGAAAACAGAAACTCTTCACTTCCATTTAGATATGGTACAAAGTTTATAAAGTACATGAACTTAGGTAACTATGCCCGTAGTGAGGCGACTTCAGCGAAGTATTTAATTGACGATGTTATGCTATATACATCCCCTGTTAACACAAACTCCATATGACATATACCATCTTAGAAAACGGCAACTATCTTGTGAATGAACAAGATCAAGACGGGATGCCTATGTTTATAGAAATGACGCCAGAGCAGTACGAGGCTATATATGGCTCTTGACCATTCACCGCAGATTGCTACAAATGGATTGGTGTTTTACTATGACATGGCAAACACTCAGAAGTCGTGGAAGGGTCGGCCAACTTCCAACTTAATATCTACCGTTCCACTATCTCTTCAAACTTATGCATATGCAAGTGGACCAGTTGTTACAGCATCCACTCGACTAAACCAAGAGTCTGCTAACGTCAACAGGTACACTATAACATCTGCCGTCAACGTAGCTCGTGCAATGATTGTCCCAGCACTAACAGTAGGACAATCTTACAGCTTCTCGTGCTATATCAGATACAACGGATCTAATACAACTACACCCTCATTTGTTTGCGATGCAAGTAAAGGTAACCCAGAAGCTTCTGGATCAAATACTCTAACGGCTACTTCTATAACTCAAACGTTGATTGGCCAAGGTTGGTACTATCTAGTCTATAAGTTTACAGCATCTGCATCTCCAACCGGATTTGCTATACTAACATACGGTGTATCGACAGGAGCTGATACAACATATGTTGGCAACACCTTTGATGTATATAATGAGATGTTTGAAGAAGGCTTAACATCACCATATGTCAGTGGCACTAGATCTAATACCCAAGCACTACTTGATCTATTAGGCAACAATACAATAACAGCAACTAGCCTAACATATAATGTAGATGGTAGCTTTAGTTTTGACGGAACGTCTAACGTATTGTACTTTCCATACACACAAAGTAGTCCAAATAATTTTACTGTAGAGTCATGGATATACCACACCATCCATAGCCCCGATACCAATATAGGACACCAAATAGTAATACCATATGGTGGGTATAATGGTTGGATCTTTTCGTTAGTGGGCCCAGACTCTAAACTACAACTTCGACATCATAATTTCAATACATCTGATACTTCATATAATGTAGCTTACTCAACAGGATTATCTCTGAATACATGGTACCATGTGGCAGCAACTGACAATGGGTCAACTGTATCACTGTACGTCAACGGAACATCCGTTATAAGTGCATCGAGCGCAACTTCTACCACAAATGGAACTATGGCTGCCTACGTTGGAGCATGGAATGGTATAGGTAATACCTACTTCAGCGGAAAGATTCCGGCGGTTCGAATCTATAACCGATCCTTATCCCCTTCCGAAGTCAGACAAAACTTTAATGCTCAACGTGGGAGGTATGGCATATGAGTGTGAGCGCAGGACCAATGCTCGATGAGACCGGACTCGTATTTTACTATGATGTCGGAAATACAGTGAAGTCATGGAAGGGTAAGCCAACCTCAAATCATGCATACTTCCAAAATCCTAGAGTAGATTCATCATATGCAAGCTATAGTGCAACAGCATCAGGAACATGGAACGCCAAACATCCAGATGCAATTAGAGTCTATAACGACTTAGGTTCGGAAATTACTGGTTATGTTAATACAGGAGTAACTGACTGGACTAACACTTATCATGCAATATGGACCTATGAACAAGATCTGCAAAGGCCAGTAGTGACAATGAGAGATGTTGATGGGCAATGGAAAGCTAAAAGTTTTGCCCTTCAAGGAAACTCATTTCCTTCAGATATGGGATTGACTGCAGGTAGCACATACACAATATCATGGTTGTCGTGGACCAGTGATATTACAAAATGTGCTAACGCAGGTATGTACTCTAAAAGATTATCGGATGCGACATATAACTTTTGGGATGGACAAAGCAACTCTCAGGGAACTGCATTCAATACAAAAGTAGGAACGTGGCAACGAGTTTATGCTACGTTTACACTTAATGCTGTAATTGATACAGCATCGTGGTGGGCCTGCTATATGTACGGTCATTACGGAAATAGAGGAACAGTAAAGATTGCCGATGTACAGATTGAAACAGGAGTAGGTTCCACATTTAGTAAAAGCTTTACTCGTTCAAATACAGAATCAATAATAGATTTAACATCTAACCGAGTTGCAACCATCTCTGATGCAAGCTACAATTCAGATGGCACCATAAGTTTCCTGAATAATAATGGGTTTACGATTCCATCTATTGATTTTCCATCAGAACAAACAATAGAGATATGGCTTAAACCCGAAGAAAATGATGCCAATAGAAGAAATCCTTACAATCAAGCATACGGTGGATATGGCACACTCACACATGAGCCTGATGGAAGCATAAACTACTATTATGGTGATGGGGCAGGTAACGCACAACCATATATTGGTCATACATCTTCATTTACTGTATTACAGAATGAAACAGCATGTATATGTGTTACCAGAGATACGACTCAATCGATATGGTATAAGAATGGAGTTGAATATAATTCATACGCTCATTCCTTTGGTACACTAACAACTCACAGCACACCAATAACAATTGGTAGCGGATATGCAGGTGGATACTATGGAAGGATATATGCTGTTAAACTATACACCAGGAAGCTATCCGCTGCTGAGGTTAAAGCCAATTTTAATGCTCTCCGTGGTCGGTACGGGATCTAATAAATACAACACCATCTAAGAAAAGAACGCTATGGCACTTTCAGATAAAAACATAGTAATAACACCCAACATAGGACAGACGGCTGATCCTAAGATTGAGTTTAAGGGTGCAGATGCGTCGACAGGGCCGCAGACGATTAGTTTAAATGTCTATCCCACAGACAATGGTACCCTGTCATTTGAAGGATCCAGTGGTCAGCTGTTTAGTGTTACCAATTCATTATCTGGTACTATATTTTCAGTCAACGATGTTTCGGGAATTCCAAGCATAGAGGTTCTTGATACAGGATTGGTAAAGGTTGGCCAGTATGGCGGGAACGTACTGCTAGGTACGGGAACTGATAATGCAACCGACAAGCTACAAGTCAATGGGTCTATTCGAGGAACCGTTCTTAAATCATCAGTCACAACAGGAACTGCTCCTCTTACTGTTGCGTCCACGACTGCCGTCACAAACCTTAACGCTGATCTTTTAGATGGTCAAGAGGGATCCTATTATCAAAATGCTAGTAATTTAAACGCTGGTACAGTATCAACTGCTCGTTTAGGGTCTGGCACAGCAAATAGCTCTACATGGTTACGCGGTGATGGGTCTTGGCAAGTAGGGCCTCTTGGATACACTGGTAGCCAAGGCTATACTGGATCCGCATCTACGGTACAGGGTCCAATTGGCTATACTGGTAGCCAAGGTTATACTGGATCACAAGGCTATACTGGTAGCCAAGGTTATACTGGATCACAAGGCTATACAGGTAGCCAAGGTTATACTGGATCAGCATCTACGGTACAGGGTCCAATTGGCTATACTGGTAGCCAAGGTTATACTGGATCACAAGGCTATACAGGTAGCCGAGGCTATACTGGATCACAAGGCTATACAGGTAGCCAAGGTTATACTGGATCTGCATCTACCGTAATCGGTTATACTGGATCCCAGGGTATTATTGGTTATACTGGATCCGCGTCCACAGTAATCGGTTATACTGGATCCCAGGGTATTATTGGTTATACTGGATCCGCGTCCACAGTAATCGGTTATACTGGATCCCAGGGTATTATTGGTTATACTGGATCTGCATCTACCGTAATCGGTTATACTGGATCCCAGGGTATTATTGGATACACTGGATCCCAGGGTATTATTGGTTATACTGGATCTGCGTCTACCGTAATCGGTTATACTGGATCCCAGGGTATTATTGGTTATACAGGATCCGCTCCTGCTAACCCACAGTTCACATCCGTTACTATTAGCAAAACTACATCTGTAACAGTAGGTACCAACGGTGGATCTGATCAGTTTCAGATCCAGAATGCCGGCACGGGCGGTACCCTTATGTCGTTTCACAGAACTGGTGCATACGCTATTAACATGGGTCTAGACACAGACAATGTGTTTAGACTTGGAGGTTGGTCAAATGGAGCAAACACCTATAGATGGACTTCTGATACTAGCGGTAACTTCATTGCTCAAGGTAACGTCACCGCTTACTCTGATATTCGCTTGAAAACAGATTTACAACAAATACCTGACGCACTTTCCAAAGTGCGTCAGTTGACTGGATACACGTATACTCGAACAGACACTGGCGATCGCCAGATAGGCTTGATAGCACAAGATGTTGAAAAGGTGTTACCGGAGGCTGTAGTTCATGGAGATCATCTATCACTAGCTTATGGCAACATGGTTGGTCTATTAGTAGAAGCTATCAAAGAGCAGCAAGCTCAAATTGAGGAACTACAAAATTATAAATCAGCTATTACTAAATTGATAGTATAAATACCTAATAACTACACGGAGAATGTATGCCAGCAGCAACTCGTATTGGTGATCTATGCAGTGGCCACGCAAAGGCAGCTCCAAGACCTAGTATACAAGGATCAAGTAATGTATTTGTAAATGGCATTGGAGTTCATCGTGAAGATGATGGCTGGGCAATTCATTTTGGCCATAGTGGCACTTTAGCAATGGGATCATCGACAGTTTATGTTAACGGTAAATCAGCAGGAAGAATTGGAGATCCAATCACTTGTGGATCTGTAGTAGCTCAAGGTTCCAGTAACGTCTTCATCGGCGGCTAAATTATGTCAAGATATACCAGAACATTTGCCGATATCGATCTAAACTTTATTGCTCACCCCGATACTGGTGATATATCGAAAAAGTTTGACGATAATGCTATCAAACAATCGGTTAAGAACCTAGTGTTGACTAATCACTACGAGAGACTATTCCATCCAGAGATAGGATCTGAGGTGAATAGTTTGTTGTTTGAAATGTTCACTCCGCTTACAAAAGCAATGATCATTACTTCAATACGAAATACTATTGAAAATTTTGAGCCAAGAGTAAACTTAATTAACGTCGATGTCCGGCCAAACGTAGATAACAATAGCATATACGTGTCGATAGTATTTGTGATTGTAAACACCTCAGAACCAATAACAGTTAACCTGATTTTACAGAGAACTCGATAATGGCTAACCAAAAGATTACAACAACCGCATTAGAGTTTGATGAGATCAAGGCTTCTCTCAAAGAATACCTATCCGGTCAAGCTCAGTATACAGATTATAACTTTGATGGATCTGGATTGTCCTTGCTTCTTGATGTGTTAGCATACAACACTCACTACAACGCCCTCTACACAAACCTTGCAATCAATGAGATGTTCATTGATTCTGCTTCAAAACGAGCAAGCGTGGTATCAAAAGCAAAGGAGCTTGGTTACATTCCGAGGTCTGCTACTGGGGCACTTGCAGTTGTAAACTTAACAATTAATGCAGGTACAAATACAGACCACACATATACGATTGGTAAAGGAACTAAGTTCACTACACAAGTGGATGGTGTACCATACGTATTCAATACCACACAAGCATATACATCGATCCGTACAGGGTCGCAGTTTATATTCAATAATGTGGTAATCAAAGAAGGCAATGAACTGACATATGCCTATACGGTAGCAGAAGGTGAGACATACATCATCCCCAACACCAACGTCGATCTTAATACACTAACAGTACGAGTTCAAGAGAACTCTGGATCCAATGTGTATGACACTTACACGCGGGCAGAGACTGTGATGAACATCAACTCTGCGTCATATGCATACTTTATCAAGGAAACGGATGAAGGCTTGTATGAGATACAGTTTGGCAATGGTGTTGTTGGTCGATCTCTTGATAATGGTAACTACATTACAATAACGTACATGACTTGTAATGGGTCGTTATTGAATGGAGCTAATGCGTTTACGTTTGCCGGAGAAGTGCCAAACAGCGGATCTGCTGTAGTGAGTACCATAACATCTGCTTCTAATGGTAGTTTCGCAGAAGATATAGAATCAATTAGATGGGCAGCACCAAGAGCGTTTGCGTCTCAGAATAGATGCGTTACTATTGATGACTATAAGACAATAATTAAGAACAACTTCTCTAACTCTAAGTCTGTCAATGTATGGGGTGGGGAGACTATGAGTCCACCTCAGTACGGTAAGGTGTTCATTTCCGTTGTTCCGGAGACAAATGATCAGTTGACAGTAGATGAGAAAAAATACATAATTGAAAGTATAGTTGGACCAAGGAAAGTTCTCTCTATATCAGCAGAAATTGTTGACCCGGAGTATCTAAAAATTGAACTCCACACCTCCGTATATTATAATCCTCAATATACAACAAAGACGGCAGGGGATATCGAATCTCTCACTCGTCTAAACATTGTCAACTACAACAATACTGTTCTGAATGACTTCAATTCAGTTCTTAAGTTTTCAAAGTTAAACAGTATCATAGATGGTACAGATAGATCAATCACTGGTAACATTACAACCGTCAAACTACATAAAGAGATTGTACCAATATATGGGATTGAATCATCATATACAATCCCATTAGGAAATCCAATATACTCCTCAGGGGTAGCAGAAGAATCTATCTTGTCAGGAGCATTTACTGCTGCCGACACAACAGAGACGTGTTATATTGAAGATGTTCCTGTCGACACTCTCAAAGGAACCCTTCGATTGTTTTACTATAACAACACAGGCGAAAAGATAGCTGTAAAGAATGTTGGTACAGTTGACTATGGTAGTGGCACTATGTATATAACTGGACTAAATATTATTAGTCATGATGATGAGAATTTCTCATTTACTATCAAACCTCAATCGAATGATGTGGCTTCAACCCAGCATCAGTTTGCATATATTGATGAGGCCTTACTAACAGTTTCGGCTATTGTTGATCTACCAACAGACCCATACAAGTTTACCTCCAGTAGAAGCTAATGGATATTCTACCACTTGTCGTTAAGAATCAGTTCCCTGAATTTGTCAGGGAACAGTATCCTGCTTTCGTCGAATTCGTAAAGCAATACTATAAGTGGTTGTCAGAGAACCACGGCGACCACCTCGAAACAATTAACGACATCGATAAAACGCCTGAACAGTTTGTTCAGTACTTCAGGAATCGCTTAGACGTATATGGTTTGTTCAATGACGCACCTGATCTCAAGTACATTAAAAATATCAAAGAGATTTACAGTGCTAAAGGGTCCGAAGCTGCTCTAACAAATCTCCTTCGCATTGTATATCAAGATGATTTGGCCTCGGTAAAGTATCCTTACGATCAGGTATTTAAAGCATCTAACTCTAAGTGGCAAAGAGAGAGCTTCATCACTGTTAGTAAGATATACGGCGAATTTCCATCAACGTTTGAATACTTTTATGTACGCGAATCAACTGGAGAAGACCTTCGCGTTAGATGTATACGATATACAGATATAGGTAATGATGAAGTAAGACTGTTCTTCAATACTTTGTACGGCATACCTACCTATGTAAATCAACTCGTCAATATTAAGAATAGTAACGGCGCAGTAATATACATTGGTTCTTTGATACCATCACCTGCATCAATCAATGTTATTGATCCCGGAGAAAAGTGGCAAAAGGGTCAAGTGTTTACAATACCAGGAACAGTTCTACCATCTCTGGCCAAAGTAATATCGACGACACCAACAGGCGGGATTATACATGCTGAAATTACGAAGCATGGGTATAATCATTCGATTACTTCTGGCACTGGACTGTTTATTGGCGGAGCTGCAGGGACTGAGTTCAATCGCGGGTTCATTGACACAACAAATAACTACATTGAGTTTTCTTATAATCATGGGCTTAGTGTTAATAGTCCTATAGTATTCCAAAAGATAACGAAAGACTCTGTTACACAAATAGTGGAAGGGACAACGTACTATGTCCATGAAGTACTTTCTCCTAAACAGATAAAACTCACAAACACTGTAGGTGGTGTTGTAATAGACTTCACTAGTGCACTAGTTCCTGTACCTTATGTCTGTACAGGACTTGTAGTTGGGACTGGTACTATTGATACAGTAACAAATGCAATTACGTTAGCCAACCATGGTCTAGCAAACGGCGACATCGTTGAACTGAAAACGTCGACCATTTACACAAACTTAATTACCGACACTACGCCAAGGTCTTTTTATTACGTTCAAAACGCTACAACAAATACCTTTACCCTAGCGACGGAAGGTCCTAGTGGGCCATTTGTGGACATTGTAGGCGACTCAGCAATCAACTTACTAAATGAAGAAGATTATTATGGTGCTCATGCAATCGTCAAGATTGGATACGACACAATCGTCAATCTTCCTGGAAGTTGGTTAACCAATAATAGCATTGTATCGGATCAAACGGTTCACACACAAGACAACCTATATTATCAGCAGTTTTCCTATGATGTGTTTAGTGAAGTTAACACTAAGAGTTTCAAACGAGTGTTACAATCACTACACCCAGCCGGTACCAAATTATACACTACATTTGATATAAGAGATAGTCTTGCGTTTAATATAACAGCAAGTACTGTATCAAAAGACACAGTACTGAACTTCTTTGATCAATTTAGTGTTCCAGTAGACTTGTTAACAAACAAAATACTTGAGAAACCACTTCCTGAAATTATTGCACTAACAGAACAAATTACTAGTAAGCTGTTAGTAAAACCGTTAACAGACTCCTCTACTCCAGAGGATAGTGTTGCAAAACTCATCGATAAACCTAGAGATGAGACGTTAGCAGAACCAACCGATTCAATAATAAGTAGGTTAATAATTAAACCTGTTGATGATACAGCTACATCTGATGATAACAATGTAGCTAAATTGATTACAAAGCCGGCATCTGATACTGCCACATCTAATGATAGTGCAGCTAAATTATTAGATAAACCTGCAAGTGATACATTATCAGCACCAACAGACGCGATAAATAGTATATCAGTAGTTAAACCAATATCTGATAGTGCAGTAGCAACCGAAGACCTAACTAAGCAAGTAGAACCTACTGGGTTACTTGAAACAGCAACAATGGTTTCTGCAGATACATCCTCACTAACAGTTGATATATACGACTCAGAAGCATACTTCTCGGAGTACTATAACGTAGCAGTTAAGACTCTAACCCTCGGATAAGGAGCATACCAATGTCCAACATTAACGAACTATTCACAATGAAGGGTGAGCTAGAAATCATCCTTCTAGGGCCTTCTCAGAATGTTAAACAACATATCTATATTCCAAACCTGATTGTAACAGCAGGTAAAAATGTGATGGCCAACTATTTGGCTAAAGGAACAACTATTAATAATGCGATGTCTCATATGGGTCTAGGCACTGGTAGCACAGCACCGGCAGCCGCTAATACTGGACTTGAAGCAGAAATTACCTCCGGTTCAGTGGCCAGCACACGTAAAGCTTTCAGCACTACATCAAGTTCAAATAACGTAGCTTCATTCCAAGCAATCTTTGCTCCTGGTGAGGGTACCAATGCTGCTCTTAGAGAGGCCGGCCTCTTCAATAGCAGTGCTATCAACAGTGGTACGATGTTATGTAGAACAGTATTTGGTGCAGTGGCCAAGGAAGCTGCCGACACTCTTACGATTAACTGGAACGTGACAATCAACTGATAGCAGAATATGGCAAACATTCGTCCGGAATTTAAAACGAGTCTATGCACTAGACTGTTGAATGACATCTATCGTCAGCGATCAAATTACTACTACTTTCTCGGTAGAACACAACCCTGGAGTGTATCAGACACTATTCCAGAGGAAGCTAATGATGCTTTGATTAATGATAATGATGTGCGTGATGGTATGTTATTCCTCAGAAAAGTAATACCATCAGAAATTTCAGCAGTGACGCAAAGCCATTCGTGGGGATCTGGTACGGTGTTTGCGGAGTGGGATCACACAGCGGTAATGAAAGGTGTAAATTTCTATTGTGTGACAGATGGTGAAGAAGATGAGTATAACGTATACAAATGCCTGTATAACAATAATGGAGCTCCTTCCACCATCAAGCCAACTGGTGTAGGAAATACTAACTTTTTACTATACTTGACTGATGGGTATGTGTGGAAGTATATGTATAACATACCATCATTTAAGCGGCAGAAGTTCTTGTCGCGCGGTAAGATGCCAGTTCAAAAGTCTCTTTCTGACTCCTTCTATACTAGGGGAGCAATTGAAGAAGTTATCGTTACAGATAGTGGTTCAGGATATTCTGGAACTATACAGACATCAATAGATATTTCAGGCGGTACTAAACTACCTGGAGGTTCTGTCACATTCACAGACTCGACTAATAGAGTGAATTGGACATCCCATGGATACTCTAATGGGATGCAAGTAGAATTTTCCGCAATCACGTCAACTACTGGTATATCGATCAACACGCGGTACTACGTCATCAACTCAACTCCCAATTACTTTCAATTAGCTGCTACACCAACTGGGTCTGCTATAAACTTAATCACTGATGGTACAGGTACTGCTAAAGCTGGGGCTAACCCAATACTAATCCCTGGGGTTGATAGCGCAGGCACTATACAACAAATTAAGGTAATTGATGCAGGAACAGGGTGGACCGTAGCACCGACACTATCTGTAACATCTCTTGCTGGTGGAACTGCCAAATACCCAGGTAATATCTCAGCAAAAGTGTGGGCTAAGATAAAGGATGGTCGTATCGACTATATCTATATTGAAGATCCAGGTATTGGATATCCAACAAATTCATCAGGAGCTGCTATAGTCTCAACTGGTGATGGTCAAGGTGCTGCCTTCACTCCTGTAATCTATAACGGCCAGTTGGTGGACGTTGTTGTTAGTACTACCGGTCAAGACTACTCATATATTAATTTAGTGGTTACTGGAGTAAGTACTACTCCTGCATTCTGTTCAGCTGTGATTAGTGGAGCGGACTATGCATCTAATCAATCTGATGTAGAACAAACGGCCATTCCAGGGGAGATATACACAATCAAAGTTGCTCCAGGCGGAAATGTTACTTTTAACGGAACAACAAACCTAGTGACACTCGAATCGCATGGATTTGTTAACGATTCCCCAATCAGGTTTAGCTCAATAACAACTACCACTGGGATTACTGCAAATACAGTATATTACATCAAATCTGCTACTGCAAATACATTCGAATTGTCACTAACTGCCGGCGGAGCTACAATTGACCTAGTTAACAATGGAACGGGAATAATTGCAGCAGGTGGCACGGGATATCACGCTAAAACTGTTCTCACCATCAATGGAACAGGAACAGGTGCATTGGCAACGCCAATCATTACAGGCGGAGTTATCACAGGTGTTACTTTAGTGAATAGTGGATCGGGATACGGAACATCCGGAACTACGGTAACTGTGACGGGTGATGGATTTAACGCAGACATTACTCCAATCGTTAATATTAGTGGTTTAGTTACCGGGTTTAATATTGTCAATGGTGGTACAGGCTACAGTACTGGTAATGGTACAACAGTAGCAATTACTGGAGATGGTGTAGGGGCCACCGCTACATGTACAGTCGTTGATGGTAAGATTACAAGGATTGATGTAACAAACAAAGGAAGTGGATATACATACGCAAATTTGACTTTTACTGACTCTCTAAGACTTGGGGTGCCTAATATAAATGTCAAAGCTTATGCCGTACTCCCGCCACCTGGAGGACATGGCGCTGATGCTATGAAGGAACTATATGCTGATACCGTTGCAGTATATAGCTTAATTAGAGATGATGATATTGCTCTTAATGCACTCACACAAGATTATAGGCAATTTGGATTAATTGAAAACCCAACTGACATCAACACATTTCAAAAGATTGCCTTTCAATCTATCATTGCGGCGTATGATGTTGTGATGACAAGTGCACCAAATAACTTTCTGGTTGATGAAATTGTCGTGTGCAATACCCATCGGTTTAGAGTAATATCTAAATCAGGAACTACAATAAAGTTACAATTGCTTGGTAATATTGAATATACGCCACCTCCTGGTAGCGTGATATCTCGTGAATCTAATCCGTCTCAGACATACACAGTATCTGCTGTAACTTTCGTTCCGACTCTGGATAAATATTCCGGTAATCTACTATATGTCACAAACAGAACTACATTCACTCCTTCATCAACATCAGCTTTGGCTGTTAGAACCTACTTAACATTCTAATATGAAAACATTCAATACTGCCCCTTACTATGATGACTTTGATGAACAAAAGAATTTCCATCAGGTATTGTTTAAGCCTGGGTACGCTGTTCAAGCACGCGAACTTACTCAGATGCAAACTATACTACGGGGCCAGATAGAAAAGTTTGGCAACCACGTATTTCAAGAGGGATCTGTTGTCATACCGGGGAATTGTTACGGGGATACAAATGCACCTTATGTAAAAATAGCTTCGTTAGGATCAGGCGTATCGCTTAGTTCATTTGAAGGTAAAATTATCGAAGGTGTGACATCAGGCGTAAGAGCTTATGTGAGGAAGACTGTAGACTTAAGCGGTGCCGATCCAATTACTTTTTATGTTAGTTACGTTAGTGGTAGTAGTTCAGGTGCACTGAGTTTTACAGCTGGAGAAGGAATTGAGATTGAAGACTCTCCTTCTATCACAGCCACCGTTGCTGCCACCGCAGCAACTGGAATAGGATCGCTAGCATTTGTGAATGAAGGTGTATTTTACACAAGAGGAACATTTGTAACGGTCGATAAACAATCGGTTGTAATATCAAAGTATACTCAAACACCAGATTGTCACGTCTTACTCCAAATCACCGAGAGTGTTGTTACTGTTGATGATGATGGTACTCTCCTGGATCCTGCCCAAGGTAGCTTCAACTACGCTGCTCCAGGTGCAGATCGATATAAAATTAAACTGACTCTTACCACACTCCCATATGAAAGTACAATTAGCAACGACTATATTGAACTGATGAGATATAGAGAAGGTGTCCTTGAAGAACATCTTCGGTACGCAAAATACAATGAACTTGAAAAATCTCTTGCTCGTAGAACATACGATGAGTCTGGTAACTACGTGGTTAATGGATTACGATGCTCTGTAACAGAAAGTCTACGTGTTGGTAAAAATGGCGGAGTATACGATGCGCCAACTGGCAATGCAGATAACTTTGTGGTTAAAGTCTCTCCTGGAAAAGCATATATTGAAGGCTTTGAAGTTGATAACTTATACCAAAGATTGATACAAGTACCTAAAGGTAGAACCGCAGCACACATAAAGACTAAAGCGATATCATTCAAGCCAGAGTATGGTCAGTACTTCTTTGTTACCGATATGTTTGGGTCTACCATCAATCCAAAACAAAGAACAACAGTTAATCTCTATAATACAAGTGATGTCACAGTAGGATCACCTACTCTTGTAGGTTCAGCTAAAGTGATGGCGTTTGATTATCATGATGGCGATCAAACAACCCATGCTGTTTATAAACTTTGGGTGTATGATGTTACGTTTGAGGCTGGTAAGGGATTTGATGATGTTGGAGGTATTAGAGCAACAACAGGGTTAGCTAACTTTGCAGCTAAGGTGTTATACAAATATACTATAGCATCTAATGGATTTCAGTTTGCATATGGAACCAACTTGACCCACTATGGGTCTGATGGAACAACTCCACTTCGAAGAGTTACTGTAGGATACCACAATATATCTACGGATGAGGTATATGCTCATAAATCTACTGCATCCTTAGCCCCATTACAATTACACGATAGTGTAACAAACGGCGCTAGCGTTAATGAAGCAGGAAAGGTTGTAAGCACAGTAACTGATGTTGTTCAATTATCATCCGTAGGTCGAAGTAACTATATTTTTCCTCTACCTGTAGCAGAAGTGCAATCGGCTCCTGGTATCACATATTATGCATGGCAAAATACTACTGCTACAATCACGTATGGTACAGGACTGAATGGTAGCTTTACAGTCGATGGAGAAGTTCCGGCTATTGAACCCGGTATATTGGTCGCTGTTAGCAACAAGACGGGACCTAACAACGCAACTACAGGTATCATTCCAACCACGTACTTTACGGTATATAGTTCGGGCGTTAACTCATCAACGATTCAAATGAATGGGTACAATCCAACAGCAGGAAGTGAAACAGTTACAATTTACGTACTTAGTAAAGTAAGTGCAAACCCTGCGACAAAAACTCTTGTTGCTAACTTTACAGAATCTGCTACGTTAAGCAACGTTACATTTACAGATTCTACTAATCTTGTGACTCTTGCGTCGCATGAGTTTGTTAATGGATCTCCGATTACGTTCAGTAGCATAACGACTACTACGGGGATAACTGCCGGTACTGTATACTACGTAAAAAATGCAACACTTGATACCTTCCAACTAGCAACTACTGCTGGCGGTGATGCAATTAATCTAGTTAACAATGGCACTGGTGTAATTGGATCTAGGATTACATTGCTCCACAATGATGTGATCAAAATTGTATCCATCACACAAACATACCTCAGTGTAACAACTAACATCACAGATAATTTTACACTTGATAATGGGCAGCGAGATTACGCATACTTGAGAGGTATTCTAAACCTCAAACCAGGTAAACCAGCCCCTCAAGGCACGTTGTCAATCACTTATGATTATTATTCCCACGGTGCCGGTGATTATTTCTCTATCAATAGTTATGCCGGGGTCAGTGGGGAGAAGTATGGTACCACTTATAAGGCGTCGGCTTCAGGTCGAACCTTCAACTTACTCAAGTGTCTGGACTTTAGACCATCAGTAGGAACAAACGGCACCTTCACAGGGACAGGAGCTCATATTGCTAGCACCTTAGCTAACGACTACTTTATTCAGTCTTCAGGCATCAATTACTACGTGCCAAGAAGAGATCATGTGGTTGTGGATAAGATGGGAGAGATAAGTGTAATTCAAGGAACACCGTCTGATGTACCCTCTGATCCTCCTGTTAAACAAGGATTGTATGTTCTAGCATCAATTTTTGTACCTGCTTACACTTGGGATGTTAAAAAGATAACACTAAGACGGAGAGCCACTACAAGATATACAATGTCGGATATCGGCCGGCTTGAGAATCGTGTATATAAACTTGAGCAGTTTTCAACATTAACTGCGGTGGAAAATAATTTAAGAACCTATAATGTTGTTGATGCTGCTACAGGGCTTGATAGATTTAAGACGGGATTCTTAGTCGAAGACTTTAATTATCCATTGACCATAGGTGACATCACAGCTCCAGGGTTCAACAGTGTATTTGCAAATAACTGCTTAAATGCCGGAAGAGAAAGAAGCGAATGTAATCTTGCATTAGAATCAAATACCGGAAACTTTCAGATCACTGGTAATTTGATCACAAGACCTTATGTAGAAAGGGTTTTAGCTCAACAACCAGTAAGTTCAAGAATCACTAACCTACAACCGTTTATGATTCTAGCCTGGAATGGTACTCTGAACATTGTACCACCTCTGGACACTTGGACTGTTACAGAAGAAGCACCACTAGTAGTCAATGAAGTAATTCAAACACAAACTGTTGAGAAGTTTGTTGAGCGAACAATATATCTTGATGTTCCTGAACCTGCTCCAATATATTATGATGTGTATCTAGAACCACTACAAATCTTCATAGAACATCCGCCCACCATGCCAGTACTCTGGGAACCTCCTCCTATTTTTGATGGTGGTATTGGTGATATTGGAGGACTTTCTGATGGCGGATATACTGCTGATGCTAGTACTAGTGATGCCAGTGTGTCTGTATCGGCTGATTCATCCTCCGATTCATCATCAGATGCTAGTTCAGATGGTAGTAACGGATCTGATGGTGCAGATGGTGGCGGGGGTAGTGACGGAGGAGGCGATGGCGGAGGTGGTGGTGATGGCGGAGGTGGTGGTGATGGCGGAGGTGGGGGATGTGTTATTGCAACACATGCTGTGTCAATGGGATCGTTTACCCCAGAAGAAAAACAACAAGCAGTAGTTTGGTGTGTAAACAACTTACATCATAAATGGTGGGGAGAGGCCTTTAGAAGAGGATATAGATTCCACGGTAGTCGTGTTGTTAACAATGGCACAGCTCACCTATACTATCAAGAATTCAAAGATTTTGTGGAGTTCTTCACAGGTAAAAAACGCAATGCCAAAGTTGCTTTGAAGGTATCGTGGAGGTGTATACAGTTCTTTGTGACAGGGTTGTTTATATCAACAGATAAATGATCTTGATAGATATAACCATCAAATAAATAGTAGGAACAACACAAGGCACCTATATGGCAACTACGACAACATCATCAACCAGGGAACTAGTGAATGTAAATGCTATTGCATTCATTAGACCACAGGTACTTAAAATCACCGCAAACGGAGTTAGGCCTAACTCCAAACTGTACGTGTTTTTTGACAGAACAGCAGTAAACCATCTTGTTACTCCAAATGGTGGAGTGGAGGGTGGCAATCTGATTGCCGATAATAGTGGATTTGCTCAATTTGCCCTTCGAATCCCACCCGGTACCTTCAATGTTGGTAAGCGTAATATTGTTGTAGCTGACGTCAGTGACCTGGCGTTACTAGATGTAGCCGGTAACACTAATGGATCTGCATCAGCTACATTTACAACCTTAGGATTAAAAGAAATATATCAAACGACAGTTACCAATACAACTGTTAGAGTGCAAGAAGTAGTTCGAACGCAAGACAAGTATGTAACAAAGCCAACACCAGCGCCTGTGATGATTCCTCGATACATCCAGCCGCCTCCACAACTATCCGATCCCCTTGCACAATCATTCTTCACATATGGTGTTGATGGCGGATGCTTCTTGACCTCAATTGAACTTTGGTTCTACACAAAAGATCCTTCCGTGCCTGTGTCTGTTGAGATACGTGAAATGGTCAATGGATATCCATCATCCAAACCTCAAGCAAATACAAACTACATTGCATGGAAGGCATCGGCTGACATTAACATCTCTTCGGATGCTTCTGTCTCCACTAAGTTTACTTTCCCGCAACCCGCATATCTTGAGCAAGACCGAGATTATTGTTTTGTTGTGCACTCCAATAGCAACAAGTATAACATCTTCACCTCGAAGATGGGCGAAAAGTCAAATGAAACAGGGCAGACGATCTTTGAACAACCGTTTGTCGGATCGATGTTCAAATCTGAAAATAAGATCACATGGACTGCTGAGCAATTAGAAGATATTAAGTTCAAATTAAACGTTGCTCAATTCACTACAGGATCTTCTAGTCTCAGTTTAGTCGGTAGCGCAAACTATATGTATTTGAATGGTAGTTCATTCTCTACCACAAGCGGCAGCAACATTGTAACAGTAACTTCTCCTGTCCAACATGGCTTTCGTATCAATGATGAAGTATCAATTATAACAAGCACAACAGCTGCGACAAAATATAACGGGTTAAACGGATCGGCCCTTAATGGCAACTTTGGAATAACAATTATTAATCCATATAGGTTTTCGTTTGCAGCATCAGCAGGTACTGCTACGAGTACAGGTACTATTGAGAGTTGTGGATTCCTACAAAAAATAGCAATAGAAAATGGTGGTACTGGATATAGTTCCATCACTCTACCTTCTATTACAGTAAGTCCACCACCAACTGGCACTACTGCAACTGCCACTGCTGTAGTAACAAATGGAGTGATAACGGATGTTGTAATAACAAATCCAGGTAGTGGATATACGTCTCCACCTACAGTAACAGTTACATCTGGTAGTGGATCCAACGCCAAGCTAAAAGCTGTTGTTGATGCTGTGTTTTCCGTTGCTATGAATAGACCTGTCCACAGAATTGTCCCTTCAATCACCCATAAGATATATAAGGATACTGATATCCAATCAGTACTAAACATAGCAGGTACCGACAGCGTTCTAGATCCATATAGTGATTTTAATATAAGACTTCCATATGACACGTCGACTACCAATCTGATGATGTCTACTCGTAATGAAGCACTACAGCGTGCAGGAGATGAGTCAGTAAAGCTAGCAGTTACTATGTCAACAACTAACCCAAACGTATCGCCAATTATTAGTTTAGCAGCTAGACCTACACTTACAATGTATGGCAATGCTATCAATAATCAAAATGATGAGGATATTGAGAATCCAGCTGTAAATTCTGAAATTTTGAATGACGTAGGAAACGCTTACAGTAGGTACATCACAAAACCAATTACCCTGACGGATGTATCTACGGGGGTGCGTCTTCTTGTTGATCTATATTCAACGAGAGATACAAGCGTTGACTGGTACATTAAAACTAGCATTTCGGGTGGAGCTACACAACACAAAGATGCTAAGTGGCAGTTGCTATCGTGTGATGTCGATCGTAATAAATCTAGCTCTCCCAACAGCTTCTACGAATATACTTTTTACTTAGATGACATCACACCATTTGATACATACAATCTGAAATGCGTAATGAGGTCTGTTAATCCCGCCATTGTTCCAGTTGTCAATCGTTATAGGGTAATTGTAATTGTATGATGAGGGTAAAAGATGATCAGGGAAATATAATTCCTGGGTTGTATAGAGCTAGTAATGGATCTATTATAGTAAGCGATAGAGATGGGTATGATAAATATGTTAAGCAACGTGACAGTATACTTGAACAAAAGACATCTATCAGTAAACTTCAAACTCAAGTAGATGAGCTTAAAGAAATGATCGCAACTCTTCTTAAGAAAATAGGCTAAAACAATGGCATTCATTAAGTACAGAGGGAGTACAACAACTCCTGCAAAGCCTGGGAGCACTACAGCAGCAAATGCTCCTCTAACAAATTTGGAGATTGATGGTAACTTCAAATCTATTGCCGATGATTTAGATACCAAGGCTGTGTCGGGTGCTGTAGGGTCATCTCTATTGACAATGTCAACATCTAGGATATTAGGTAGAACAACTGCTGGCTCAGGGTCAATTGAGCAAATTTCCGTAGGTACGGGGTTGTCATTGAGTGGCGGAACTCTGAGTATTAACACATCAGGGACTGTAGATCTATCAACAAGTCAAACACTATCTAACAAAAGTCTTGATGATAGCTCCACTTACTTTACAGATAACATTGACGCTTCCAAGAAACTCCAGTTTCAGCTGGCGAGCATTTCACCTAGCACCACACGCGTATTGACAATACCAAACGTTGATGGTACAGTAATCACATCAAGTGATACTGGCACAGTTACCAATAACATGTTGGCTGGTTCTATTGCAAATGCTAAGCTTTCCAACAGTTCCGTTACAATTGGATCGACTGTAGTCTCTCTAGGTGGAAGTAGCACGACTTTATCGGGACTAACTAGTACCGCTTTTTCTGGATCTACTTCCGGTACCGTAACATTACAAGCAGCGGCAGTAGCTGGTACAACAACAATCACGCTACCAGCAACAACTGGTACAGTAATCACATCAGGTGATTCAGGTACTGTAACTAACGTCATGTTGGCTGGTTCTATTGCAAATGCTAAGCTTTCCAACAGTTCCGTTACAATTGGATCAACAGCGATTGCTTTAGGTGGAACAAGTACCACTTTATCGGGACTAACTAGTACCGCTTTTTCTGGATCTACTTCCGGTACCGTAACATTACAGCCAGCGGCAGTAGCTGGCACAACAACAATCACATTGCCGGCGACAACTGGTACAGTAATCACATCAGGTGATTCAGGTACTGTAACTAACGCCATGTTGGCTGGTTCTATTGCAAATGCTAAGCTTTCCAACAGTTCCGTTACAATTGGATCAACGGTGATTGCTTTAGGTGGAAGTAGCACGACTTTATCGGGGCTGACAAGCGTAACTTCAACAAATTTTGTCGGGAACGCTTCAACGGTAACCAATGGTGTTTACACAACCGACACTGGCACAGTTACCAATACCATGTTGGCTGGTTCTATTGCAAATGCTAAGCTTTCCAACAGTTCCGTTACAATTGGATCAACGGCGATTGCTTTAGGTGGAACTAGCACGACTCTATCGGGGCTGACAAGCGTAACTTCAACAAATTTTGTCGGATCTTTATCTGGCAATGCGTCTTCATCTACCACATCATCAGAATGTACTGGTAATTCTGCTACGGTAACCAATGGTGTATATACCCTTGGTAATCAAACAATAGCTGGAACAAAAACATTTTCATCTACCATTTCTGGTAGTATTAATGGTAATGCTGCTACGGTAACAAATGGTGTATATACCCTTGGTGATCAAACAATAGCTGGAACAAAAACATTTTCATCTACCATTTCTGGTAGTATTAATGGTAATGCTGCTACGGTAACAAATGGTGTATACACGACTGATACTGGCACAGTTACCAATACCATGTTGGCTGGTTCTATTGCAAATGCTAAGCTTTCCAACAGTTCCGTTACAATTGGATCAACGGCGATCTCTCTTGGATCTACAGCAACAGATATAAGTGGACTAACAAGTACCGCTTTTTCTGGATCTACTTCTGGTACCGTAACATTACAAGCAGCGGCAGTAGCTGGCACAACAACAATCACGCTACCAGCAACAACTGGTACAGTAATCACATCAGGTGATTCAGCCACTGTAACAACCACAATGCTAACTAATAGTGGTGTTACAGCCGGTGCATACAATAGCGTAACGGTTGATGCCAAAGGACGTGTCACTGGCGGAACGAATCCGACCACGCTAACCGGATACGGTATCACCGATGCCCAACCACTAGATGCTGACTTGACTGCGATTGCAGGACTAGCTGGAACTACTGGCTTTCTAAAGAAAACTGCGGCCGATAGCTGGACGCTTGATACCAGCACGTACATCACTGGCAACCAAAACATCTCGGTCACTGGCGACGTCACCGGATCTGGATCTACATCAATTAGCTTATCATTAATCAATAGTGGTGTCACTGCTGGAACATACAAGAGCGTAACGGTTGATGCCAAAGGACGTGTGACTGGTGGAACCAACCCGACAACGCTGTCCGGATACGGCATCACCGATGCACAGGCGCTCGACGCCGATCTGACCGCGATTGCAGGACTAGCTGGAACTACTGGCTTTCTAAAGAAAACTGCGGCCGATAGCTGGACGCTTGATACCAGCACGTACATCACTGGCAACCAAAGCATCTCGGTCACTGGTGACGCCACTGGATCTGGATCTACATCGATCAGCCTTACGCTAGCCAATAGCGGTGCCACAGCAGGCACGTACAAAAGCGTGACGGTTGACGCCAAAGGACGGGTCACCGCTGGAACCAACCCAACTACATTGTCCGGATATGGTATCACCGATGCCCTGCCGCTAGCCGGCGGCACAATGACAGGGAATATTGTCGGCACTTACAGGATTGGCATTGGAACGACAACAGCGTCTTATCCTTTGCACGTTGTCGGTACCGGCGCATCTACTTCAAGAATTGTTGTAGAGTCTACGTCAACCGCTAATACTGCCCCGGGTGTTTTCCAGTTCTTACGAACCTCAACATCAAGTCGTCTGATTTCTTCTGTAGGTCAGATTTCGTTTACAGACACGGCGACAGACTCAACCACGTTTGGCAGCATAATCAGTGCAGTAGGAAATAACGCCGACAAAACGCAGGATATTTACTACAACGCCGTAACAAAGCACATATGGCAATCAAATGGAACCGAAACAGGTAGACTCGAAACTGGCGGCCTTACTATCAGAGGAAATAGTATTAACATCGGTAATGCCACATCTGGCGAAAAGCAGTTATTCCTGAGCAATGATTCGCGCACAGTTTATTTGTACAACAATGCGGCAGGGACGAACGCCGGGCTATACGACCAGACTGCAAGTATTAATCGGTGGTACACCGACGTTTCAGGAAATTTTGTTGCCTACGGCAACGTCACTGCCTACTCTGACATTCGTCTGAAAACCGACCTGCAACAAATTCCTAATGCGCTTGCCAAGGTCGAGCAACTGACCGGATATACATATACACGTACAGACACAGGAGAGCGCCAGACTGGATTGGTTGCTCAAGAGGTTGAGAAAGTGTTGCCGGAAGCTGTGCTGCAAGGCGAGCAATTATCGCTGGCCTACGGCAATATGGTCGGCCTGCTGGTCGAGGCCGTGAAGGAACTCTCCGCTCGTGTAAAAGAATTGGAGGCAAAATGACACTGCCAGCTAGTGGTGAAATTTCGATGTCGCAAATCAACCTCGAAATAGGGCGTGATTCCACTGCTGCGACCAGTCTTAATGATGCCCCTGTTAGGGCGCTCGCTGGTGTTCCTAGCGGGGCCATTGGATTTAACAACCTTCATGGTAAATCTAATTACTGGATTGCCACTGTTGGTGGGATCAATAATGATTTTGGTAACTACTTGGTCGTGGATTCGTCTAGAAACATTTATGTTGTGGGATCCACCGCTTCGCAAGGCCCGGGCGGCTCTGCTAATGCTCTTTTAATCAAGTTTAATGAATTTGGCGTCATCCAATGGCAACGCATTTTAGGAAGCACATCGGCGAGTGTTTATACAGACTTTCAAGATGTTGCTGTAGATTCTTCAGGAAATGTATATTGTGTCGGAACCACTTTAGGTATAAACTCCGATACGTTGATAGCTAAGTATGATTCCTCTGGTACTCTTCAATGGCAGCGTTCGCTTAGCGGCGGGGGCGGTGAAAGTTTTTCCGGGATTGTAATAGATTCAGCAAGCAACATTTATTGTGCAGGGCAAACCAGCTCACAAGGTGCAGGTGGTACCGACGCTTTGATAGCTAAGTATGATTCTTCTGGTACTCTTCAATGGCAAGTAACGTTTGGGTCCATTAGCTCTAATCAATTTAGTGATGTTGCTGTAGATTCTTCTGGAAATGTGTACGTAAGTGGAATTTCTCCGCCATCAGGATCTGGTATCCAGAATATACTTCTCGCTAAGTTCAATTCTTCTGGAGCGTTACAGTGGCAACGCTCCTTAGGCGGAACCGCTACAGATAATGGACAGGCAGTAGAAGTTGATTCTTCTGGAAACGTTTATATTGTGGGCTTCACCTCTTCACAAGGCGCTGGATCTAATGATGCATTCATAGCTAAGTATGATTCTTCTGGTGTAATTCAATGGCAGAGAACCATTGGGTCAAGTTCAGTTGACAACTTTACAGGAGTGGCTATAGATTCGTCCAATAATATTTATTGCATAGGAACTCATGGCTTTACTACTAACAAGCTCTTTTTAGTCAAATTTAACTCATCTGGGACTTGGCAGTGGTCTAGACAACTTGATGGAACGGGATCGGATACGGGAACGAGTGTCGGTATAGACAGTTTTGGGAATGTATATATCGCAGGATACCAAGACACTCAAACAGTTGGTAACACTGATTGGATAGTTGCGAAGTTGCCGGGAAACGGAACTATAAATGGAGCTTTCTCTGGAACATTCGGTAACTTCACTTACGGCCCGGCGTCTGGATCTTCTACAGTAAGCACACTCACAGATTCAGATTCTGCTGGTGTAAATACTACAAGTACAGCCACTTTGAGTATTGTGACTACAAGTCTAACACAGGTTACTTCTACATTTTCGACAAACATTACTTATTTGTGATATAATAAGTTGTGTCAGTCCATGCAGTAACTAGTTAGTGACTGGGAACCCATTGTATAACAATAAACACACGAGGTCTCGCATTATGGATACAATTCCCAAGGTAATCCGCGCATCTGGGCTAATTAGATGGTGGCTCCGTACAACCAAGTACGCTGGAATCACACTGCCACCGTTTGGTATTTTTATTCTCAGCGAGCGTATCAATGACCAGCGTCTAATTCGTCACGAACAGGCGCACTGGGAGCAGGCGCAAAGGCTCGGTGTGATCCGGTTTTATGTTCAGTACCTCTGGCTTAATCTGCGGCACGGGTACAAGAACAATCCCATGGAAATAGAAGCCCGTGCAGCAGAAACGAAGCTATAACCCATATGATATCTAAAATTAATCTTATGGTGTAGCTTCTAAGAAGAGAATAGTGAGTTTTAATAAATAAAGCATCTGAATCATATCTTTGGCTCCGATTGATCCTTGTCATAACAAATACAAAAAGACCTATAAGGATCTAAGATGGATCTCGCTAAGCTGTTTGTCGAGTTTTTAGTCCAAGGTGGTAACTCAGCGATTGTTGTAATCCTGGTTGCCATCATTGGTGCCCTGATATGGGACCGCAAACATATACTAAAGGAAATGAACGAGATAACCGACAAGTACGTCGGAGCTAAAGACCATGAACTCGAGGCCACTCGTCAAATCATTGAACGATACCATCAGGGTAATATTGATCTTATTCATGCCCTGCACGAAATCAAGATCGTTCTTACTTCCTTCCAAGCCGCTAAAAAATAAGAGAGTTTATTATGGGTTGGTTTTCTGGTAGAAGTAAGATTAGTGTTGCGTTTGATCAAGATATGCCGTCATTGTTCGCCCACGAACTCGATACAGGGCTGACCATGTTGAAGCGAGCAACAGCAGAGTTGTCTGAGGTTGCTAGTATTGCATCTCAGAATATTGAAAAGGAACTATCCAGCTACACGCAGAGGTTTTATACTACCATCGATGCGATTGATGACCTGCTGCTAATTAAAGACAGCAGCGGCCGCTGGAAAACTCTGAACATATATGGACAGAAGTTGTTTGATATTATCCTCGATGACTACTATAACAAAACAGACGAGGATATAGGTAAAATCAAACCCCATCTCAAAGATACATTAGAGGTGTGTGTTGAGACAGATACTGAAGCATGGCGACGAGGCCATTCAAATAGAACGATCGAGATAATAAAGGATGCATCAGGTAACACAAGATACTTTGATGTAATTAAGACACCAACATATGATGCCGGTGAACCAAAAGAGCTCATCGTCGTAGGTCGCGATATTACAGAGCCATATCTTGAACATGAAAGAACTAAGGCTTGTTACATTGCGATGAACTCCGCAAGCCATCCAATTTTCATTATAGACAAAAACTCATGTGTGTTCTTCTGCAACGATGAATCATTAAAGTATTTCCACATATCAAACTACAAAGATGCAATTGGTAAGCACGTTAAAGAGATACTACACAATCCCGAGATATATGATGTGGTGTGGGAAGTAGTTAAGGATGGTAATATCTTCGATCAGACTCTACCACGCGACCCATCATACAGAGTTACCGTTCAGCCAATCAAGAACGGCCACCCCTATCCAGTGTTCTATGTAGTATCTCTTAAGCCAGTTATCTGACTACTACAAACCCAAGTCTTCCAATATCTGGATCTGATACGAAATTTTCTTTAGGGATCTCCTCGCCTTCCCAAACAGGGATTAGTTCCCTTGCCTTGTGCTTATGCCAGTCAGGATTGGCTCTGAGATGGACTTCGATGATCTTACCGCCGATCGTCTCATAGTTGACAACGCCATACTTCTTCGACATCTCAATTACAAACGGCTCATGCTGTGGTTCGATGTCTAGTTTGGTCCAACGACTAAACCGTTGGAGACCATCTCGAATACCTTCATATACGATATCCGTTTTGCCGTCGACCACGTCAACGCTAACATGCGGTCCTGTAAACACTTCCATCCAAAATGTTCCTGGTGCAAGGAAGTCGGTGTCAGTATCAGTAAATTCATGGAAGTAAGAACCAACGCCCATTCCTAGAATGTTGGTGATAGGTTTTACAATGTATGTTCCTGGTTTTGGAAGAGGTACCCCAGCAGGACCACACACATAGCCTAACTTCCTACAAAGAATCAGCTTATCGTAGATCCACAAATCATTAGCATCTACTTTATCCCACACCTGCGAATCATATATGTACATCACTTCACCTTTGTAAAATGGAAGTCGGCATCTGTGTCTCCATTCTTCGAGAAGTATGAAGACCCTACCAGCTCAAATCCTTGTGACTTGAGGTATGTAATCACCTCAATGTAAGAAGGAGCTCCTTCATTGTATTCAACCAACTGAAGCTCTACAATAATATCTTTACATGATGCTAGTGTTTTCGTCGCTCCTTTAAGTACATCTAGTTCAGCACCCTGCACATCGATCTTAATTAGATCAGGGAGTGGAAACCCTTTTGCTTCAACAATACTATCGAGAGTAAATGTCCTAAGCATATGGGCATTAAAGTCACCGTACATCTGATCGGCAGCAGGAGAGTATTGCGTACTTTCTTTGTAGTAAGAATTACCTCCAGGTGAAGTGACGTTCTTGTAGAATGTTACATAGTCATCATCTCTATCGCTCAACACACCAATGTGGCTATCGAATCCAAAATGATCGAATACTGCTTTGGATTCTTCCATGGCATCAAAAGCAATAAACTTGGCGTGGGGCCATGCGTTGATAGCCTCGCGCGTCCAATGTAGTACACAAGCACCGATATCGTATATCACGCGAGGTTGGGATCCGCTATCTCTCATCCTAAAGAGATAGTTCACGTGTTCGGCGGGAATCATCCTAGTGTTGCTGAGGTTAAGTAGAAAATCAATATCTCTGTTTGTTTTAGGTTGCTCTATCACAGGAGGCTTTTGTGATTGAACTTTCAATGCTGTGGTACCATAGTGATCGCAGCGAACGTCTGTATCTGCATATAGTTTGAATCCCTTCTCTTTTGCCTTCAAACAAAAGTATACATCTTCTGAAAGAGTATTACTGTGATCGATTGCTGACTTGTAGACGAAGTGTGGATACTCCATTGCACGAATCACGTTGGAGTTAATCAGAACACATCCAAAACCACATCCGTCAATTTCCACTAGACCTTGACCTTCAATGTCTTGGTAAGGTACGTTTGTTCCATTCCTATACAGCTCAAGAATGTGCTGACCAGGTTTACGTTGAATGTACAACCCTGACACAATGTCTTTGTTATGAGATAGGAGTCGCTTTAAGGTGTCGGAAGGGAATGCAATGTCAGAATCTACTGAAAACAAATAGTCATAGTGCTTAGCCCAATCAGCAATCAGATTACGGATTTGATCTACTTGATAGCCGTAGAAGAACTGAAGGTCTGTTGTGTATCCTTCTGGCACCTCAAGATCATATACTGCCTTCATCGTCGTTGTTTCAACGTACTTGTTTGTTGGAATAGCAATCAAGATTTTTTTCATAGTGAGCCTACTATTAGTTTGGTTAGCGACATGTTGTGATGCCCAGTTCTGATAAATTGGGGTTTCTAACTTATATCGTTCATTGACGAGAGGAACAATATCTTCACATAGACCTGTAGCAGAGTTACGTGACTTGAAGTTGATGTTGTAGATCAACCAAGGCGTTAAGTTTCGAGATAGTGCGTTGTGGAAGATCCAATCATCACCGTAAAACATCTTTAGATCGGAGTGAATGGGTATCCAGCTATCTTTATGTTGGAAGTGGAGTTGTCCAAAGCAGTGGATTACATCTCCAGGCTTCCATTCGATAAAATCGATTGATCCATCAGTTGTGGGAGGTTGGTTAAATTCTTCTTTACCCCATATGATCCCATGCGGTCCATATTCTGGTGTAATTCGATCGTAAATTTTATTAAACAACCTAACATCAAATACAATATCATCATTACAGAAACACATCTTATTGTATTTGGCAATCTCCACTCCAAGATTCCATGCAGGGTTGACCATGATATTGGTTTCCTGATCAATCATTACAATCTTAGGGTGCCTCAACACACTCAATGTCGGTGTATTGTTTACTTCATTGTTGATGATGATCACTTCGCCTACAAGTTCATGGGCAACGAGACTTTCAAGCAACTCTGGCATTAGATCCATTGCCCGCCACATTGTTGGAATCACAACAGAAAACTTATCCTTCACGCGGTTTGAAGACCTAATTCGATTGGCATTTCGTGTTTGCTCAGCACCATTTACTTTATAGTCGTTAATTGGACTCATGTCATTATACAAGTAAACAATGTCCTGCACAACTTTAATCTTATCTGGATCTACTTGCTCAATCACAGAATAGAATACAGCGCCATCACCTCCAGCTTTATACCATGCACCATTCTCATCTTTGAACTCATCTTCATCAACCTGCAATAGAAACTTCGCTTGGAAGGTTCTAAGGTGTGTGTAAGGCATGTTCCAGTTGAATACGTGACCGCGATATGATTTTGTTTCTTTGATGCGTTTCGGATAGTGTTGTGCTACTAAAGGAATCTTATCAATCATCGACCAACAAGAACCGTAAGAGAATTCTGTTGATCCATCATATAGGTTGTTGTAAAACTGGAAGATTTGATTGTCGTTAACAAGAGCATCGTCACCATCAATTAACATTACAATATCATCGGGATCACAAAACTGTTTGATAGTAGTCACGTGATTATACACTGCTCCCATATTCATCGGATTCCTGATCACAGTGATTTTATCCGATAACATCGCTGCTTGACTTGCTACACTAAACGTATTGTCCGTGGAACAATCATCAATAATATACATTTCCCAGTTATCATAATCCTGTGATACTACTGATTCGATACACTTGGTGATATACTGCTCAGCATTATAGGCAGGAGTCACAACAACAATCTTTTGTTGAGTGCTTCGAGGAATGTATACATCTTCGGTGTTGGAAAACCTTCGGCCAAACACCTGTTTTACGCGAGAATTAATTTTGGTAACCTTCCTATACTCGTCCCTCGAGAGGTATAGACCAAGCTTTCTGAAGAAGTGTTGTTTCCATTGTAGCGCAACCGTATCCCATGTACAAATGTCCTTTACAGCGGAACACATATACATCTTCTGCTGATGCAAGTACTTATTGTGATATGCTGCAACTGCCATCTCCGTGAACTTAGATGCTTGACTGTCAACATTGATGTGGGGGAATAGACCATTAGGCTCAATTGGATAATCGAGTAGATAACATGCTTCTGAAAAAGCAGTCTCCTCCAAGGCACCAAACCTAGAAGTGATTAACGGTGTATTGTATGCAAGTGATTCGAGAGTTGAGATGCCAAACGTCTCAGGGAATGCTCCTGGATAAAGCATGTAAGAAGCTTTGGCAAGGATATCTGCAATTTCACTTTGCTTAATGATCCCAGTGAACTCAATTCCTTTTTCAGGATTGGATGGATCGTTGGCGAGCAATCGCCACTTCTTTTCTTGTTCATCTGGTTCAAGATTCTCTCGGAATCTATAATATCCACCGATGATCTTCAATTGAGCATCAGGAACTCGCGCCTTAAATTGAGGCCAGATTCGTTCGACGAGAGGAATCATCCCTTTAGTGACGGATGCATTATATACAAAGAGATTGGGATCTTTGGAGGCAATATCGACCTCATCATGGTACTTGGTGATACCATTGCGAGTGATAAATACCTTATGTTTAAGGACCTCAAAGTTCCGTTTGCGTCCGTGATCACAGTTTGTCACATACGAAGTGTGGAAATCAGATAGTGTGAAGATTTCGTCAATGTGACCGTTTACTACTAGGTCTTCAAGAAGTTCATCACCAGCACAAAACGTATCATGGAGCCAAAGAACCTTTAGTTTAGCATGTCTTCGAATCCTTTCATGGATGTCAACTCGGTAGCTCCAATTAGGCCAAATGTGTGGTGGGAGGAATGGAGCAACTGTTCGTGATCCGATAACAACGTCGAACTTCGGATCCTCTAGAGTTTCAATTTGACTTAAGTCGATGTATTCGACCCCATCATAGATACCCGGAGAGGCTTCTCTGTCGATGCAGTTGTTGAAAACAGTTACTTTGAACCCTAGATTGTGGAGTTCTTTGGCCATGAGAATGACAGCAGATTCAGAGCCGCCAAGGCCTCTTTTTTGAAGAGTGCTACCATCATAAGTCAAACCAATAACGTCGATAATTGCGATTGAGATCATGTAGATTCCAATAGTATAAATATAACATTGATCAATTATATATGCAATTGAGATTAAATACAAATCTGTATAGGAGATACCGTTGTGGCTGCTATTAGCAATCTGTTTGTAGATCAAGGATCTGACTTCGCAACTATAATCACTGTAACATCATCAGACGGCACTCCCCTCGATCTGACCAATTACGCGGCCACTTCACAAATGAGGAAGTCCTTCAGCTCATCAGTAGCATACAACTTCACTGCAACAATTATAAACGCAGTGGCTGGTCAACTTAAATTATCCCTTACCGCATCTCAATCGGAAGTGATTCCGGCCGGACGATGGTTATATGACGTGGAAATTAATCACACTGTTGAAGGATATAGAAAGCGTATCATTGAAGGTATTGTAACAATCACACCCCAAATAACACAGGGTGCATAATTAAATGTCTGATATAAAAGTCACAGTACAACAAGTCGATACTGTATCAACTACAGTATCGACTGATGGAGTCCATATCAGTGCGCCATCAAACCTAATCAAAGGTCCACTTGGATACACAGGGTCTAGAGGAGATCCTGGAGGCTATACTGGATCCCAAGGGAATATTGGATATACTGGATCATCAGGGTATGTTGGCCGTGACGGCTATACTGGATCCCAAGGGTACACTGGTTCACTGGGATATACTGGCAGCCAAGGGTACACTGGATCTGCTTCAACAGTCCAAGGGCCCGATGGATACACTGGGTCCCAGGGCTATACTGGAAGTCAAGGATACACCGGTAGCCAAGGATATACAGGATCGGCTTCGACCGTACAAGGTCCAATAGGATATACTGGATCTGCTGGATACACTGGTTCACTGGGGTATACTGGCAGTCAGGGATACAGTGGATCCCAAGGATACACTGGTTCACAAGGGTACACTGGTAGCCAGGGTTATACGGGATCTGCTTCAACAGTCCAAGGGCCTGATGGATACACTGGATCCCAAGGATACACTGGTTCACAAGGATACACCGGTAGCCAGGGTTATACAGGATCTATTGGGTATGCCGGTAGCCAGGGTTATACAGGATCCCAGGGCTACACTGGCAGCCAAGGGTACACTGGCAGCCAAGGGTACACCGGTAGCCAGGGTTATACAGGATCCCAGGGCTACACTGGCAGCCAAGGGTACACTGGCAGCCAAGGGTACACCGGTAGCCAGGGTTATACTGGTTCACAAGGATACACCGGTAGCCAGGGTTATACGGGATCTGTTGGGTATGCTGGTAGCCAGGGTTATACGGGATCCCAAGGATACACCGGTAGCCGGGGTTATACGGGATCCCAAGGGTACACCGGTAGCCAGGGTTATACGGGTTCACAAGGGTACACCGGTAGCCAGGGTTATACGGGTTCACAAGGGTACACTGGTTCACAAGGATACACTGGATCAGTGGGTGCAACTCCTGAATCAGTGCTCTATACAGCTCAGAGTATTAATCTTACTGGTGGCGTATACGTTTCTGGCAATCTAGCTAGTATTCAAAACTTTAGTGATGGTGATTCATATAATATAACTGATGGGTCAGGTTCAGCCCCTGCATGGCATATTGATGTAGGATTTACAGGGGTTACATCGTTTAATCTTGTTGCTGTTAATATTAACTACACTGCGAGTTCCAATCATACAATATATGTTCAATTATATAATTATGTCACAACTGGCTGGGACAGCATACAGGCGTATACTGGATTAGGATCTTTTTATCAGTTTCAATTAGGTGTGATATCAAGCACACCTTACATTAATAACGGCAACGTAACTGTTAGGATCTACCATTCTAATGCGGGTAATGTAGCTCACGCCACACAACTTGATTATGTTGCAATCATTGATTCTGTTACTGGTGGTCAAGGACCACGTGGTTATACTGGATACACGGGGTCTAGAGGATATACAGGCAGTCAAGGTGATATAGGGTATACTGGTTCACAAGGTATTACTGGTTATACAGGATCTGCTTCAACAGTCCAAGGACCAATTGGATATACAGGATCATCAGCCGATCTTACCAACGTATTGATTTCTGTAGCCACAGCTACTGGAGACATCCATGGCGTAGTTGACAGAACTCAACTAACGATGTCGTTCAATGAAAGCACTAGAGAGCTTACGGCGACACCAGTTAGTGGAAGTTGGCAGTTCTATCACATTGGTACATTATATACTGTATCAACAACCAAAACTATTACTATAGCTAACACAGACGGTGCAAGGTTCATATACATTGAGCCTACTACAATGAATCTTGTAGAGTCGTCGGTACCAATGTTTGATACGCACGTCAACATTGCGTATGTTTATTGGAATTCAACAACAGGAAAAGCTGTTATTGTTGGCGATGAACGCCACGGATCAAAACGCGACACTACATGGCACGTCAACCAACATAGCAATGTCGGTACGGTTTGGAGAAGCGGTGGTGGTCTAACATACACATTAAATGATGATACAGCTGTTCAGTTAAGTGTTGGTGCTCCAATTGTGATTGCCGATGAGGATCTTGTTCACACAATCACACATGCGGCTTCCCCAACAGCAGATTGGGAACAAACTCTTTTAACCGCTGCTAACCTAGAAGTGGTACATTATTCTGGTACAGCATATACAACTGTATCGGGCAGCACTACTCCTTGGGTACATTCCAGCAATGTGGCTCGCTACAACTTAATCTCTACTGGTAGTGGATCTCTTGCTAACGTAACGGAAGGTAAGTACATTTCTTATTGGTTACTTGCTACCAACGACTTCCGTGCAGGTAGAGGATCAATTAAGCTTGTGCTCGGTCGAGAGATGTTTGATACAGTCGATGCTGCGTATAATGAAAGCTTTATCGAATACGGACTAAGCTTCGCCGAACAAGTATTCATGTATCAAATTGTTGTCAAGTATAGCTCAGCTTATACTGGCAATGATGCTAGAATACAGATTGCTGGCGTGCGGAAGATCCTTGCAAAGGTAGCAACGAGTTCTGTTAGCTCGGCAAGTGCAACAACGCACAATGCACTAACAGGTCGTAGTGCCGATGATGCACACCCAATAAGCGCCATTACTGGTCTACAAACTGCATTGGATGGTAAGCAAGCTACATTGGTGTCTGGTGTTAATATTAAATCAATCACCGGTCAATCGCTTGTAGGTTCAGGGGACCTAACAGTAGTTGGATATACAGGATCAATTGGATATACAGGATCCCAAGGTCTTGTAGGTTACACTGGGTCACAAGGGTACACTGGATCGCAAGGATATACTGGGTCTCAAGGAGAAGTTGGATATACTGGATCAATAGGACCAAGAGGGTACACTGGTAGCCAAGGGTACACTGGGTCACAGGGATATACAGGATCACAAGGTGATATTGGATATACAGGTTCTGCGTCAACAGTTCAAGGTCCAATAGGATACACCGGCTCTCAAGGATATACAGGATCACAGGGGTACACTGGATCGCAAGGATATACTGGGTCTCAAGGTGATATTGGATATACAGGTTCTGCGTCAACAGTTCAAGGTCCAATAGGATACACCGGCTCTCAAGGATATACAGGATCACAGGGGTACACTGGATCGCAAGGATATACTGGGTCTCAAGGTGATATTGGATATACAGGTTCTGCGTCAACAGTTCAAGGTCCAATAGGATACACCGGCTCACAGGGTTACACTGGGTCACAAGGGTACACTGGATCGCAAGGATATACAGGATCGGCTTCGACCGTACAAGGTCCAATAGGATATACTGGATCTGCTGGAGGCGCTGGAGCATCTGCTCTTAATGATCTCACTGATGTTACTATCACTGATGTAATTAATGGTCAGGTATTAAAATATAACGGTAGTATTTGGGTTAACGCTACTGATAATACAGGTGGAGGAGGAACTTCCACCTCAAGCACTACCCCTCCTGCACTACCATCTATCGGAGACATTTGGTATGATACGGCTAATGATGTCATCTATAGGTGGACAAGTGATGGCACTACAAACTACTGGATAGATGTCACTGGACCTGTAGTAGTTGATACTGGTGTAGCAGTTGGAGTAGGTAACTCTGTCGGTAACAATGGAACAACTTATTCGGGAAGTATAACTCCATCGGGATCCAATACCCAATACGAGTTGTTGGGATTGACTGGACCAGTGACTGTAAATGCTCCAAGCGGCACACCCTCTGGTGGTCAAAAGTTAGTTCTGAGGTTTAAGGATGCAGGATCCGCTGTTGCAATTACATGGACAACGTCTGCAGGTGCATATAGAGCCGTGGGAGTAAGTTTACCTACAACGACAGTGTCAGGTAAGAACTTGTATGTAGGTTTAATTTACAACGGAGCAGATGGATACTGGGATATACTATCTGTAAACCAACAATAAACGATCTAGAGGAAAAATAATGACTTTATATCAAGAAATTTTATCAAAGTGTTCTCAACAGCAGTTAACACAACCCTGCAACTATCACGACATTGCTGCAACTGTAAGTGTAGGTAGAACAAAGGTTGCTTCTAAATTAGGAGGCATTGGTTGGGTGTTAGAAACACTAACTCCTAGTGTAGGCGGAACTTTTTTGGATGTGCTAACACAAGCAGCTACAACAAATTCGGCTGTTAATTGGTCAATGAAGCTGTTGGAACAAGATAAGCTAGACTTTGGATCTTCGGCTACCATCTCTATGTTGCAGGATCTTGTAAATACTAACGTAATACCTCAATCAAACCTAAATACAATAATTGCTGCTGTCACTGTGAGTGATCCAGTCAGTTGGCAAGAGTGTGAACGCGCAATAGAATTAGGAGAATAATCATGGCACTAAACGGAACAGCACTTACACCACCTACTAATACCAGCTGGAACACATTAGGATCCAGCACCACTGCAGTAGCATCTTGTTCTGCCATTACTCGTAGTGCAAGTGCCAATGTAACAGATCACGAGGTTGTGATCACTATCAATGGTCCAGCAACATTTACTGCAAGCAGCACGACGGTAGTGAACTTTTTTGCGTATGGATCAATTGATGGAACAAATTGGTCTGGTACATCAGGCGCAACTAATGAGTTGGTTGATGGTACTGATAAAGCTATTACGTTTTCTGCAAACGGAAACAATGGCATCTATCTAGGATCGGTTGCTCTAGTAGCAACAGCTGCTGGTACCAGCGTAGCCTATAAGAGTAAGATACTGTCAATTGCCGCAGCATTCGGCGGAACTGTACCTGCCAAGTATGTGATTGTAGCACAGAATCAAGCCGGTGCTGCCTTAGCAGCTTCAGGACACTCTGTTGCTGTACAAGAAATGTACTACAACTAATAGGTATAAAGAGCAGTAAATGGCGTTTATAGGTCCTCTAGATATATCTGATACAACAAAACAACCTCAATTTGTTCCTAGAATTAATTGGATGAATCCTTCAAGTAGGGGTTTGATTGGAGCGTTTCTGCCCGGTTATCCAATTAATATAGTTGACGGGGTAGCTATGTATACTGATTTTATTCCTCCTACTGTACAAATTAGGCCAGGAATTGGAGGGAAATCTCTCAAAGGCGGGATGTACACATATCAGCCTCCCAGCGTTACCTATCCATATGGATCAAGATTTGATTTGACTATAGGATCTGCATTGATTGTTGCATCGCAGGATAGCGAACAAAACGCAAATATCGGGATTGGAAGAGCCTCCACTGCTGGTAGCCAAAACTGGGGCATTGGCCTACATAGTGGTAGTGTTGATGGAGCGTACGGTATTTGGGGAACTTTTGCATCCCCATTAGCAAACCACGGAACCACTTTGCAGAAGCGAACGGTTGCTATTACTGCGAATGGCACAACAGCAACTCTTTATTACGATGCGAATGTCGTAGCCAGTGGTGTTTATACCATGACCGCTTATGACTCAAGTTTTAGGAATAGGTGTTTTGGTTTTGGTAGTAGCGATCAGGGACAAGATGTAAGCACCGCTACAATTGCTACCAGCGTAGGTTTTGTTTGGAATCGACCGTTGAGTGCAGAGGAAGTAACCAGACTCACGCAAAACCCTTGGCAATTATTTCTTTCGGCAAAAAGTATCTTCATAACTTCACTGAACCAAAGAACACCATGGCAGCAGCGAGAAAGTACTATTCTTGGTACTTCAAGCACCATGAGCAACAAGTCTGCCATCATAACCAGTTTTAAATCTGTTCGTACTTCACAACCACAGGGATTGCCTATAATCAATTGGGAGAATTCAATCACTGATAAGTTGGCAACTGCATTTATTCCTAGCTATGGACCAAATGGTAGAATATTTGATGCAGTGACTAGATTATTTGATACAGGAATAGGAAGTACGTTTGGTGTAGGCAAGTTAGGATATTACAATACCCCGGTAAGTAATATCAGTATAGGAAATCCTTCCGGAAGAATACCAAAATATAGACCGCCGTCCTCATACCCGGGTATTACTACCTTCACAGTTTTTGAAATTCCAACAACTGGTGGCAATCAGACTATGTTAGGAGGCGGAGTTAGTAGCACAGTTTATAACAAATTTACTAAAAACAACGATAATTCAATATCCTACACTTATAATAGTAATAGTGGGGGGTTCATTACTTCATCTCCTTTAAATTTGAACACACTCTATTATGCAGTAGGAAAACAAAGATTCGGTACAAATTATAGAGAATTATATATTAATAAAGAATTGATAGGAGTTGACACTTCCACACAAACTAATATTAATTCTTCATACACATTTGCCGGCATAACTACAACCGGAGGTGGTGCAAGTACAAGAATCTACTGTTCCTATGTTTGGCTTAGAGAATTATCAGTGCAGGAAATCTACAGTCTAACAGATAATCCATGGCAGATATTCAGACCTCCCACTAGGCTTATAGGTGGTGCTAGATGAACGTCCAGCCAAAGTCTAGTTTACCTATCAATTGGGCGAATCCTATTACTCAAAATCTAGTGATAGCGTTCAATAGTGCAGCAAATCAATACTTTACTCCGGAACTTAGTAAAAGCACGAATACATTTGAAACATTAACTAGTCCAATTTCGAACGGTGGAATAAACCCTACACAACTAAATTTTAGAATTCCTTATGCATATAACCCGCCGCTGGGATTAACAACCTTTAGTATAGGATATGTTAATGGTACGGCAAATCCCAGTTCAGGAAAATTTGGTATTAGATTAAGGAGGCAGGATAATGTTAACAGCATAACATTTTGCATAGGGATATCAAGTTATAGTAATAACCTTAATGCGGGTTGGACAATAACCTATAGTGACTATAGCTCTCAAAGTAATGGTTTCGCTCACGGTCAAGGTAATAATAACAGTAAACTAGGACTAGCATTGACATATCAATACAATACAACGAATGGAATAAAAGCTTACGTGAATGGTGTGAATGTTAATTCTGCGAATACTGATACAAGAACTTTGAATCCAGAAAGCAATGCTTTTGCATTTATCAATGATTGCGAGGGAGGAAATCGTAATACCGGCTATCCAACTTACTGCAACTATCTATGGACACGATCACTCTCAGCAGCAGAAATACAAAGTTTATATCAGGATCCGTGGCAAGTGTTCCTTCCTGTCCCCGTACCAAGACGGATATGGGTTCCTGTAGAGCAAGAACCTAGTGCAAATGCTTATCGGCAAGGAAGTATATTCCTTTTCTGACTAGAGTTTATGTACACTATAAATACCAGAACGAGGACATAAACACATGAGCTTTCCAACTTCACCAACAAATGGCCAGACAGCGGTAGTTAATAACATTACCTACCAATACACTTCTGCCAGTAATTCTTGGCGAAGGGTTCTCGTGGCCGTGCAGCCTGGATATACAGGATCCATTGGTTTACAAGGGTATACTGGAAGTCAAGGGTACACAGGTTCACAAGGTGTAATTGGATACTCCGGATCGCAAGGGTATACAGGTTCACAAGGTGTAATTGGATACACTGGTAGCCAAGGATATACCGGGTCACAAGGTGTAATTGGATACACTGGTAGCCAAGGGTACACAGGTTCACAAGGTGTAATTGGATACACTGGGTCAGTTGGTATTGGTACACCTGGAGATGTTGGGTACACAGGTAGTCAGGGTCCTATTGGATATACAGGGTCAAGTGGAGGTGGAGGGGGTGCATCGCTATTCACATTTGGCGGAACAGGTACACCAATTGCAGGGACTGATGTTACTCCTTGGATTATGATTAGGGCAGCTGCGACATGTTCAACGTTAACACTGACAGCTAAGACTCCGCCAACAGATGTGTTTACTGTCACTATCAAGAAATCGTCAGATAATGGATCAACGTTTGCAACAACAATAGGGACTATATCAATTTTGGCGGGTGCTGGTTATGTCGCAACCACATCTGTTAGCGGATCACTGGCTATTGGCGATCTATTGCGTTGCGACATCGACACCGTATCAGGGGCAGCAGATTGGAGTTGCCAACTACAAACAGCATGATAAACGAGGATAAATATGCCAACTATTGTAAGATCAGAAATCAAACATAAAACATGTGCGACAGCATCTGTTCCTGAATCCGTTGCAGAAGGAGTTAGAGTTGATCCTAACGGCAACACCACATGTCCAGTATGTAATCTAACTGACATAAACCTAAACTTTTCCTCAACAATTGAACTAGATAATGGATACATTTTTGAAAGACCGCTATGAAGAAAGAGATGATGATTGCCTTCAATCAAGAGAGGCAGCAATGGGAGTTGACACATCACTGCTGGATTAATAACTCTATGGTTGAGTCGGCTAGGATTAAGGCTTATAAGATAATGTTGGCAAGGGAGATTCCTAGCAATGCTGACGTTGAGCGAAAGAAACAGTTTAAAGACAGGATTGAGAAACTATCTCAGCCTGGCAGTCTAAAGTTAATCGTAAATGATATGGGAAGAGGTGTTGATCTCTTTAAATCAACAGAGGGTACTGGTAAGATTATCAGTCTACCACAACACATATAAGGAAAGATAATTATGGCAAATACATGGCATGCTTTTGCAAGTGGTGTAGCATATGCAAGTACCAAACATATGTTGGATATTTTTAATAGTTCAGCCAGTACTGCAACTGTGAAAATCTATCGTGCGTGGTTATTTAATAACCAAACAACTGGTGTTACTGGTGCACTAAACTTTGTATCTATTTTTAGAACTAGTGCAGCTAGTACCGGCAACGTGACACCGGTAGCACATAATACAGCTAATGTTGCGTTGAATGCTAATACTTCGGCCGGGACTGGTAGGACCGTTACAACTACTTCACAGTTCCGTAGGTTGTTAATGAGCCCTGATGAACCCACTGTATCGACTGCGGATTGGGATGCTCTAATGTGTTTGGTTCCGTTTGCAGAGATCTGGAATTCGGGGTACGGCGATACTGTTGTTGAGCCGGTAACTTGTAGAGCCGGTCAGAATGAAGGATATACAATCCAAAGTATTAACCAAACCACAGGTGTAGCTGACCTCGAAATAGAATTTACCAACACATAATACAATTACGATGGCACAACAATCTTGGACAGTTAGAGCTAGGTGTTCCGCCGGACAGGAGGGCGGACTACTGACCTTCCTCAATGATGACACTACTGGTCAATATGAATTTGAAATTAGAGGAATTGACATTCGAACAGTCCCTTCGTATGATCTAGTCGCCGCACCATCAGCTGCTGAACTTGAAAAAATTACAGAGGTTTTAGGCGGCGATGATATCGATATGATTGCCCATGATACTAGTGCCAATGCTATACCCAGCCAAGTTCGAATTGTAAATTTACCATCTAGTGTGACTTTTGTAAGTGGTAGTACATTGCGGGGGTTTACAAGGTTTGTGCAGAACTTATCAACAATACAATCTAACCCCAACCAATTTGGATGTATGGGTGGCAGTATTCGTAGTGGAAATGCCACTGTCTGGGATTCTGGTAGATTTGATGGAAACGATGGTATTGTTTTGGCTGAAGGCGAAGGTGTAGCTCTAGCTCCAAGATATGATACTGCTAATGCTAGCTTTATATGTCAGATTACTATAGTAATAGGTGCTAGCACTTACACGGGACTATTTGAACTATATCCTCCTACTGGCCAAAACTCCCAGTTTGCTATTTTCAACGGAACGGGGTCTGGTGTAACTGTTACAGTTGTTAAAATAGAAATTTGGCAACCTGGAAGTAGTACTGTTAATACTAGCAACTTAGATCAACCAACCGTTAGAGTGACACGAGTCAATGATGTTCGTGCAGAGGGAGAAGCAGTCACCCCTATTGCACATAATGGATCAGATGCACCACCTTTTTTGAGTGTTCGTCAAGGAACCTTTTTATTACCTATTACTCTTTCAATTATAGGCGGTCTTAGTCCTGATGATTTGGGATATCCAGCGTCTAATACCACGGCTTATAGGCGAGCAAGGACATTTGGCCAAAGACTGTTGCAACATGGGAATGGATTCACAGGTAACGTGTTGCCGGGGGTAATGCAGACTGCAATGCAATATACAGATCATTATACAGCGTATGGATATTCATTTAGTGATGATGGACTTCAAGGATTTGTCATACGTAGTGGAGAAGGTTTGGCTGTCATTGCTAATAACACGTCTCCTTATTTGGGAGGGTTAATTGTACGAGCACAGATTATTCTTAGAAAGAATCCAACTTACTACTCCTACTCTTGATTATAATAAATAATCAAAACACTAAAGGGTTGCCATGGCCGTCACTACAAGAGATCAGTTCAAACAATACTGTCTAAGAGCACTTGGAGCTCCAGTATTGGAAATCAACGTTGATGATGATCAACTTGAAGACCGGATTGATGAAGCCCTTCAATACTGGAATACCTACCATCACGAAGGGGTAGAAAAGGTATACTTGAAGCAACAAATGAGAGCTTCAACATTAACCATCACCACTAGCAATAGCAGCTCATTTGCACTTGGCACTACAATCACAGGTCAAACGTCCGGGGCAAATGCAACAGTAGTTTCTCAGGTCAACACAACGCCAGCATCAAATACAATTTACGTAACATTGACCAGTGGTACGTTCACAAACGGCGAGACTGTTACAAACGGCACAGCAACTGCCACGCTTGCAGCAACAAATGCAGTATTTACAGGAGAGATGGATAACAAATACATCTCTCTTCCAGATGCAGTGTATGGCGTTATCCGAATGCTACCATTTGCGGGTACACAAACGTCAAAGTCGATGTTTGATGTTCAATATCAGCTTCGACTCAATGATTTATACGATCTTGCATCAACGTCAATCATATACTATAAGCAAGTGATGTCACATCTGTCATTACTTGACCTAGAACTAAATGGTAAGCCAATGTTCAGGTTCAACAGACTTCAAGGTAGAGTGTATCCCGATATTAGTTGGAATAATGATATCGTTGCTGGCGAGTATGTTGTACTTGAATGCTATAGAGCTCTTGATCCAACAAGCTTTACGCGCGTTTGGAGTGAGACGTGGCTGAAGCATTATGCCACTGCGTTGTTTAAAAAGCAGTGGGCCACTAATCTAAAGAAATTTCAAGGAATTCAGCTTCCAGGCGGTGTTACTCTAGATGGACAAAGCATGTATGTGGAAGCTATGCAAGAGATCAAAGACCTTGAAGATGATCTATTAAACAAGAGTGCGCCTCTTGAATTTTTCTTAGGCTAAGATGTCAACCGTTAATGTTTACTTTTCGCAAGGTACTCGAAATGAACAGTACCTTGTTGAGGATCTCATCATAGAATCTCTAAAGATCTATGGTCAAGAGCTGTTCTATATTCCTCGTAAGCTGGTATCCAAAGATGACATATTGGGTGAGGATAGACTATCAGAGTTTAAGGTTTTGTATCCTATTGAAATGTATTTTGAGAACGTAGATTCATTTGATGGTCAAGGTGCATTCATACAAAAATTTGGATTGATGATGGAACAGTCTGCTACTCTTGTGGTGGCAAGAAGAAGGTGGGATCAGATGGTTGGTAGATACGGTCAAACAATAGTACCTACCAGGCCTTGTGAGGGCGATCTGTTATACTTCCCTCTTACGAAGGGGCTGTTTGAGATTAAGTTTGTAAAGCATCAGGATCCATTTTACCAACTTGGTAAGCTATACGTCTATAAGCTTCAAGTAGAACTATTCCAATATTCTTCCGAACGCATCAACACCGGTATCGCAGAGGTTGATCAATTTGAGGATCTGAAGACTCTTGATGTTACACAAAATGCCGAAGTCGATCAAGTAGATTCCTTTGGCGACAATACTAAGTTCCTACAGCAGGGCACTGAAATTATGTTTAACGAGAACAATCCTTTTGGTGATGTGAACTGATGTTAAACAATAACGTATTCTATCATGGAGTGATTCGGAAAACGGTAGTTGCATTTGGCCGGCTATTTTCCAGCATCTACATTGATCGTCGGCAAGGCAATTCTGTCACGGGAACAGCGGTACAGAGGCTTCATATCCCTATTGCATATGCACCAAAAGAAAAGTGGCTTGTCCGGTTAGAACAGGACCCCAATCTTGAAAACAACACCTACACATCTCTTCCAAGAATGTCGTTTGAGATTACAGGATATAATTACGACTCTCAGCGAAAAGTAGGAAAGATGCAGAAGTTGGTATGCCAGCAACAAGGTCAAGCCGAATCTGTATTTTCACCAGTACCATATAATCTTGACTTCTCTTTGTATGTGCTAACTAAGACGCAGGAAGATGCATTGCAGATTATTGAGCAGATTCTACCTACATTTGCTCCAGAGTATACAATCGCAATCAACGCAATACCTGATATGAATGTAGTACAAGACATTCCTATTACATTAAACAGTATACAAGTATCAGATGAGTATGATGGTGATTTTCAGACTCGTCGATTTGTAACTCACACTTTGACATTTACCGCAAAGATTAATCTCTTTGGTAATGTATCTCCTGCAACACCAATTTACACTAGCATTGCTGATATCAAGCTTAATTCTAATACCAACAACAATAGTCAAACTTATACTGCAGAAGGTAATCCTACAACTGGAACAATTACAGAAGAGTGGTTAAGAGATCTATAACAAATGACGCCTCAGGTATATAATGCAAATCGTAACTTAAAAGCTGCTGGTGTTCAGGTAGCGTTTACGCAACAACAAGTTCAAGAGTATGTTAAGTGTGCGAAGGATCCACTATACTTTATAAACAGGTATGCTAAGATTGTATCTCTTGATGATGGGATTGTAGCTTTCAATCCATTCCCATATCAAGAGAGGATCATTGAAACGATACATAATAACAAAAATACGCTTGGTAAGCTATTTCGCCAAGCAGGTAAGTCGACTATTGTAGCTGCGTACTTTGCCTGGTATGTTCTTTTCAACGATAACAAAACAGCAGTAATTCTAGCCAACAAGCAGGCTATTGCTATTGAGATTTTTGGTAGGGTCCAGTTCATTATAGAAAACCTACCCCACTGGCTACAGCAAGGTGTTGTAGAATGGAATAAAAAATCTCTAGCACTCGAGAATGGCTCACGATGTATAGCGGCAGCAACGTCTGCCTCTGCAGTTCGTGGTATGTCGGTAAACCTTCTCCTTCTTGATGAGTTTGCTCACCTACATCCTAATCTAGCTGAAGAATTCATTGCTTCCGTCTTTCCGACCCTATCGTCCTCAGAGACATCTAAATTGGTGATTATCTCGACACCTAACGGGTTAAACCACTACTATAAACTTTGGGCCGAGGCAAAGAGCGGAAATAATGACTTCGTTACAGTAGATGGTAAGTGGCAGGAGAATCCAAAGAGGACGCTAGAGTGGGCAGAGAGCCAACGGAAGAAGCTGGGCGAGGTCAAGTACCGTCAAGAGATTGAATGTTCTTTTGAGGGATCTTCATATACCCTTGTAGATGGATCAAAACTTTCTACTTTACCAATCACCACACCAATCTATGAAAAGGATGGGCTTGAGGTATTTGAGAAGCCGGCTAAAGATAGAAACTATGTAATCACTGTGGATGTGTCACGCGGTAGACATATGGACTACTCTGCTTTCACGATTGCAGATGTAACAAAGATGCCATACCAGGTAGTTGCTACATACAAAAACAACGAGATCACAACACTAGAGTTTCCTCATCTCATATATAATACAGCGCGTCAGTATAACGATGCATATGTGTTGGTAGAGATTAATGATCTTGGAGAAGAAGTATCAAATACGATCTGGTATGAGTATGAATATGAAAACTTATACTTCACGCAAGGAAACTCTCTGTCTCAGACTCGAGGCTATCCAGGAGTAAGAACAACATCTAAAGTCAAAAGCTTGGGTTGTTCAGTTCTCAAGGAGTTGATTGAGAAGGATCAACTTACTGTCAACTCATATAGAATTATTGAAGAGCTCGGCTTATTTGTACAACACAGAAAGAGCTATGCTTCTCAAGACACATCCGTCAATGATGACTTATGCACTACTCTCTGGCTTCTTGCCTGGTTGACAAAGCAAGATGTATTCCAAGAAGTGACTAATATCAATCTGAGGTCAATTCTAACAGAGAAGAAACAAGATTATATTGATTCCACAATGACACCATTTGGGTTCTATCAGGACAACAAACCAGATGAGTTTGATTCAATTGCGGAACGAAATAGGAAGTATCCAGAAGCAGGTCAGCAACTAACGGAAGATCAGGTCTGGCTTCTGAAATCTTAATTTTAATAAATAAAAGAGAATTAGTGTGGAACTATATTCGTTGTTTACAAGAACAAGGAGAAAATAATGGCTTTTCAGCTTTCACCAGGGGTGTTGGTCACCGAAAAAGACCTAACAAATATTGTGCCGGCAGTTGCTACCTCCACTGGTGCATTCGCTGGACATTTTTACTGGGGTCCAATGTCAGACCCACAACTTGTTACTTCAGAGCGTAGCCTTGTTGAGCTGTTTAGTACACCTACGAACGACAATAGTTCTAGTTGGTGGGCGGCCGCAAACTTTCTAGCATATAGCAATTCATTGTATGTTACTCGAGCCGTGGCTACATCTGCAACAAATGCTTCAACTTCAACCAGTGCAAGCATTATCAACAGAGATTCTTATTATGCTACATACGAATCAACTGGCATTTCCGGTCATGTGTTTACAGCAAAGTATCCAGGATCTTTAGGTAACGGGTTAATTGTATCAATCTGTGATAGTGATGGATGGACGTCATGGGCATATAAATCACTATTTGACAGTGCTCCTGGACAATCATCTGCCGCTGCTGAGTACAACGTAACCAAAGATGAGCTGCATGTTGTAGTTGTTGACGGTAAAGGCACTTTCTCTGGTCAATCAGGAACTGTTCTCGAAAAGTTTGCATTTGTATCCAAAGCATCAAATGCAAGACGTTCAGATGGATCAAACAACTTTTACAAAGATGTGATTAACACCCAATCAAAGTATATTTGGTGGACTGGTTATCCAACATCTGGTATTGATGCTAACCAAGCTTGGGGTCAAACATTCCAGCAGGTTGTAGATGCAGCCGGAGCTGATGTGTTTGCTGCTATGACATCGCCAGGTATAACCTTTACACTAGCTAACGGCAACAATGGTACTAACCCTACAGAAGGACAGATCCAAACTGCCTATGCTTTATATGCTAATACAGAGTTGTATGACATCTCATTAGTAATTACAGGTAAGGTAACAGCCGCTACAGCTAAGTATGTAATTGACAACGTCGCTGAAGTTCGTAAGGATTGTATGGTGTTTGTGTCTCCTGTAGATGCTAGCACGGGGGCTATGATTACAGGTGCTGCTATTGCAACAGATACTGTTGCCTTTAGAAATAGCGTTAACTTCAACGTCAATTCATCATATGCTGTTCTTGATTCAGGATTCAAATATCAATACGACCGCTATAATGACAAGTATCGCTGGGTTCCACTAAATGGTGATATTGCTGGTCTTTGCGCTAGAACTGATTATACAAATGATGCGTGGTGGTCTCCTGGCGGATTAAATCGCGGGCAAATCAAAAATGTCGTCAAGTTATCTTTCAATCCAAACAAAGCTGAAAGAGATACACTATACAAGGCCGGTATCAACCCTGTGGTATCATTCCCCGGTCAAGGAACAGTTCTGTTTGGTGATAAGACTCTATTAACTAAGCCTTCAGCCTTTGATCGTATTAACGTGCGCCGTCTGTTTATTGTTCTTGAAAAGGCAATAGCAACAGCAGCTAAGTTCCAGTTGTTTGAATTTAATGATGACATGACACGTGCTCAGTTTCGCTCTATGATAGAGCCATTCTTGCGCGACGTGCAAGGTCGTCGTGGTGTGGTAGACTTCCGTGTTGTATGTGATGCGACAAACAACACCGGCGAAGTAATTGATAGGAATGAGTTTGTGGCTGATATTTACATTAAGCCTGCCCGTTCTATTAACTTCATCACATTAAATTTCGTTGCTGTCCGCTCTGGAATTTCTTTCAACGAAATTGCTTAATAAATAAACGGGGATCTTTTAGATCCCCCTTTAAGGAGAAATATAGATGGCAACGATTTCAGATTTCAAATCCAGATTGGCCTTTGGTGGTGCAAGACCAAACCAATTTACAGTATCGTTAATGTTTCCAGCCTTCATTCAAAATGGTGTATTTGCATCATCACAATCCCAATTCCTTTGTAAGGCCACGTCTTTACCAGGGTCGTCAATTGAAGACATTACAATTAACTACCGAGGCCGCCCTGTGCATTTTGCAGGTGAGAGATCATTTGCTCCATGGCGTGTAACTATCTATAATGAAGCTAACTTTGGTATTAGAAATGCGTTTGAAGATTGGCATAATACAATTATCAATTATGGATCAACAAATGGCGCCACAATGCCAATCAACTATCAAGTTGATTTAAGTGTTACGCAGCTCGATAGAAACGACAACCCAACAAAGTCGTATATATTCCGTGACGCATATCCAGTTGTAATTGGTGAGATTGGACTAGATTTTGATGCAAACAATCAGATTGAAACATTTGATGTTGAGTTTGTATACAACTACTTCGAACCAGCCTAAAGATAGGTAATACATCATATTATGCAAGTTTTCGGATTTGAAATAAAACGTAAGAAGTCCTCTCAGACGGAAGCCGCTAGTGTGGTTGCTCCGTCTGCTGAGGATGGATCTACTGTTGTCACTACAGCTGCACATTACGGGCTAACAGTAGACATTGAGGGTACCATCAAGAATGAGAATGATCTCATCAGAAGGTACCGTGAGTCAGCTCAATACTCTGATTGTGATGCTGCAATCGAAGATATTGTCAATGAAGCGATCGTAGCTGATTCCAACATCCCTCCTGTATCGATTGACCTCGAAGACGTCAAGCTATCAGACTCGATTAAGAAAAAAATTACAGATGAGTTTGAAGAGATACTAACTCTGTATAAGTTTTCTGATAGAGGACATGATATGTTCCGTCAGTGGTATATTGACGGCCGTATGTTCTACCATATTGTAATAGATGAAAAGAACCCAAAGAATGGTATTGTTGAGCTTCGATACATTGACCCACGCAAGATTCGTAAGATTAAGAATGTTAAGCGTGAAAAGAATGCACAAGGCGTAGAAGTAGTTAAGACTGTTGATGAATACTACATCTATAACGATAAGGGAATCAACGAGTCTACTTCACAAGGTGTGAAGCTATCTCTTGATTCAGTTATCATGGCGTCATCAGGATTGTTAGACTCCAATACTGGTCTCACATTGAGTTATCTACACAAGGCTATTAAGCCTGTCAATCAACTCAAGATGATGGAGGACTCACTAGTCATCTATCGTATTAGTCGAGCACCGGAACGTAGAATTTTTTACATTGATGTAGGTACTTTGCCAAAACAAAGAGCAGAGCAGTACGTCAATGACATTATGAACAAGTTTAGAAACAAAGTTGTTTATGATGCTGCAACTGGTGAGATTAAAGATAACCGCCAGCATCTATCTCTTATGGAAGACTTTTGGATGCCTCGTCGTGAAGGCGGCAAAGGAACAGAGATTACTACTCTAGCTGGCGGTCAAAATTTAGGTCAAATTGAAGATATCCAGTACTTCCAGACAAAGCTCTACCAAGCTCTAAACGTACCTCTTACAAGACTGCAACCACAGCAGAACTTTAGTCTTGGTCGCGCATCAGAAATTACTCGCGAAGAAATCAAGTTCAACAAGTTTATTGAGCGTATTCGTAAAAAGTTCTCAGGAATCTTTAAGGATGCGTTAAGGGTTCAGTTGGTTGCAAAAGGTATCATTAGACTTGAAGAGTGGGATGATTTAGTCAATCAGATTAGGTTTGACTTCCAGCGAGACAACCACTTCACAGAGTTGAAGAACGCTGAGATCATAAACAACCGAATTGCTCTGCTACAAAACATTGATCCATATGTAGGAAAGTACTATTCAGTCAGCTGGATACGTAAAAACATTCTTATGCAGAGTGAGGATGACATTAAGACGATGGATGAAGAGATGATGGATGATAGAGAAGGTCAAATTGACTTTGCTTCCCATCAAGGTGAGATGCAGGCTGCTAAAGATCAGGCTGCAGGAGTTGATACACAACAGGGAGACCAAAAACAATGAGTACACGTGAATTAATTGATGCAATTGAGTCGGGCGATTCGGTTGCTATTCAGTCCTCTTTTGAGGCTGCTATGGCCAGTCGTATTGCTGATCGTTTAGATGTGATGCGACAAGATGTCGCACAGAATATGTTTAAGTCTCCTGCAGTAGATGCAGACACCACAGAAGGTACCACAGAAGAGTAATATGCAATTCAAACAGTTCCGATCATTTGTTTGTGAAGCTGTAACTGGAGAGGAGTTTATATCTCAGTCCCAGTTTTTCAATCATAGTATTGTTGAAACTAAGAATGGCATTTTTATTGACGGCCAGTGTACAGAATTTAGTTGTGTAGAGGAAGCAAGAGATCATATCAATCAGCAGATTATAAAAGAGAACATCCAACAAGAGTTATATGAAGAGATGTCGGACACAACAATTGCTGATATTATTAGATCTCATCATAGCTCAGTAAAGGTTACTAACACTCTAATTGAGTCATATGTTGAGCTGGCTTCCTCTAAATTTTTTACTCTTGATCCTGTGTCATTAGACATTAGACTTCTTAACAAAATTGATAAGATTGTAGAAGGGTGCGTGGATTATAAGTTAGATGACGGCAGTGTTGTAGTTATATCTGAGGGCACACAACGACAGCTAAATAATATATTCAAAGAGCATCAAGATGTTGTTCAGTATATGAGAGAAAGTAAGGACAACTTTCTTGAAGTACTTAATCTATTAGAGGAATAAGATATGGCACAAGCCACTGTTAAAAACACTCACGCTGAGACAATCGTCAAAGTTTACGGGGCAGCCTCTACTACAGAGACGATTGATATCAACACACTACAAGCTACAGGCCAAGTAGTTGATGGTGGCACTCAGACTGTTAACATTGTTGGTGTTACCTGGACAGGGGATGCTGCCTCAGTTATTACCATAACACGCAATGGTACAGTAGTAATGACACTACTCGGATCTGCCGCAGATTCAATCGACTTTAGTGGACAGCAACTACCACCTGAAGCAACAGGAAACACTTCTGATATTGTAGTTGCTATTACTGGCGGGGTCGGTCAGTGTTGGCTAAAACTACGTAAGATTGGTGGTTATAAGACTACTATTGAACCAGAACAGTTTGGTTCCCTTGACAATCCAGCAGTTTCAGGGAGCTAATTAGATGAGACTTATTAAAGAACATACAGAAGAAGTAAAACTTATTGTTGAAGCTAAGGATAGCAAAGGCAGTAAGGACTACTTCATTGAAGGCGTATTTCTTCAAGCAGATGTCACCAACCGCAATAAGCGTAGGTATGACAAAAAGATCATGGAGCAAGCAGTCAATTCTTATACGAAAGAATACATTGATAAGAATAAGGCTTACGGAGAACTAGGTCATCCAGATTCACCTACCATCAACCTTGATCGCGTTTGTATGATGATTAAGTCCCTCAAGGAAGATGGCAATAATTGGATTGGTCGTGCTAAAATTCTAAGCACACCATACGGTAACATTGTCAAGGCTCTAATTGATGAAGGAGCTAATCTAGGAGTGTCGTCTCGAGGCCTAGGGTCTCTCGTCGAGAAAGATGGTGTTAACGTTGTACAAGATGACTTTGTTTTAGCTACTGCTGCAGATATTGTAGCAGATCCTTCAGCACCAGATGCATTTGTCAATGGCGTTATGGAAGGAGCTGAGTGGGTATATGAGGCTTCTACCAACTCATGGAGAAAGGCTGAAGTCATCAAAGAAAATATTCTCAAAATGTCCGCGAAGGAGGTTGCGGAATCTCAAGCAAGAATGTTTGACGCATTCCTGAAAAGCTTGAAGTGAAACATTAATGGATAATGTGAAGTAAAAGTTTTTATAAATAATAAAAGTTAACAGGAGATTTTTATGTCTATCGAACAAAAAATTGCGAAGATTCTTGCCGAGTCAAAAGCTGACGTTGCGGAAGAACAAGTCGAAGAGACTCTTGAAGTAGAGATCGAAGAAAACGTTGATCTTGAGCAAGAGGGTCAAGAAGTTGTAGCTGAGCAGACTGAAGAAGTTCAGGAAGAACCAGCTATCGCTTCTATTCAAGAAGATGTAGCCGCCTTAGTTGACGGTGAAGATCTTTCAGAAGAATTCAAACAGAAAGCCGCTACAATTTTTGAGGCTGCTGTTATGAACCGTGTTAAGCAAGAAGTTGCTAAACTCGACGAATCCTACGAAGCAAAACTAGTAGAACAAGTCGAACAGATCAAAGAGGGTCTAGTTGAAAAAGTTGATGGATACCTTGACTACGTAGTCGAGCAGTGGATGACACAGAATGAGATTGCCCTTGAAAGTGGTATGAAGTCTGAAATTCTTGAAGGCTTTGTCGGTGGTCTAAAATCACTCTTTGAGCAGCATTACATTGATATTCCTGAAGAGAAGTTTGATGTACTAGGAACTCTCGAAGAGGAAGTTGAAGACCTAAAGGCTAAGCTAAATGAGCAAGTTGCTTCAAACGTTGAGTTGAACAAAGAGCTATCAACATATCAGGTTGCACAGATCGTCGCAGAACTCTCAGAAGGTCTCGTCGAAACTGACAAAGAAAAGTTCCACGCTTTAGTTGAAGAGCTCGAGTTTGATGGCGTTGAAACATTTACCAAGAAAGCTCAGACAATTCGTGAAAGCTATTTCACAAACAAGAAGGCAACAACAACTGTTGTTGAATCCGTAGTCACCGATACTCCAGTCACCCTAACAGAAGAGAAGGTTATTCCTGCTCATATGAGAGGTTATCTGTCAGTACTCGACAACCTTAAATAAGGATAACAGAAATGTCCGAAAATCGTAAGCAACTAGTAGAGAAGTGGTCACCAGTTCTAAACCACGACGCTCTACCACAAATCAAAGACAACTACCGCAAGGAAGTTACCGCTGTTCTACTCGAGAACCAAGAGCGCGAAATGGGCAAGCAAGCTCAAGCCCTATTCGAAGCTAGCCCAGTTAACGGTGTTGGTTCAGGTCAGATTGGTACCATCGGCGGTGGCACAACAGGCGGCGTTGCTGGTTATGATCCAGTTCTAATCAGCCTAGTTCGTCGTTCAACCCCACAGATGATGGCCTTCGATGTTTGCGGCGTTCAGCCAATGACACAGCCAACAGGTCTAATCTTCGCAATGAAGAGCAAGTATTCTACACAAAACGGTGGTGAGGCTCTCTTCAATGAAGCTGATACAGACTTCGCCGGTGCCGGTACACACGCAGGTTCCAACTGGACCTCAGGTACCGATACAACAGGTACTGGTATTGCTACAGCTACAGCTGAAGGTAACGAGACTTTCCCACAAATGGCTTTCTCAGTTGAGAAGACCAGCGTTGTTGCTAAGACTCGTGCTCTAAAGGCTGAGTACTCAACAGAATTAGCACAAGACCTAAAGGCTGTTCATGGTCTTGACGCTGAAGGCGAACTCAGCAACATCCTCTCAACAGAGATCACCGCCGAGATCAACCGTGAAGTCGTTCGTACAATCTACACAGTCGCTAAGGCTGGTGCTCAGGTTGGTACAGCTGCTGCTGGTACATTCGACCTTGACGTTGACGCCAACGGCCGTTGGTCAGTTGAGAAGTTCAAAGGTCTATTGTTCCAAATCGAGCGCGAAGCTAACGCCGTTGGCCAGCAGACTCGTCGTGGCCGCGGTAACCTACTCATCTGTACAGCTGACGTAGCTTCCGCCCTAGCCATGGCCGGTGTTCTCGACTATGCTCCAGCCCTTTCAACAGGTCTAAATGTTGATGACACATCAACAACATTTGCTGGTGTTCTAAATGGCAAGTATCGTGTATACGTTGATCCATATCAGGCCAACGTTGCTGCTACTCAGTTCTTCCTAGTTGGTTACAAAGGCACTTCAGCCTTTGATGCTGGTCTATTCTACTGCCCATACGTTCCTCTACAAATGGTTCGTGCAGTTGATCCAAACACATTCCAGCCAAAGATTGGCTTCAAGACACGTTATGGCCTAGTGAGCAATCCATTTGTTCAGCTTGATGGCGATAACAGCAATCTACAAGCTAACTCCAACTACTACTATCGCAAAGTTAAAGTTACAAATCTAATGTAAGATTTGGATCTTTACTAGGTAGTATGAAAGGGCCCTTCGGGGCCCTTTTCATTTGATAAATATATAACAGCCAACTATAGCAGTCAAGGTGAATATGAGCATAAGAAACTTATCTTGCCCAGTGCCAGCAAATATCAATCCTCTTCAGTCAAATGGATTCATGTTTGCTGTAAATAAACTACCAGACATATCGTTCTTCTGCCAAGAAGCAACTATCCCAAGCTTGACCCTTCCTCAAGCGGAATTTGCAACGCCACTATCCAACGCACATATTCCAGGTGATAAACTTGAGTTTGGCCAACTTGATATTGTGTTTATGATTGATGAAACCATGAACAACTATAAGGCTATCTATGATTGGATGGTCGGTTTGGGATTCCCCAAGTCGCGCACTCAATATGCATCATACATATCCAGTCAAAAGCCGATTCCTCAAGCTAGTGACTTGCAAGCAGGATATTCGGATGGTGTTTTGAAGATACTAAATAACTTTAACAATCCTATCCGCACAGTGACCTTCCATGACATCTACCCAACTTCATTGGGTTCGATTATGCTCCAGTCGACAACAAACGACACTACATATCTAGCAGGACAGGCAACATTCTTGTATACATTATTTGAAATAACTTGACACTATAAGGTTTGTTATGAAACTTGATGAAATCTTGATTATGTGGGAGGCCGATAGTGCTATAGATGACAACCATCTCGGTGAGGCTTCCACTGCAACAGCAAAGTTGCACTCTAAATACCTCAGATTACTAATCGACGCCAAGCTAAAAAAGACTAAGCTGGATATTGATTATAACAGCCTACGCAAAACTAAGTTTAGGTTCTATCGAGGAGAACTATCTCGTGAAGAACTTAAAGAACTTGGTTGGGAGCCATGGCAATACAACAAGCCCCTCAAAGCTGAGATGGACGAGTTCCTCAAAGGAGACGAGGATCTCTCGCAAATTCAATCACGTCTTGATTACATAGATATTATGATCCAAGCAATTGAATCTATCATGCAGCAAATCAAACAGAGAGACTTCCAGCTATCCAATGGAATCAAGTGGAAAGCGTTCTTAGCAGGGATGTGATGATTAAAGTCGAGAAAGTGAATGAGGTTCATCTTCGAGTTTATTCAGAGAGTGGGGTAGAGTCTGAACTAGCAGACTACTTTACTTTTGAATATCCTGGGGCAAAGTTTACACCACAATACCGGGCTCGACTTTGGGATGGCAAAATTAGGCTCTACGACCAAATACGAAAAACTCTCTATGTTGGTCTATATGACTACTTAGTTAAGTTTGCTGACAACAATGGATATCAACTTGAACATATCAACGAAGTTAAAAGAGATGATGGCATCACTATTGAGCAGATTGAAGACTTTACGAGAGGACTTGTATTACAGGGGAGAGGATCTCCTATTGAAGTTAGAGATTATCAGCACGATGCTATACATACTGCTCTCCGTTATCATCGTCGGGTGCTACTTAGTCCTACTGGTTCTGGCAAGTCTCTTATCATATATGCCATTTGTCGTTGGCTTCTTGATAAGTCGCATAAGTGCTTGGTCGTTGTCCCTACTACGTCTCTCGTTGAGCAAATGTTCTCAGATTTTGAGGACTATTCGTCGGCCAATCAGTGGCAAGTAAAAGACCATTGTCAAAAGTTATATTCTGGCTTCCCAAAAGAGTTTCAAACAGACATTCTGTTTACAACTTGGCAATCTATATACAAACAGCCAAAGCAATGGTTTGATCAGTTTAGTGTAGTGATTGGCGATGAGGCACATTTATTCAAAGCAAAGTCGCTAACAACAATCATGGAGAAGATGTCTGCTACATCATACAAGATTGGTACGACAGGTTCTCTTGACGATAAGAAGATCAACAGACTTGTACTTGAGGGTATATTTGGTCCTGTACATAAGGTAACTACCACAAAGAAGTTACAGGACTCAGGTAAGCTAGCTCAACTGAAAGTTAAGGCTCTCCTCCTGCAGTACCCTGATGAGGTTCGCAAAGCATGCAACAAGATGGAGTACCAGGATGAGATTGATTTTCTTGTAACAAACGAGAAGAGGAATCGAACAATCCGCAACCTCTCTCTGAGCTGTAGTGGTAACACTCTTGTACTATTTCAATTCGTTGAGAAGCATGGCACTGTTTTGTTTGATATGATTCGTAATAAAGCAGGTGATAGAGAGGTGTTTTTTATTCATGGTGGCACCGATGTATCTTCACGCGAGGAAGTCAGACGATCACTGTCTAGCATAAACAACGCAATCGTTGTGGCATCGTTTGGGGTATTCTCTACAGGAATCAACATTCCGTCAATTGAGAACATCATCTTTGCCTCTCCTTCGAAGTCTCGTATCAGGAACCTTCAATCAATCGGTCGTGGATTGCGCCTAAATAATAATAAGGAGTACTGCAACCTATTCGATATCACTGACGACCTACACTGGAAGAGTTGGAAGAACCATACCTTAAAGCACGGGGCAGAACGATATAAACTCTATGCTGAAGAAGGATTTCCCGTAAAGATAACCACAATCGATTTATGAGGTGTTCGTATGACCGAAGTAGTAGTTATCCGTCTACATGACGGTCACGACCTTCTAGCTTTCCTGTTAGAAGAGACAGATACATATTTCATCGTTGAGCATCCCTACTATGTTAGGATGGATGAAAAGTATGGCGTGATGACACTGCCGTATTGTTCTCTCACTGATGAAATTGTATTCCACATACCAAAAGCCCGGGTACAGTTTTGCCTGCCGGCCTCGAGAAGTATATCGTACAGATTCCTAGACTTGATAGATGCGTTCCAAGCCGAAGCCATGCAAGAATCTGTAGAAGAAGACACTTACGCAGATAGACTAGAGGCTCTTATAAAGCAGAACAATTATGTCTCTGGTAATGACACAAAGCATTAATCACACCGGACATACTGATTATCACGCTGTACTTTTATATGAGTCAACTTTTTCTTGACTTACAAGTTGTTTGGGTATATAGTTAATAAAACTACAAACAAGGAAGTACAATATGTCCCATTACGTGAACAATGAAGAATTCTTGAAAGCTCTCGTCGAGTACCGTCAACAAGTTACAGAAGCTGTAGCTGCTGGTAAAGAAAAACCAGGAATTAGCAACTACATCGGCGAGTGTATCCTCAAGATTGCGAGGCACCTTTCGTACAAATCGAACTTCATCAACTACTCGTTCAAAGACGAGATGATCTCCGATGGGGTCGAGAACTGCTTGATGTACATCGACAACTTTGATCCTGCCAAGTCGTCAAATCCATTCTCATACTTTACCCAGATTGTGTACTTCGCTTTCATCAGGCGAATCCAGAAAGAGGGTAAACAATCCACGATTAAGGGCAAACTAATCCTTGATCTTCCCCCAGATTTCATTGAATCTCTTGGGTATGAGGATGATGCTATTGCATCCGGCTATATGGCTCTCCTTCAAAGCCAAAGCTCCTTCGTAGAGGCCGCCGCGAAAGATGACCAACGGAAAGCAAAGGCAAAGCAAAAGCGAAAGGCTACGCTAGACGATATCATTGAATAAGGATTAATATGAAGTTTGTCGTTTTGGGCGACACTCACATCGGGTGTCGCAATGATCTAAGCCTGTTCCACAAACACTTTGAGCGGTTCTATGATGACCTGCTCAAATACATGGCTGCTGAAAACATCAAGCACATCTTTCAGTTAGGCGATCTGTTTGATCGGAGGAAGTACATCAACTTCCAATCACTGAAGGAATCGAAGCGCTACTTGTTCGACCGACTATCAAGCGCAGGCATTACCTTACATACGTTGATTGGCAACCACGACATCTATCTAAGAGAGAGTCTCGAGGTTAACTCTCCATCTCTAGTACTTGCTGAGTACGGTAATGTGTGGATCTATGATAAGCCGACGATGCACACTCTAATGGATGGTACAAGCATCGACATCATTCCTTGGATCTGCAAGGACAATGAAGTTGAGATTATAAACTTCATTAAGGCTAGTAAGTCTGACCTTTGTCTGGGTCACTTTGAGATCGCTGGCTTTGCGATGTATAGAGGGATGGAATCTCATGAAGGTCTCTCGATGGAGATGTTCGAGAAGTACGAGCATGTATTCAGTGGCCACTATCATACCAAGTCCCATAAAGGAAACATCACTTATGTTGGAACACCTTATGAGATGACATGGCAGGACCATAATGATCCTCGAGGATTCCATGTATTTGATACCTCAACGAGGAAGCTAGAGTTTGTGCAAAATCCTCATACTGTGTTTGTTCGTATTGACTATGACGACACAAAGGATCTTGTTGACATCAACTCTCAAGACCTCGAAGATAAGTTCGTTAAAGTTGTAGTATCCAATAAGACAGACTTATATAAATTTGACAACTACATCCAAAAGCTATACAGTAGAGGATGTTATGAAATCAAAATTGTTGAGGATATGACAGAGTTTGCTGATGGTGAGATTGGTGAAGAGATCAATCTCGAAGATACTATGGATGTGTTGAGCAACTACATTGATAGTATCGAAACAGATGCAGACAAAGAGAAGATCAAATCGTTTATGAAGAGTCTGTATGTAGAAGCAATAACTATGGAAGTTGAGTGATGTTAATTTTTAAGCGTATCACGTGGCGTAACTTTTTAAGTACAGGAAGTGTAGCCAATAGTATCGATCTTAACACCTCATCGTCAACCCTGATTACAGGGAAGAATGGAGAGGGTAAGTCTACCTTACTGTGCGCGCTGACGTTCGTTCTATTTGGTAAGCCATTTCGAAACATTAACAAAGGTCAGCTTGTAAACTCAATCAATAAGAAGAACTGTCTCGTTGAGATTGAGTTTAGCACCAACGGCAGAGACTACATTGTCAAGCGAGGAATCAAACCAAACGTGTTTGAGATCTACTGCAACGGTGAGCTGGTCAATCAGGATGCAGCTCTTCGTGACTACCAACAAGTACTTGAGCAGCAAATCCTCAAACTTAGCTACAAGACTTTCACACAAGTTGTTATTCTAGGATCAGCGACATTTGTTCCATTCATGCAGCTACCTGCTCAACAACGACGTGAAGTGATCGAAGACATTCTCGACATCAAAGTGTTTTCGTTAATGAACAACATCTTGAAAGAGAAGATCAGCGAGGTTAAGACACAGATCGATTCTCTCGAGAATGATATAAAGTCTCATCGCGAGAAGATCCTTGCCCAGAAAAAGTTGGTGGAGACTATTGAGAAGTCTCGCACGAGCGCTATCAACTCCCTACAACAAAAGATCGATGCGAATAACGTCTTGATTGATACGGCAAGTACTACTGTCACTCAATTGACCGCAGAAATAGTGGAGCTTAGCGCTAAGAAGAATCAACAAGATAAAGTTGCTGATGCTATCACCAAAGTATCTAAGATGAAAGTTATGACAGCAACGAACATCGATACTTGCAGCCATACTATTGGATTCTTTGCCGAGAACACAACTTGCCCAAGCTGTAATCAACATATTGAACAATCTCACAAGGATACAATCATCTCGCAACTCAACGAGAAGATCAGGGAGCATCAAGTAAAGTTTGATGAAGCAGATGCTGTGCAAACTAAACTACAGGGTCAATTGGATAAGCTAAAGAAATATCTTGACGCTCTACATGATAAGTCGATCGCTTTGAGTGTGCAAACGAACAACATCACGCTATTGACTGAACAGAACAAATCCCTTCAACAAGAGATTGACGCAGCTAACGGAGATCAATCAAGTGTTACTGCTGAGAAGGGAAGGTTGAGGTCATTGGCTGAGCAAGCGATCGATATGGTTACTCAGAAGACTGAATTGTTTGAGAAAAAGCAACTACATGACGTTGCCGCCATCCTACTAAAGGATACTGGAATTAAAACGGCAATCATTCACGAGTACCTGCCTGTGATCAACAAACTTATCAACAAGTACCTTGCTGCGATGGACTTCTTTGCTAAGTTTGAGCTTGATGAATCATTCCAAGAGACAATCAAGTCAAGAGGTAGAGACACATTCACATACGAGTCGTTCTCAGAAGGAGAAAAGAGAAGGCTCGATCTAGCAATCCTGTTTACATGGCGACAGGTGGCTAAGATGAAGAACTCTGTCAACACAAACATTATGATCTTGGATGAAGTTCTTGATGGTGCCCTGGATGCAGGAGGGATAGATTACTTCCTATCGATTATGAATCAGTTTGGCGAGCACACCAACATCTTCGTGATCAGTCATAAAGTTGACCAAATGGTTGATAAGTTCGATAATGTGATCCGTGTACAAAAGAAAAACGACTTCTCAGTAATCACATGACTCGTATTAACGTAATCCCTGTTCAAGAGTTGACAGACCAACACCTAATGGCAGAGTATCGTGAGCTGCCAATGGTGATGGCGTCGGCTCGACGATCTGATCCTGCCAAGCATGTGATCAGGACTGCATACACTCTGAACAAGGGTCACGTGTCGTTCTTTTATGACAAGCGGAAGTTCTTACTCGACAGGTGGCTTGATCTGATTGCTGAGTTGTACGATAGAGGGTTCAATATCGACCCGGCATCCAGGAAGGTAAGTTGGAGAGAGCTTGATAGATTTCCTCAATCAGATTGGAAACCTGATTGGGCCGCCATGGCTATCAATCGCCAACGAATCGTTCAACGGATAGAAGCGAAGCGGAGTTGGTATAGATATCGCGGAAAACCCCTGTAGAAAGCGGGGGTTGACATTAATTCTGATGTATCCTATAGTGTCCCTACTGTCACGAAAGGAACACAGATGAAACGCATCTACAGCAAGCCTGTTGCCAAAGACCCTTCTCAGCGCCCGATCGTCGAGAAGCTCGCTTCTCTCAAAGAGAAGATGTCTGTTCGCGATATTGAGATCGCTGGTAGCCTTGTGATGGGATACAATCGGTATGGTCGCTTGACCGACAAGCAGATCAATCTCGTGAACGTAATCATCACTCGGATTGAGAACCCAGTCAAACTTCCAGATACTGTGCGTATTGACGCGCAGAAAATCTTCTCGATGATGACTGCGGCTTTGGCTAGCGTCAAGCGAGTTAAGGTCGAACTGCGGACCTCTACGGGTCAGCGACTTGTCTGCAAGATTGCTGGTCCTACCAGTAAGTATGCCGGTCAGATTATGATCAGCGATGGTGGTCCGTTTGGTGCTGCTATGTTCTTCGGTCGCATCCAGGAGAATGGTGAGTTTCTCCCCACTCAGAAGGCAACCCAGCCTGTGATTGATCTGATCAAAGAATTCTCTGCAGATCCTGAGGTTGTTGCTGCTAACTATGGTCGCCTGACCGGATCTTGCTGCTTCTGCAAGAAGACGCTGGATGACGATCGTTCGAAGGCAGTTGGGTATGGTCCGATCTGTGCAAAACGGTTTAATCTCCCCTGGAAATGAGGGGTTGACATTAATTCGCAACTATGCTATAATGTCTATATGAATCGGAAAAAACGCTCAGACAGAAACCATGTGATCTACGGCATCCACTGCCCGACCACTGGGGATACATACATCGGCTTGACTGTGGCTCGAGGCCAAGCCTACCTCAAATCAGTGAAGATTCGACTGCAGAACCATCAATCGAAAGCTCGGCGACTGACCAAGGATTGGAAGTTTGCGGAATTCCTTCGCACTGATCCTGAGCTCGAGTATGCAGTGATTGAAGTCGTCCGTGGTCGCAAGGCTGCTCATCAACGCGAGCGAGAGCTCATCGCCCTCTACAATCCCACTCTGAATACGAAATGAACGAACAGCAATCGCTACAGCTAGTGGCCAAGCTCTTGGCCAACGAGAACATCAACGTAGTTCGAGACACAGTCGAAACTGCTGCGTTTGATATCATTAACCGTACTCTGATCCTTCCGTTCTGGAAGGACCTCCCTCCCATCGTAGATGAGCTGCTTGTTGCTCATGAGGTTGGCCATGCTCTGTATACAGATGAGCTGTATGTCGACGCTGCTAAGAAAGAGCCCAATCTTGCTGGGTGCATGAACATTCTCGAGGATGCTCGCATCGAGAAACTGATCAAAAACAAGTACATCGGTCTTCGTCGTGTATTCAACACGGCATACAATATGCTCCACGAGCGAGATTTCTTTAAGATCGGCAATGTGGATGTCGATCAGTTGAATCTCGCTGATCGAATCAACCTCCACTTCAAGTTGGGCTATCGTACTCCAATTAAATTTACGGAAGCTGAGCTTTACTTCGTCGAGAAGGCTGAACGCCTTGAAACTCTTCCTGAGGTAATTGACCTGGCGCGAGAGCTGTATGGTTACCTCCAGGAGAATCGTCAACCCGAATTGCAGCCTGATCCCCAACCTCAGTTTGGGGACGAAGACGAAGAAAATGGTACCTCGATGTCAGGTGATCGAGAGGATATGGGGCAAGAAGAGGAGGATGATCAAGAGGATGAAGATGGTGAGCCATCTTCGGGATCTGGAAATGAAGACATTGGAGAAGATGCGAAAGAAGATGATGTTCAACCTGTTACCAACGAGGCGTTTGCACAATCGCTGAAGATGACTGTCGATGGTAATACTGAACACGTCTACCACAAGTTTGTGCCACTCGAGTATGATCCGGTTATTGGATACAAACAGATCATCTCTCGCGTTGAAGTGAGTTACGATACTCCTGTTACTCGAGACTCTGAAATTGTGACGGCGTATCGATCATTCCGTCAGAATACAGACAACAACGTCAACTACCTCGTCAAAGAATTCGAGATGAAGAAAGCTGCGAGCAGTTATAAACGAACGCAGATTACTAAATCCGGATCACTGGATATGAATAAAGTGTGGCGGTATAAGTTGAGCGATGATATCTTCCGTAAGGTTGCCACTGTACCTGAAGGCAAGAACCATGGAATGGTGTTTCTGTTGGACTGGTCTGGATCAATGATGGATCACCTCGACGACACTGTTGATCAATTGATCAACCTCGTTACATTCTGTCGCCGTGCTGGTATCCGCCATTCGGTTGTTGCGTTCAGCAATCATTCTAGCGTGCTCAACATGGAGGTAATTCGACGTGCGAATGTCGAAGCTAGTCGACATGGTAATACCGATATCAATCCGAATACATCGGGGTTCTCACTTCTCGAGCTGTTTAGCAGCGAAATGTCAAACACAGACTTCACTTCAATGTCAATGCTTGTCCGTAGCCGTAGACTGCGTCGAGAGTACGGTCTTGGTGGTACTCCGCTTAACGAAGCTCTACTGTATCTCTACAACACCTACCTCGATTCATTCCACAAGAAGTATCGTGTAGAGAAAACGACTCTGATTACATTCAGCGATGGAGAGGGTGGAATTCTAGACCGCCAAGATGATTTTAAATATAAACTTGATGCAGAGGGTCGTCAGCGTCGAGTTGCACTTAAACATTGTGTGACGGATGAGCGCACACGTAAAGTATATAATTGGCCGACATATCCTGCAGCAGCTCAAACTGAAACTCTGATTCAGATGATTAAGGACCGTCACAATTGTGTCATCATGGGATTTTATGTTCTTCCGAATCGCCGGCGCGATGTGATGGATGCAATCCTCAGTCACTACCCTGACATTTCTCGTCAGCAGTCGTGGAATAGGACAGAGGAAGTTCGGACTAAACTTCGCCAAGATGGTTTTGTATCTTTGCAAGGCACTAATCGTGACAAGATGTTCTTGATTGCAGCTACGACTACGAAGATCAATTATGATGAGATGAACATCAGCGAAAAGGCCTCTACTCGGACTATCGCAAAGCAGTTTACGAAGTACCTGACTACCAAGAAAACCTCTCGGGTTCTACTGTCAAAATTCATCGACAGCGTTGCGTAAGCAGCTGTTGACAATAATTGCCAGTTGGCCTATAATATATGTTCAATGTGATTATTTTGTAATGGAGAAAGTATGAGTCGCGAAAAGTTCATCACCAAGCTGATTGAGAAGTTCCCCGACGTGGCCACTTCACGAGTGGTTACTCGAGCTCAAGTCCTCGAAGTATCTTCGTTTGTCCCTCAGTGGATGTCTGCTAACACAGTATCGCGTGGAACGTATTCCATTGATGGTGCCTCAATTGGAGCTTCTCCTATGACAAATGTAACTGTGCTCAACACTCAAGTCGCTTCAGCGAAGCCTCAAGCCGTTGAAGTTAACTACGACAACATTGACTCGCTTGTCCCTCAGCGAGATTCGAATTACGTGCCGTTCGGCAACTACGATGATGTTGAAACTATCATCAAGAGCCAAGTGTTCTATCCTCTCTACATTGCTGGTCCTACCGGTAACGGTAAGTCGACTATGGTCGAGCAGATCTGTGCTAAGCACAAGCGTCCTCTGATTCGTGTTAATCTTAACATGCTGTCTGATGAGGAGCAGTTGATTGGATCAAAGACTCTTGAAGATGGGACTGTGAAAGTAGTTGAAGGTCCGGTTCTGATTGCAATGCGAACTGGTGCGACTCTGCTTCTCGATGAGATCGATGCTGGTGGAGCGAACACTCTCCTGTGCTTGCAACCGATCCTTGAGGGCAAGCCTTACTACTTCAAGTTGAAGAACGAGTTGATCACTCCGGCTCGTGGATTCAATATCATCGCGACTGCCAATACCAAAGGCAAGGGTTCGGATGATGGTCGGTACATTGGAACGAATGTCCTTAACGAGGCCTTCCTCGAGCGATTCCCGATTACATTCAACCAAGAATACCCTCCTGCTAAGACGGAACTGAAGATCATTAACAATCTGATGACTAGTATGAACTGTGTCAATGAACAGTTTGCTGGTGACCTTGTTAAGTGGGCGGATGCCATTCGTCGGACATTCGAAGATGGTGGTGTGGATGAGAACATTACCACTCGTCGTATTGTTCACATCGTTAATGCATACGCAGTGTTCAAGAACACTAAGAAGGCTATCGAGCTGTGCGTGAATCGGTTCGACACCAATACCAAGAACGCGTTCATTGACCTGTTCGATAAGGTATCTGCTGGTGAAGATCCTACAGCACAACCCGAAACTAAAAATGAAGATAGCAACGACGACATCCCGTTTTGATTATAAATAGAGGTCCATATGAAATTTAAACAACCCAACCCTAATCTACATGCCTATGTCAGCTTTATTAAAAGTGGATTTAGGTTTGCGGCTGGTGGTATACTAATCCTTGTTGGTGGCCCATTTGTATGGGCTGGTGTGCTACTAGTTCTAGCAGAAGCGGTTGGGATCATTGAGGAGCTTGTGTGAAATATTCTGAGACCTTTTACTCCCCACAAGGGGAGGGTATGTATTGTGGTGTATCGTCGTTGTGGATTAGATTCTTTCTTTGTAATCTTCAGTGCGATGGTTTTGGGCAGAGCTGTCCCACTGAACCAGATACATGGGATCTTCCATACGAGAAGATCGATATTAGCAACATCACTCGTGTAGAGGATCTCCCTGTATTCGAAAAGGGATGTGATTCATCATACACTTGGAGCTCGAGGTTTAAACACCTGATGCATGATAAGACTGCTGTCGAAGCAGTCGATGAGCTAGAAAGTAAACTTCCTACTGGTAAGTTTAAACATGCACGAAGTGGTCAAGAAACACATCTTTGTATCACTGGTGGCGAGCCTCTAATGAAACAGAATCAGAAAGCAATTGTTGAGCTGCTAACTGAATTCATTGATCGAGGTAACATTCCAAAGTTCATTACTGTTGAGTCAAATGGCACTCAAACTCTTAGTGAACCTCTATTCAACCTAATCCAGGAATTGCGTAATGAGCATGGTGTTGAATGGATGTGGTCGATTTCTCCTAAACTATGGAATGTAGCAGGAGAGAAGAGAAGTAAGGCTATCAAACCGGAGAATGTTGCTAAGTATATGAAGGCGAGTTCGAAAGGACAGCTTAAGTTTGTCGTCAATGGTAGTCGAGCTGCATGGGATGAGCTTGACGAAGTAATCTCCTTATTCCGAGAAGTTGACGTTAACTGGGATATTTGGATTATGGGTATTGGAGGCACTCTTGAAGGATTGAAAGTTACAGAAGCGGCGATCGCCGAACAATCAATCGAGCGAGGGTTCAACTATTCTACTCGAGCTCATGTACATATTTTTGGAAACGCGATTGGTAAATAATGGAGTGCAATATGGTTCAACCAGTAACATATAAGTTTGTCAGCACAAAGGAGTATGTGGATGCATTTCCTTGTGCTTATAGGCAGTGGAGAGCAGACTCGCATTGCAACCTGATTCACGGTTATAGTTTTTCGATGAAGTTTTACTTTGGCACTAACGATCTCGATGTTCGCAATTGGGCAGCAGACTATGGTGGTCTTAAAGACCTCAAAGAGATCCTTCAAGATCAGTTTGATCATACACTACTTGTGGCAGAAGACGATCCTGAGCTAGAAACTTACTTGCTCCTTCAAGAAAAGAAGATGGCTAAGCTAACTATCCTCCCGAGGCTTGGGTGTGAAGGACTGGCAGATCAACTATATAAGTTTGTCAATGGAGTGTACATCCCAGACTATTGGGGCCCTGGAGAAGCCGAGCGGTTGTGGTGCTTCCGAGTAGAAGTTCGAGAGACTCAAGCCAATATGGCTTTCCGCGAAGGTCATCGAGAGTGGAACGAAGATCTGTTTGGTGATCAGTGATGGACCACATTCTTTATACTTTTGAAAGGTTTACAAGGGACATCAATACAATCGTCGAAAATATTGGATCACGAAAGTTTGATATCATCGTAGGGTTGACTCGAGGTGGATGTATTCCAGCAGTAGCGTTATCCCATAAGATGGGCATCCCGGCAACAATGCTTAACTTATCTACACGAGATGGTGTTACTACTGATCTGAACTTATACCAGTACTTTGAAAACTTGAGTGAAAAGTTCTTTAGGATCTTGGTTGTAGATGACCTAATCGATAGCGGTAAGACAGTTCAATGGGTGTGCAACACATCTCAGATCTTCTGTCATACATCCCTTGCAACACTCCTTCACAACACGGACGTGAAGATGGGAGTTGACCATTACTTTGGTACCCCATTCACTCGCACACTGGAGAAGAGGTATTTTGACTTTTGGTGGGAGAAAATGTAATGGGACAGTTGTCTTCTGACAAAATTCAATGTATAGTAGAAGGGATCAAAGCTAACCTATATGTTCGTGAGATCCCATCTCACACTTGGATGACTGAGGCAGGTGCATTCGACGACGATCATACGAAAGTTAGAATGTTCATCTGGGATAAATTTTGCTACTATTGTATATCTAAAATGTGGATTGAAGATCCAATTCAAAATATTAGTTTAGATGATTGGATGAAGGTTCCTTGGGGTACATATCCCAACCTTCCTCCTAAACCACCGAAGAAATGATTCATAGTATCGTAGGGTCCGTCCTTGACCATTCCACCTCTGCGATACTACACACGAACCTGAATGGTCAAGATAGGAAATAAAAATGTCACATCCAGCACATAAGAGTAATGCCGAACTTGGTATGGCAGTCCATCGTCACCTAGTATCTAAAGGTATCGAAACGCCAATCACTGATATGGTGTCTGCTTCTTCTGAAGCAAAGATCAAAGAGATTGTTCCTCACTTTACTAAGATCATGGAAATCCTAGGATTGGATCTCACTGACGACTCGTTGATCGACACACCCAACCGTGTTGCAAAAATGTATGTCAATGAAATCTTTTGGGGATTGGACTACTCAAAGTTTCCAAAATGTACTGCAATCGACAACAAGATGGATTACAAAGATTCATTTGTGTTAGAGCGTAATATTAATGTACAATCTAATTGTGAACATCACTTTGTAGTAATTGATGGTCTTGCAACTGTAGCATACATTCCACATAAGAAAGTTCTTGGTCTATCCAAGCTCAATCGAATCGTGGAGTTCTTTGCTAAACGACCACAAGTGCAAGAGCGTCTAACAGAACAGATCTGTGAAACTATTAGCTTCATCACCGACTCACCTGATGTTGCTGTATATGTTGATGCATCACATTACTGTGTTAAAAGTCGAGGTATTCAAGATACAGGATCATCGACTGTCACACTATCAACACGAGGAGTGTTTGCTGAAGCCAATTCAGACATTCGACGTGAATTTTTGAATATTGCGCGTCTACCAAAATAAAAAGGAATTGTAATGAGTTATATCGTGAAACGTAATCGTATTTGGGTTACCTTCCAAAAGGAAGGGATCCATTGCTACCCAGCTGCAGCAACAGATCCTAAACTGAAGACTGGTGGCTGGGATGATGTTAGTTTTCTAGGAACACCACATCGACACATTTTCCACTTCCGTGTTGAACTTGATGTGTTCCACGACGATCGTGATGTGGAGTTTATCCAGTTTAAGCGTTGGCTAGAGCGTCTTTTTGATGATGGTATCCTCGAGCTAAACTACAAGAGCTGCGAGATGATTGCAGACGACATTGCTGAAAGCATTCATGCGAAATATCCCGATCGTTGTTTCATCATCTCCGTTGCTGAGGACAATGAAAACGGTTGTGTGAAACACTATGAGGTTGTGTGATGATTAATTTTTGTCATATTGTACCTGTATCATATCTTCCTCTCGTGAGGTCATATCCAGTTCATCTTCTTCTAGCACATCTTGTAGAAGAGAACAAGGAGTATCGTGAGTTCTATGCTCAGCTCAAACGAGACAATCCAAATGTAGTTTATCATCTTGACAACTCAGCATTCGAGATGTTCAAGCGAGGGGTTGATATGTACCCATCAGATAAGTTGATCGAGATGGGTAAACTGGTTAGTGCTGATTCTATTGTGATGACGGATTATCCGAAGCACCATTGGATGAAAACTACAGACAAGGCGCAAGAACTTGCTCCGAAATTTAAGAAAGCTGGTTTCAAAACATTCTTCTGCCCTCAATCATCTCTCGGAGATCTTGATGGTCTGATGAAAGGGTTTGAGTGGGCTATCAACAATCCAGATGTAGATTACATTGGTGTTTCTATCCTCGCATGTCCAATTGCTCTTGGTGTCAATGAAACTAAGCACAGTCCTCATCAGGTACGAGATGATGGTTATATGATGCAACGGTATCTGTCTCGTTGGGCTATCTTCGAAGAGCTGAAGTCTCGTGGTCTTCTTGGGCCAGCCACACGGAAAAGGTTTCATTGTCTAGGAATGACCGATGGTCCACGTGAGATTTCTTTGGTTCGCGAATATCATAACCACATCTTCTCGTGGGACAGCTCAACTGCTGTATGGCATGCACTAGCTGGAATCCGATACGACAATAGTCCAACTGGTCTTCGATTTGGTAAATTTGAAAAAGAAGTGGATTTTGATATTTCGCTATCAGATAAAGTTGAAAGCCAAAAGGACATCAACTATAATATGGGACTAGTTGACAAATTGTGTAGAGGTGAATGATGGGGTTGGTGATTGGATTACATGGAGCAAAAGGATCTGGTAAAGACCAGTTTTACAGGGCTGTAAAAGATGCCTTTCCTCAACTGCAAGTGCGTAAGATTGCATATGCTGATCCAATCAAAATCGAGGTGTCTCGTATCTTCGATCTTGTAACCGAAGAACAATATGATGCATTCAAGCGAACGAAAGTTGACTACCAACTTCCAGGATACCTAACTCATTCTGTTGATGGTCGACGTGTTGTTCGCGAGATTGGAATGATGATGCGATCATTTGACGAACAGCAGTTTGTTAGATATGTGGAAGATACTATCAATCGAGATCGTACAGGGATTTGGTGCATCACTGACTTGCGGTTTCATAATGAACTGGAATCAATCACCAAACGACTTGATGGAATCATTGTTAAGATCAAACGAGGAGGCGTGGCATTTGATGGCCATGTAACAGAGACTGAGTTCCCTGATGAACTGTGTCACAGCATCATTAACAATGTCGATCTAACACTGGATCAGTATAACCAACTAGCAGTACAAGAGATGCATAAAATTTTACAAACAGTTGCCTTAGTAAAGGAGTGAGCATGAAACATATTATGGGACCTAATTCTAAATCTTCTCTCACGGAAGTTCAGAATGAAGATGTGCAGCCTAATGCTGTAGATCTACGTTTAGGTAAAGTGTTTAAAATTAACGATGAGAATATTTTCGAGATTTCGAATGAACATAAAAAACATCGTGGTGGCCGTGAGTTGATTGCAGATAAAGATGGGTATTTTTATCTCGAGATTGGTCACTATGAAGTTGTAATGGAGAACATCATCAAAGTCGGAGAGAATGAAGCTGGGTGGGTGATCACCAGGTCGACTCTAAATCGCAACGGTCTATATCTAACATCGGGGTTGTATGATTCAGGTTACCATGGTACAATGGCTGGCGTCCTTCATGTAACTGTTGGGCCTGCCAAGATCAAACAAGGAACACGGATCGGACAGTACCTCAGCTTCAATGCTGAGATGATGCATGAATATAATGGGTCGTATGGATTTGATAAGTCGGGCCAAGCAAAGCCTGATGAAGCAAAATACCACAACAAGTGAGATACACTATGAAACTATCGAAAGATACACTAGCAATTTTTAAGAACTTTGCTAACATCAACAGCAACCTAACAATCAAACCAGGATCAAAACTTACTACAATTTCATCTGGCAAGAACATCATCAGCGAAGCCACCATTGTTGAGACATTCCCAACAGACTTTGGCATCTACGATTTGAATGAGTTCCTCGGAGCTATGTCTCTGTTTGATTCACCGGAATTGGACTTCAACGATAAATATGTAACCATCTATGAAGGGAAGAACAGTGTTCGATACTTTGCTGCTAGTCAATCTGTGCTTACTGTTGTACCAAGCATTAAGCAGTTTCCTACACCCGATATCTCATTTAATCTATCAAGTCAGATGCTCAGCCAAATTCAACGAGTATCTTCAATCCTTCGTGTATCTGACTTCTCGGTAGTAGGAGACGGTAAGGTAATCAGTGTTGCTGTTGGAGATAAGACCAATCCAACAGGCAATAGCTTTAGTTCGGAAATTGGTACAACCGACAAATCATTCAAAGTCAACTTTAAGATTGAGAATATGAAGATGATGCCGGGCGATTACATTGTTGACATCGGTGGCAAGAAGATTAGCAGGTTCGCTTCCACATCTCAAAAGCTCGTGTACTTTGCTGCAATCGAACTTGACTCTACATTTGATTTCTGATATAATATTGTTTTTGTGATGGAGTTATATTATGAGTGAACATTTCATTTGGACGGAAAAATACAGACCACAAACAATTGACGACTGCATTCTTCCGGAAGGTCTCAAGAAGACTTTTCGGGAGTATGTGGAAGCAGGTGAACTTCCAAACTTTCTGTTCCATGGTACTGCTGGCGTAGGCAAGACTACAGTAGCTCGAGCACTGTGTAATGAAATCGGTGCAGAGTATATGTTCATCAACGGCTCTGATGAATCAGGTATTGATGTACTGCGAACGAAGATTAAAGGATTCGCATCGTCAATCAGCCTCACTGATGCCAAGAAGGTAGTCATCCTCGATGAAGCAGACTATCTTAATCCCAACTCTACACAACCAGCTCTTCGGTCGTTTATCGAAGAGTTTGCTGACAATTGTAGGTTCATCCTAACTTGTAACTTCAAGAATCGAATCATCGATCCTCTGCATAGCAGGTGTGCAGTCGTTGACTTCAAGATTCCTGGCGATGAGAAAGTAAAAGTCGCTGGACTGTTCTTTAAGCGTGTCGTGAACATCCTGAAAATGGAGAATGTAGAATTCGACACGAAGGTTGTAGCTGAGCTTGTGCAGAAGCACTTTCCTGATGGTCGACGGATTCTTAATGAACTCCAACGGTACTCAGTGTCCGGTAAGATCGATTCTGGTATCTTCGTCAATCTAAACGGCGATTCTTATCGTCAGCTATATAAGATGATGAAGGAAAAGAACTTCACAGAAGTGCGTAAGTGGGTTGCAATGAATAGTGATGGAGATACTTCAAGAGTGTTTCGTGATCTCTATGAAGGATCTTCTACATTCCTCGATCAGCACAGTATCCCTCAGTTGGTTCTTATTCTAGCCGATTATCAATACAAGGCTTCGTTCGTAGCAGACCATGAGTTAAACCTAATGGCATGCTTGACAGAGGTGATGGGGGAGTGTAAATTCTCATGATGGAAATTCTATTAACTGCTGTGGTTACACTCTTGATCGGTTTCAAGGCTGGGTGGATTTATCGCGAATATAAAGCTAAGAAACTAATCCAATCCCTCAGAGAGGATTACTTCAAGAATCTTGAATTGATGGCGGAACAGCAAACTGTAAACGAAACCGAGATTGTTATCGAGAAGTATGAAGGGTCGTTTTTCGTTTACGATAAGAACACCGGGAACTTTCTAGCTCAAGGTAAGTCTCATGACGAGGTATCGGAAGTCCTATCACAACGCTTTCCAAACACTACCTTCATCGCAAGCCTCAGTCACTTGAAAGAAAAGGGATACGATCATGAATCCCTTTGATATGGTTAATGCAATCAATTTTACAAAAGAGAACTTGTTTGAAGATCCGCAAGCTGAGAAGGACTACTCCCCATTCCTAACTAACAGGGCGCTGTCCTACTTCCCCGACACAGTGTTCTATGCGAATGAAATGAATCGTCTATCGCATGCACCAAAACAATGGCAGTTTGAGTTTCTACTCCATGCAGTTCCTAAACGCAAACGGTTTTCGAAGTGGTCTAAGAAGTCACCATCATCTGACGATGTGATCGCTGTTTCCAAATATTATAAATACTCCATGGAAAAGGCCGTGGAAGCTATGTCCCTCCTTTCCGACGAGCAAATTACTAAGATAAAACAACAAATGGAACAAGGTGGGAAATCATGACGTCAGAAGTGATTTATTATGACTGGACTCCACAGTCAATGCTAGAAGTAACACTACAATCACCAGATAACTTTCTTAAGGTCAAAGAGACCTTAACGCGGATTGGTGTTGCTTCAAAGAAAGACAAAAAATTATATCAATCTGCCCATATCCTACATAAGCAGGGCAGATACTTCATTGTGCACTTCAAAGAGTTGTTTATCCTCGACAACAAGGAATCGAACATCTCTGTAAGTGATATTGAACGACGGAATGCAATTGCATTGCTGTTGGAAGATTGGGGACTACTAACCGTCGTCAACAAACCAACCAACAACGTGCATGCTATTATGTCTCAAATCAAGATCGTCTCGTATAAAGAGAAGAATGAATGGGAATTGGTGCCGAAATATCAGATCGGCGTGAAAAAACGTGTTTAAGGAGATCATACAATGGAAAGTACAGAATTTAAATTCACATTAGATGTTAATGAGACTAACATCATTCTAAGAGCCCTCAGTAAAGGTCCGTACGATGAGGTAGTTCAGTTGATCGCCAAGATTCAGAGTCAGGCTCAATCGCAGATTGATGAGGCTAGCGCCAACCGCCAGGCGGAAGAATAAGTAAGAAGGTCTTTTGCAGAGCCTTTAAATCTGCATACACACTCACACACAAAGGAAACAAAATGAGCAAAACACCATACGAACTACGTGTCGACCTACTTGCCATGTCCAAGGAGTACCTTGAACAGCAATACCAAAGGAACTTTGAGTTTGCACGTACAGCATTTGAGAAGTCAGTTGAAGTCGGCCAAGCTACTCTTGAAGAGTGGCAAAAGTACGCCCCTCCCTTCTACGACTTCACGGATGTAATTAAGAAGGCAGAAGAGTTATATTCGTTCGTCTCTACGAAAGAGGTGTCGAAGTGATCTTACTGAGCATACTCCAAAATTTAATGATTAAATTTGTGGAAGTCTCGAGACAACAGGATGTGGAAAGATATATATTATCGAAGCATCCTAAATCTGCCGCTGATGTCGACTACTGGTTGAAGCAATACAACAGTAGCCGATAAGGAAAGATTCCCTTCGGGATGGGACGCAACGGATCCACCTTAGGATCGTCTTGCCGTGCTGGCGTACGAGCACCCCGGATCGGTAACCGGGACTAGCACATGCCATATGGGTGTGCGTTTTATAACTCGCTTAATTTAAGGAGAACTACCATGACAAACTTACTATCACTATCAACCAAAGACTTTGACCGCTTCTTTGTAGGCTTTGATGATCATCTTGATCGTCTAACTCGTATCCACAACGAGTTTGCCAAAACCACAACACCAAATTATCCTCCATACAACATTAGGAAATGTGAGGACAATCATTATATGATTGAGATTGCTGTTGCTGGGTTTTCTCGAGAAGATATCGATGTCTCAGTCGAAGATGGCAAACTGACCGTCAAAGGTTCAGTTAAGACTCCCTCAGATGATACATATTACATCTACAAAGGGATTGGTGCCCGCGACTTTACACGAACATTCGTTCTTGAGGATAGCGTTGAAGTAACTGGAGCAGATATCGTAAACGGAATGTTGCAGATTGCTCTAGAGCGTATCGTCCCCGATCACAAGAAACCCCGTAAGATTGAGGTGGGAGATGGGCTACGCACAATTCAACCAAACAAACAGCTGCTCCAAGAAGCAGCATAACACTTACAGTGTATCTTCGTTATGAATAAGCGACAAATCGAAGGAGGAGTTCTCTCCTCCTTCATGTCTTTTAGCCCAGTGAGATTAGATCAGTGGAATATTAAACTTTCTTATGTGCAAAGTCACGAACACTTCATATTAATAGCTGTTCACATCAAGACTTATGATTGTGTCGTAAGATCCTTTGTTACAGAAGAAGAACTCAGCGCATTTATATTTTTTCTAAGTGAGAGACAATGATTCAAGTATTCAAAATGGTATCGGGCGAAGAGATGATTGCTACTATCGCCGGTGAAGCCTCAGACCACTATGTACTCGAGGATGCAGTAACTTTAATCTACCAAAACATGCAGGACGGCAGAATGTCTGCTGGGTTTGCTCCGTTCATGCCGTACGCAGAAGGAGAGATAAAACTTCTCAAGACTTCTGTTGCATGCGTGGCAGACGTCAAAGAACAAATGGTACAAGAGTACACAAGAATCTTCTCCAAGATCATGGTTGCACCAGCCACTGCACTTTCGGGTCTATCTCGGGGTTGACATTAATTCCAAAGTGTCCTATAATGATCACTCATCAGTAATGAGGTGTGATATGAATGATCAGCAGCCTGTAGACATGACTTCTGAAGAACAGGAACTCCTAGAGTACCAGGAATGGATGAATCACATGGAACAAGTCTTTGGAGATCGGGAATGAAGAGCATGCATAAGATCGTTGTGGAGTACTTTGGTGAAGAGGTTCCGTTGTTTGTGGGGTGTGAGGATCAAGCAGTACAGTTGACCATCGCAATCCAGAACTGCGGTTATCAAGCACTGTATGTTGGGTTCCACCCTGCCACCAAAAGGACTCCTGAACAGGACCAAATCGTCGCTCGTTTGATCGACGAGGCGTTTAACGACCACAATTCCTTCGTATAATCCCGGGGGATTTCCCCGGTTGACATTAATTCCCAATTATGTGATAATGTCCCTACAGTGAAAAACAAGGGAATTGAAATGTCCAAGTTCATCAAGTCAGAATTCAACTATCACGGTGGCTTTCTTACCTACACTGACAATGGTCAGCGCAAAGTTGTTGCTCGCTTCAAGTATCGTGGTCCGGTCACCAAAGCGAAGTTCCTTGCTGAGCTGATCAAGAATCACACCGTTGAAGGGTACTTCGCTAAGATGGAAAATGAGCGTATGGCTCCTCTGGATATCCTGCGGCAAGCCAACCGGAGCTGGTATGACGCTTGCCTGGCGCAGTTTCGCGCGAAAATGGGCAGGTAAAAATCGGTTGACATTAAATCCGAATTAACGGATAATGTACCTATTGTGAATGAGAAGAGATTTGTGATGAAGATTGAATTTGTGAATGGTAAGTATGTGGCTAAGAATGCTGCTGGTCGTGTTGTTGCTCAATCAAGCAGCAAGTACTACCTGAAGCGGAAACTTGCTCAGCAAGAGCAAGTGGTTGAGCAACCTGCAGAAGACAATCCTGCTATCAAGTTTCCGATCAACCAGCGATTCAACTTCGTTGAGCGTCTGGTCAAGATGGTTGGTCGTGGTACGACTGCATCGGCAGTCGTTACTGGTGAAGGCGGCTTGGGTAAGTCGCACGTCGTGATCAATTCGCTGAAGGCTCTTGGTCTGCAAGATATGTCAGATCAAGACGAGAGCTTCGTTGTCAACACTCGGAAGATGTTCCGTGTTGTGAAAGGCTTCTCGACTGCTCGTGGCCTGTACAGCATCCTGTATGAGAACCGTAAGTCGATTATCGTGTTCGATGACTGCGATTCGATTCTCAAAGACGAAGACGCTGTTAACCTGCTCAAGGGTGCTCTCGATAGCTACGATAAGCGTATCATCACTTGGAACAGCATGCGTGCTGATGATGACATGCCCCGTTCGTTTCAATTCGAAGGTGGTGTGATCTTCATCTCGAATCGTCCGATGAATAAGATCGACCAAGCACTTCGCACTCGTTCGATGTGTGTTGATCTGTCGATGACTCTTGATCAGAAGATCGAGCGTATGGATGTAATTATGCACGAGAGCGACTTCCTGCCGGATGTTGCGATTGCGTTCAAGAAGGATGCTCTGAAGCTGATTCAGAAGCACAAGACTGCTGCACGTGAAGTGTCGCTGAGGACTCTGATTGCTGTTGCCAAGATTCGTGCTGAAGGCGATAGCGATTGGGAAGATTTGGCCACCTACGCCCTTACGGCGTAATGGAGAAGTTGATGAAAAATCGATTTCATAATATACTATTCAAACGCGAGACCCCTTTCAAGTCGAAATCAGTACCACTGAAGAACCGATACAATCGTAAACTGAAGAACAAGAAAGCCAATGAACAATATCTTTGAACAGCTCGCTGCGAACAGCAGCCGTAACTTCAAGATTGATTTCCTCACCCAGAACAAAGACAATGATACTCTGAAAAGGGTTATCTTCCTTGCTCTGGATCCATTCACACAATTCTACATTCGCAAGATCCCCTCGTACTCACAAACCTACAAGATGACGTTTGGTCTCGAGTGGGCGCTCGACGAGCTGCAGAAGTTCTCAAAACGAGAGCTGACTGGCAATGCTGCAATCGAACACTTGAAGTACATCTTGTCAAGCGTTAATGAAGATGATGCGAAAGTGATTGAGCGGATCATTAGCAAGGATCTAAAGTGTGGAGTTAGTGAGGCTACTGTGAACGCCGTGTGGCCTGGATTGATTCCTGAGTATCCCTGTATGCTTGCCTCAGCTTATGATCAGAAATTAGTCGATAAGGTTAAATTTCCGGCCTATATCCAACTCAAGCTGGATGGTATGAGGTTCAATGCTATCGTTAAGAATGGCACTGTGCAGTTTCGGTCTCGTAATGGAAAGGAGATTGACATCGCCGATCCTCTATTCGCACTTCCGTTTATTCACCTTGCTGCGTTCTATAAATCCGACGTGGTGTTTGATGGCGAGCTTCTTGTTGTTGATAGTGCTGGTAAGACTCTTGATCGTAAGACTGGTAATGGAATCCTGAACAAAGCTGTTAAGGGAACCCAATCTAAACAAGAAGGGTCGATGGTTCGAGCAACCGTGTGGGATGCTATTCCACTTGATGCGTTCGAGCAAGGGATCTATAAAGTGTCTTATGATGACCGGGCACAGAAACTTCATGCAGCGATTAATGATCTCAATTCCAGCAGTTCAGGTATCGCTTTCCTAGTATCAATGGCACCAACGTATCCAGTGAATGGTGTGTATGAAGTGCAGAAGTACTTCGAGAAATTTCTTGCACTCGGTCAAGAAGGTATCATCCTCAAGACAAAAGAAATGATTTGGGAGAACAAGAGATCCAAACACCAAATCAAGTTCAAGGGTGAGATGGAGTGTGATTTGAAAGTCGTTGATTGGGTTGAAGGGACTGGAAAGAATGTTGGACGTATGGGTGCTCTTGTTGTTGAGTCTGCTGACGGTTTTGTCAAAGTCGGTTTGGGTACGGGCTTTAGTGATGCTGATCGTATGGCTATTACTCGTGCTGACGTTGGACGGATCGTTGCCGTCAAGTACAATGCCCGAATCACCGACAAGCGTACAGGTCTAGATTCTTTGTTTCTTCCCGTGTTTGTTGAATTCCGTGACGACAAGAATGTTGCTGACAAATCTAAGGATATCAAATGACGACTGTACTGACACGCCGAGCACTTGAAAAGTTTGACTTGAACAACAAAGATCATATACAATTGTATAGAGATTTTCTGATCTCATCGAAGTGGACAAATGGTTGCCCATTCGCATTGGAATATCCATGGGCAAATGTTCCAGACATGATCAAAGATAAGCTCGTGAAGTTTTATCTAAAAGTTGAGGAGTGAAGTTGTACACTAATGTATACCGAAAAGGTAATTATCTCTATGTAAGGGGAGTGGAGGATGGACGGAGGTTCAGCCGGAAGGTTGACTTCCGTCCAACTATTTGGACAGAGGGTAAAGTCAAAGACGCTACTGGCAAATGGCATACACTCGATGGAAAGATTGTCTATGCACTCCAGCCTGGTACAATGTATGATACAAAAGACTACCTACAAAGGTATTCTGACGTACACGGTATGGCTCTGTATGAGTCTCCTGGCCATGTGTATCAATGGATCGCCGAGAACTATCCAGAAGAGATTGTATGGTATCCTAAAGACATCCAAGTATTCACACTAGACATCGAAACGCAAACAGAGTATGGATTTCCTGATCCTAACACTGCTGGTGAGCAGATCATTCTTCTAACTATCAAGGACACTCGTCACGAGAAGTTGATTACTTGGGGACTTGGACCATTCAAGAACAATCTTAAGCATGTTGAGTATCGACAGTTTGATACAGAGCAAGGCCTGCTGAAGGACTTCATTGTATGGTGGCAGCAGAACTATCCTGATGTGGTTACAGGATGGAACATTACAATGTTCGACATTCCATACCTATACAATCGGATGTGTCGAGTGCTAGGAGAGACGCTAGCAAACAAACTCAGTCCTTGGGGACAAGTTAGTCCTCGTGAAATCAATTATGGTAATCGTAAGGTCACTGTGCGTGACATTGCAGGTATTGCTGATTTGGATTACCTGGATCTATACAACAAGTTTACTTACACAGCCCAAGAAAGCTATAAACTAGATCACATCGCATTCGTGGAGCTTGGTGAGCGTAAGGTAGAGAATCCTGGAACGACATTCAAAGACTTCTACACTAATCATTGGCAGACGTTTGTAGAGTATAACATTCGAGACGTTGAGCTTGTTGACAAACTCGATGCTAAGATGAAGTTGATGGACCTTGCTCTAACGATTGCATATGCAGCGAAAGTTAACTATGAGGATGTGTTCAGTCCAGTAAAGACTTGGGACATCATTATCTACAACTACCTCAACGAGCAGAAGATTGTTGTCCCACCTCGCAAAGGTGGCGAGAAGACCGAAGCGTACGAAGGTGCTTTCGTTAAAGATCCATTGGTTGGTAAACATAACTGGTGTTGTTCATTCGACTTGAATTCGCTGTACCCTCATTTGATCATGCAGTATAACATGAGCCCCGAGACTATTACGGATCTGAGATTGAATGTATCTGTCGACAGTCTTCTTGATAGGCAGTGTGATCTGCAGGAAGCATATGATAATGACTATGCTGTTGCAGCTAATGGTTGGTGCTTCAGGCGCGATAAGAAAGGCCTGTTGCCAACTCAGATGCAGTTGTATTACGACAAGCGAGTGATCTATAAGAAGGAGATGCTGAAAGCGAAGCAAGAGTACGAGAATACAAACGATCCTAAGTGGAAGATGGAGATCAGTAGGCTAAACAATCTCCAGATGGCGATGAAGATTCTTTTGAACAGCGCTTATGGTGCTTGCGGGAATGCATACTTCCGATACTTTGATACTCGTATTGCTGAAGGGATTACTATCAGTGGTCAGCTATCAATTCGTTGGATTGCCAACAAGCTAAATGGTTATCTAGACAAGATTCTCGACGACAAGAAAGATCGAATTGTCCTAATCGATACAGACTCGGTTGTTCTGACACTGAACGATTTGGTCAACAAGTTCTTTAAGGGACAATCAACAGACAAGACTATTCGGTTCATGGATAAGTTTGCGGAAGATAAGATCCAACCGTTCCTCGACAAATCTTATCAAGAGCTTGCCGACTATGTGAACGCATATGAGCAGAAGATGCAAATGAAGAGAGAGAATCTCGTCGATGTGATGATCAGTGTTAGCAAGAAGCGGTATGTGATGTCTGTTCACAATAGTGAGGGTGTCCAATACAAGGAACCTCAACTAAAGGTGATGGGACTGCAGATGGTCAAGTCAAGTACTCCTAACGTGATCAAGGAGAAGTTGAAAGATTCGTTGCCAATCATCCTCCACGGCCAGGAACAAGATGTTCAACTGTATGTTGCTGACTATAAGACTGCATTCAGGAATCTGGATGTTGAGAGTATTGCATTCCCTCGAGGTATCACTGATGTGCAAAAGTATGCTGGAAAAGACATCTACGTGAAAGGTACGCCAATCCATGTACGAGGTGCATTGATGTATAATCATCTAGTGAAGTCGATGCAGCTAGACAAGAAGTATCCTCTGATCAAAGACAAGGATAAGATCAAGTTTGTATACCTTAAGACTCCAAATCCAATCGGCGAAGATTGTATTGCGTTCGTGGACAAACTACCTGCTGAATTTAATTTGACAGAATATGTAGATTATAATAAGATGTTCGAGAAGACGTTTCAAGATGCTGTCCAGAACATTCTGGATGCTCTAGGTTGGTCTGTAGAGCAAAGAGCGACTCTCGAGGATTGGTTTGCATGAACAAACGTAACTTGAAACTCATACATGAGTTTATTCAGAAGAAGGGGGATGAGATCCAATCGATCCTTCCTCCTCTTCCTGGTCATCCTGTACGACAAGCTCAGGCTCATCTGTACAAGGAGATCAAACTCAGGTTTGGAGTTCCAGTTGCAGAGCTTGGTGATGGTCGGTTTGATGAAGTAATGAGATTATTGCACATTTGTGTTGAACATGCAGCTGATCCTGGTATTAGAAAGTATTTGGAGTGGGTTGTTCCTGAACAGCCTAAGTCAACATTGGAGGAATGGTTTGATGAAAACACATACAATAAGGAAAGACAATGAAGGTTCTAAAGTTTTACGCTGATTGGTGTAGTCCATGCAAATCACTATCAAATGTGATTGCTGGGATTCCTGATCTAAAGATTGAAATCGATAACATTAACATTGAAGAAGATGTTGACGCTGCTGTTGAATATACGGTTAGATCAATTCCCACCTGTATTCTCTTAGATGATCAAGGTAAAGAGATTCGACGTGCTTCAGGTGGCATGACAGCAGAAGAGTTTAAGAAATTTGTTGGAGAATGATATGAGTCTATTGGATAAAATTAAGAAGAACTCTACAATCAAGGATACCGCTATCCTTGCACAAAGTAAGTTCTTCACAAAGAAGGATATGATTCCTACAAGCGTACCCGCAATTAATGTTGCACTGTCGGGTAGGTTGGATGGAGGTCTAACTCCTGGATTGACTATGTGGGCTGGTCCATCTAAACATTTCAAGACAATGTTCAGTTTGATCATGGCGAAAGCGTACATGGACAAACACCAAGATGCTGTCGTATTGTTCTATGATTCAGAGTTTGGTACACCACAATCGTACTTTAGCACACTTGGCATTGATACTGATAGAGTAGTTCATACACCTATCACTGATGTAGAGCAGTTGAAGTTTGACATCATGCAACAACTTCAAAACATCGAGCGAGGTGAGCATGTAGCAATCATTATTGACTCTATTGGTAACTTGGCTTCGAAGAAAGAAGTTGAAGATACTCTCGAGCAGAAGTCAGTTGCCGATATGTCGCGAGCTAAGCAGATCAAGTCTTTGTTCCGAATGATTACACCACACCTGACAATCAAAGACATTCCAATGGTTGTAGTCAATCACACCTACAAAGAGATTGGTCTGTATCCAAAAGATATTGTTGGTGGTGGTACTGGTTCATATTACTCAGCCGATAACATCTTCATTCTTGGACGGCAACAAGAGAAGGATGGCACCGAACTAGCAGGATGGAACTTTATCATTAACGTGGAGAAGTCGCGATATGTCAAGGAAAAATCAAAGATTCCTATTACTGTTAAATTTGATGGTGGTCTGTCTCGCTGGTCTGGTCTTCTTGACATGGCTCTAGAAGCTAAGATTGTAATCAAACCTACCAACGGATGGTATTCGCGTGTTAACACAGAAACTGGAGAAGTTGAAGACAAGAAGTACCGTCTGAAAGAAACGGACACCAAAGACTTTTGGATGCCAATTCTGATGGACAAAACTTTCCAGGAATGGGTCAAGAACAACTATCAAATTAGTGCTGGTCAACTAATGTCAGACGAGGAAATCGATGAAGCCCTACAAGGTAGTGAATGACCAATGGATTGAGTTGACAGAGGGGCCGTATGAAGGTATAATTTACAAGTACGGTCGTGTCCAACTAATCGAAGAAGATGACACTCTTCGTGTTAGGTTTGAATATCAATTGGCTGATGGTACAAGGTTGGATGACAAGTTTGTACAATACATTGGCCCAATTCTTTCAGAGATGATTGAAGAAGGTCTTCTTAAGAACAGCATTGTTTATACAGGTGGAGTCGAACTCGATGAGAATCGAAGTTAAAATTTTATCATCACTGATTCATAACGAGGAGTACACTCGCAAGGTGGCTCCTTTCATTTCTCCAGCTTACTTTCAAGAGAAACTAGAGAAGTGTATTGCTACTGAAATTGTAGCCTTCTTTGAGAAGTACAACAAGCTTCCGACACAGGATGTGATTAGCATCGAGCTTAGTAATCGTAAAGATCTGACTGACAAAGAGCTTGCAGAAGCTCAGCGAATTGTGTCTTCATTACATCCTGACAGAACTAATCTTGATTGGCTAATTGAGCATACAGAGCAGTTCTGTAAGAAGCGAGCTCTGTACAATGCAATCTTACAATCAATCAAAGTCATTGATGGTACGGACACGAAGTTAACAGATGAAGCTCTCCCTAAGCTCCTACAAGATGCTTTGACTGTGTCTTTTGACCAACACGTCGGCCACGACTATATTGATAATGCAGATGATCGATATGAATTCTACCATCGTGTAGAGGAGAAGGTTGCATTTGATCTCGAGATGATGAACAAGATCACTGCTGGTGGTCTTTCCAAGAAATCCTTGAATATCGTTCTAGCAGGTACTGGAGCCGGTAAGTCTTTGTTTATGTGTCACGTGGCAGCAAGTACTCTAATGCAAGGGAAGAATGTACTATACATTACACTAGAGATGGCTGAGGAGAGGATTGCTGAACGGATCGATGCCAATCTGATGAACTTGTCGATGGATGATCTTAAGAATGTCGACAAGAAGTCATTCGAAAATCGAGTATCAAGGATTGCTGGAAAAACTCAAGGTAAGTTGATCATTAAGGAATATCCTACTGCAGGAGCTCATTCAGGGCACTTTCGAGCTTTGATTGAAGAGTTGAAGTCCAAGCGTGATTTTAGCCCAGATCTGCTGATCATCGATTATTTGAACATCTGTTCTAGTGCTCGCCTCAAGATGGGTGCTGCTGTGAATTCATATACATATGTAAAGTCGATCGCAGAAGAACTTCGAGGCCTGGCTGTCGAGTATAGCATTCCACTTCTATCTGCAACTCAGACGACGAGAGGCGGCTACGACAATTCAGATGTAAGTCTAACTGACACTTCCGAGTCATTTGGTCTACCAGCAACTGCAGACTTAATGTTTGCTCTGATTAGGTCTGAAGAACTTGACGATCTCAATCAAGTTATGATCAAGCAGTTGAAGAACCGATATGCGGATCCTTCATACTACAAACGGTTTGTACTTGGTGTAGATCGATCAAAGATGAAGCTCTATGATGTGGAGGAATCTGCACAGAAGGATCTAGCTGATTCTGGCCAGGATGATGAGCCTGTATTTGATAAGAGCTCCTTTGGAAAACGAGCCAAACGTGAGCTTAGTTTTGATGGGTTCAAGTGATCATCGACACTCAACAAACCCGCTTCGGCGGGTTTTCTTTTGTATAAATATAACATTATAGTAACGGGTATACCATGGCAGATCTAGCAAGCAAGTCGACGGACGGCAGACTCTCCTTCACCAAATACGTCACCGATAATAAACGCTTTCTCGACATCGAGTATGAGGTGGAGAAAGGGAAGAAGACTGTCGTTTACAAAAAGAGTGGATCTAAGTTGATCCCCGGCAATAAAGAATATAAAGAAGGCACCAAGCTAAAAATTACAGATTCTAAGCTACATGAAGTGTCAGGAATGAAGCTAGCTGCTGTTAAAATTGGCAACGATGCCGGTTTTATTCCAATCAACACAATTCGCAAGCCAACTGGTGGTAATGGTACTCAGTATGAAGATGAAGTGGTTGATGCAATAAATGCGTATATACTAAAGGCTGGTGGGAAGATTGATATTAGGTTAAAAGGCGACACCAAGACATACAAAGGATTATCATACTGTGTGAAGGTAGATACAGCGATCAAGAAAGCTGGAGGTGTTAGAGGCGACCCTAAAGCGGATATTATTGTATGTCGTGACAAATCAAACGTGTTTGGACCTGACTCAATATACATCTCACATAAGAAGGAAGGTGGCCCTGAAGCGTTCCAACAATATGGTGGACTTTCAGAACAAGCTGGGCCAGAGATTTATGGTCATAAGCTGGTACAGAAATTTCTATCACAGGTAGCAACTGTTCTTGGTGGATCCCAGCAACTCCCATCACCCGTAATGGGAACCTTTAATGATCCTACGCTTGCTAACATGTCCATTTATGGACCTGACTATGGTAAGAAGTTCTCTTTACAGCACACGCAGATTATTGGTCAAGGAAAGCCCGTTTTCAAAGAAACTGCACGACACGTCGAGATGTCATTCTCCAGTCACATGTCGTTGTCAGGAGATTTGTCGCACTTCACGGGAGGATATCTTCCAGTATTTGGAGCAACGTTTCGGGCAGGCCGAGGATTCGACTACAAAGGGAAGAGATATAATGGAGCTCGTGTAGCTATCTATCCTTATAAATTAATGGCCACTCGCGGTGGATTAATTACCTTCCAGATTAAATGACACTATGCTAAACCTCAAAGAATTCCTCAAAGAAGAGAAAAATGTTCATATGGAACACATTGAAGATTTGGTCTTCAATGAGGGAGTTGAAGGCACACGGAAAGCAATTAACTTCCTTCGTGACCTTAGAGATATGCTTGCTGGCAACTCAAAAACCAGAGTGTCAGCTACAGTAAAGTGGGATGGAGCTCCAGCAGTGTTTGCTGGGATTGATCCTCGCGACGGTAAGTTCTTTGTAGCCAAGAAAGGCGTATTCAACAAAGAACCAAAGATATATAAAACAGCGGCAGATGTTGATGCAGATACATCTGGCGACTTAGCAGTAAAACTCAAGATTGCACTTCAAGAGTTTAAAAAGCTGGGCATTAAGTCCGGCGTTTATCAGGGCGACCTGATGTACACACACGACACACTCAGAAAGGAAACTATCGATGGCCTGGATTATATTACTTTCCACCCTAATACCATTGTCTACGCTGTTCCCCTCAATAGTACTCTTGGCAAAAGAATCCAAGGCTCAAAAATAGGGGTTGTTTGGCATACCACCTACACTGGTGACTCTTTTGAGACAATGAAAGCAGCCTTTGGAAAGCCAATTGCCACTACTCTCAACTCAGTTCCATCAGTGTGGATGGATGATGCCAACTACAAAGACTACTCTGGTACAGCTACATTTACAGCTGCAGAGACAAAACACGTTACGAGCTTATTGTCTGCTGCAGGCACACTATTCCAATCAATGAATCCCAAGACCCTAAATCAGATTAGGGACAACGAAGAATTGTTGATGTTAATTAAGACGTTCAACAATTCCAAAGTAAGAGCGGGAGAGCAAATCAAAAATCCAAAGGCTCATGTCGATGAACTATTGGATTGGATCCACAACAGATTTCAAGCTGAGATCGATTCAAAGAAAACCGAAAAAGGTAAGGCTGCCCAGCAAGCCAAGCTGAAGGGTATTATGTCATTCTTTGCCAATAATGATAAAGCAGAGATTGTAAAAATCTTTCAAATCAGCAACATGATTGCTGATATCAAGATGCCAATCATCAACAAGATGAACCAAGCTGGACACATTAAGACGTTTGTAAGTACCTCTAGTGGATTTAAGGTCACTGGAGTTGAAGGGTTCGTTGCAATTGACCATCTAACAAATGGTGCAGTTAAGATTGTAGATCGGATGGAGTTCTCAAAGAATAACTTTTCACCAGAAATAATTAAAGGATGGCAAAGATGAATGCAATCGTAGAATGGCTTAAACAATATTGGTTCATTTTTAGTGCTCTTGTTGCAGGAGGCGTTGCTTGGGGACAAACAACCATGCAAGTAGCTGAGCTCAAAGACAAGGTTTCTCGTGGTGAATCCAGAATTGAAACGACAGCAGAGTTCAAGAGTCGAATCGACGAAAGAACTATCATTATGCAACGCGAGCAAAAAGAGATGCAAGATGAGCAGAAGGAGCAGCGCCAGATCTTGATGGAAATCTTAGCGACACAACGCGCATGGGCACAACGAAACAATGTTGTTGTAAAGCAGCAAGCTCCTGTTAAGACAACTGAGGCACCAAAATGATATCATTCAAAGAGTACCTTTCCGAGAAAGAAAAAGATCCTTGCTGGACTGGATATCGTCAACTTGGAATGAAGAAAAAGAACGGTAAGGAAGTGCCAAACTGCATTCCTGAAGATATGGCTGTCGGCGATGGGTTTATATTTGAAGATGGTTCTGAAGGTGAAATCGTTTCCATTGAAGAAGCAGAATACCAAGGTCGTGAGGTCACTCTCAACAAACCTATGCCTGGCGATGTTAAGAAGTCAAAGGTATATGTTAAGAATGCAAAGGGAAACATCGTCAAAGTAAATTTTGGTGACCCAAACATGACAATCAAGAAGAACATTCCTGCACGCAGGAAATCTTTCCGCGCTCGTCACAATTGCGATGATCCAGGTCCAAAGGACAAGGCTCGTTATTGGAGCTGTAAGGCCTGGTAAGGAACAGTCATGCTATCATTCCTACAATATTTCAAAGAAGCTAAGGTGTCTACCGAGCATAAGCCAATGGAGCAAGTGCGAGACACAGACCTTCCTGGTTTGATTGGAAAGGGTGCTTTTACCTCACTATCAAAGCACCCTTGGTTGAAAGACTATTCAACATGGCATAAGGCTTGGAAGCATGGTGTAGATAGAGTTGGATTTCATACAGTGGAGGTGTATCCATACTTCCCGCACGCCCATACTACTCCAGATGGTAGAGTACGGCCCGAGACGATGCTTCGATTTACAATCTCTCATTTTGGTCCTACAGGTAAGGTCAGACAAGTAGATAAGTACATAAGGGATAAAGAACCAAACGAGAACGAAAAGCGGTTTGGTCCTACTGCTGGTTGGAATTATGTAAAATCTTGGAAGAAAGATGAGTGACGACCTAAACAGCTTTTTGAAAATTCTTGCTGACGGCAAGAAACAGAAACAACAAGTAAGGGAAGAATCTAAGGCCAGCCTTGGAGACTTCCTTTCTGCCGTTTCTGAACAAAAAGCTAAAGACCCTAAAGCTCAGATGTTGAAGGAAGTTAGAAAACGAGCTCAGGAAGACATTGCTGGATTGTTTGGTCAGCTCAAGGAAACTAAACCGGCGCCCGTCATTGCAAAAGAGAATCCCCCACCTCCAGCACAAGGACCTGAAATTGTAGGTGAGTTAATACCTGAGAAACTTGTTGAGGATAGGGTACTAACAGAAGTGATTGTGCCTGAGGTTAAGCCTGCCAGTGAACAGGTGCCAATGGATATTATTGACAAGTATATAAAACAGAATGCATCGTTCCAACAGCCCAACCCCGATCCTGTAGATCCCACGCTAAAGGCAATCCAAGATAAACTTAAATTTATGGAGCAGTGGATTGGAAAGATCGCTGCAACCGGCCCCGGAGGCGGTGAAGTTAATCTTAGGTGGTTGGATGACGTAGATCGTCCAACAATTTATGATATGAGGTATTTGAGGTATAATGACTCTACAAAGAAGTTTGAGTTTGCAGAAGTTAACCCACATGACGTTGTATACACAACATATCTTGTCGAATCTCCAACATACACGGTTAGTAACGAGGATTATTATGTTGGTGTTAACTATAATGGGCCCACCACGATCACACTACCATCTAATCCAAGCTCTGGAAGAGTAGTTATCATCAAAGACGAATCTGGCAATGCTGAAACTAATCCTATCACAGTAGTTGGAAATGTAGACAATGATTCAGGGGGATTCATCATTCAAATCAATAACGGTGCTGTACAAATGATTTATAGGAATGGCTGGAGGATTATATGACATATTTGTTTAAACCATATGACGGTGAAGTCAAGAATGACTCTGGCAATCCTTTACCAGTTTCCAAAAATACTACTGTAAATTCAGACACTAACCCAATATTTGTTCAAGGTACTGCCGACACTAGCTTCTTTGACCCAACACAATCAGATGCTTTTGGTCGTCTGAGAGTATCAAATCCTTTCACGTTATATGACGCATCCCACAAATATCAGGACAACAGTAAATCATCAGCATATACAAGTGGAACAGCTTCGATCACTCATGATGCAAATTCTAGTACTATCGCTTTAACAATAGGTACGGCAAACGGCGATAGTATTGTTCGCGAAACTAATAGAGTGTTTGCTTATCAACCGGGCAAAAGTCTACAAATCATGACTACATTCTGTATGAACTCCGATAAAACTAATCTTCGACAGCGCAGAGGATATTTTGATGTTAATAATGGGTTGTATCTTGAGCGTAGTAACGGTACAGCCTATTTTGTACTAAGGTCCAGCTCTGTCAATGGTACTCCCGTTGAAAGAAAGGTTGCTCAAGGAAATTGGTCTGAAAATACATTCCCCCAACTAGATTTAGATCGAGTTCAAATTCTATGGTTTGATATTGAGTGGCTTGGTGTTGGGTCCGTTCGTTGTGGGTTTGTGTATGATGGTGCGTTTATCCACTGCCATACTTTCCATAATGCAAATACAGAGGTGTCTACAGGTGTCCCTTTAACCACAACATACATGGGAACAGGGTGTTTACCCCTAAGAACAGAGATTACAAATATTGGGACTACTGTTAGTTCAAGTACATATAGAGAGATTTGCTCTACCATTATTTCCGAAGGTGGCTTTGAATTGAGGGGCCGACCAACATCAGTTGGTCACTTACTAAATAATCCTGTCACCCTTGGCACTACAAATACACTATATCCAATACTATCCATTCGCCTTAAAGCAGGAAGAGATGGTGCCATTGTTCTTCCAAAGAACTTTTCTCTAGCTCCACTAACATCTGCTAACTATATGTGGGCGATAATTCAAGGTGTATCATCTGGTGGTACTTGGGTATCTGCTGGGAACGATAGCTCCGTTGAGTATAACTTAACTGCTACAAGTATCACTTCAACTCAATCAGTATATGAGCAGGGGTATATATTAGCAACCAACCAGTCTGTAGCTGCTCCAAGTACACAAATATTTCCATTCGCATTCCAATTAGAACGTAATTCACTATCAACACCAAAACTCTATTATGAGTTTATTTTGGCTGCGTCAACCACATCTCAAAATCCCACTATAGTTGGATCTATAAACTGGGAAGAGTTGACTTAAAGATTAGAAATATATAAATAATACAATCACAACACTTTATAAATGGATTAAATGAAATCATACCGCAGTTTAGTGGAATCCCTGCCATCAAAGACAGTTGTTTTTGCCTTTGGTAGATTCAATCCACCTACAACAGGTCACCAATTGCTCGTGCAGTTTGTTAAGAAGCTTGCCAAGCAAAATCGTGCCGACCATGTCATCTACGCTTCGCGGTCCCAAGATCCCAAGAAGAATCCACTATCAGTAGAAGCCAAGATCAAATACTTGAACTTGATGTTTCCTGACACTCATTTTGTTGGCGCTAATGATGAGCAGAGGACGTTCATTGAAGTAGCCAAATACCTCAACACTCGTTATAAGAATCTGATCATGGTTGCAGGATCAGATAGGGTGCCTGAGTACCAAAGAATTCTAGCTAAGTACAATGGCGACCTATTCAACTTTGATTCCGTCAAGGTAGTATCAGCTGGTGAACGTGATCCAGATGCTGATGACACATCAGGTATGTCAGCATCCAAAATGAGAGCGTTTGCATCAAAGGGTGACTTCAATTCATTCAAGCAAGGTCTTCCTACAACAATGAGGGAAATTGACGCAAGACGTTTGATGAATGACGTTCGTCAAGGAATGGGTCTGGAAGTTATCAAAGAACAAGTTAAGTTCATTGTAGACTCTTTACGAGAAGACTATTTCCAAGGAAAGATTTTTAACCTTGGTGACATTGTAGAGTCTATCAATGGAGAGAAGTTTACAATAGTCAAGCGCGGCACCAATCATCTGCTCTGTAAAGATGAAAATGGTGTTCTTGTATCTAAGTGGTTACACGAGGTAGGTCAAAGTGATTAATGAAGATATCAAACCAGGATATGCTCCTTCTGAAGTAAGTTTTAGAGGGTTTACAACAAAGAACTTACATCACTCTGAAGACTCCGTGAAAGCTTTTCAAGATACAATTGAACGGATGGGTGATCAACATCCACGTGAGGTGTTAATGGCACTGAAAGCCACTGACATGTACATGAAGCTAAACGACATGCACCTTGAGCAAGGTCAATCACCTGACGAGAAAGAAATTAAAAGGTGGGTGCTGGCACATAGGGCTGCAAGGGATGCGCTTTTACCTATTGGCGAATTTATTCACCACCAAGATTATTGGCACACCCATCAACATGAGTTGCAGGACCTTATGACAAAGTATAATCCAGAAACTGCAGGAGCAGAGATGTCAGACTCTTATGATCCACAAGGCAATCAGTTAGATGAAGCAAAGCCTCTTAGTAAAATGTCAGATGAAGAGCTTTCTAATGCTGAAAAAGAAGTGCAGCAAAAGATTAATAGTGTGCCAGCTAGCAAGAGAAGAGTGACTGCTGGCCACCCTCTTGCAGTCAAAATGCGCGCAATCCGACTTCAAAAAATGATTAGATCATCAAAGAATGTTAACGAAGAGACGGAGTTAGATGAAGCTGGTCCATTTAGTTACGGCGCAAAGACGCCTCGAAAGGGATCAGTTGCTTACAATGCAATGATGAAGCGTAAAGAGCAAGAAAAGAATACAAAACCAATCGAACCTAAAGATCAGATGGTTGGTACTGCAAAAATCTTGCAAAAAGAAGAACTAACAGACAAAACTATCAAATCAGCTGATAAGATCAAGGTAGCTCGTGTAATTGCTGACATGCTTGGTGTTGAGGATGCTGAGAAAAAGTCTCCAGAGCAAGCAATTGCAGCTGGTCTAAAGTCAGTAAAGAACAAGAGAATGACACCAGAGCTAGTTGGTGTCATTCGTAAGATGGTTGCACTTGCCCAAGAAGTAGGCGTAAAGGTTGATACAAATATGTTACCTAAAGCAGTTGCAGAAGCTAAAGAAGAATCAACAGACATTGATCCAAGTACTGATTACGCAGCCGCTCGTGGTATTATGAGGCTATCAGATTTCGTCAAGTCAAAAAAGACTGTTGATGGGTCAGTTGTACCTTCGGAGGTTGGTCATTCTCTTCACTCATCAGATGGTGATACCACACGTCATATGAAAGTGAGATATAAGACTGAACAAGTGCAAGTTACGGAAAGTGAAAAGGAAGATGTTGAAGACACATCTGATTATAAAGTAGATAAAGCTGGCCGCAAATACAAAGCTCACAGAATTGTATTCAAAAAGGGCGAAGACGATAAAGAAGATATCAAAGAAGAGGCTGAGGTTGATCTAGATGATAAAGCTCTAGATCAAATGGCTTCTACAGTAGATCACGAAGATGACATTCTTGACGCATACGATGACAATGAAGTTTGCATTGTAGACCAAGATACAGGTGAAGAGTGTGAGATTGAAGGAGTCAATGAAGAAGTTCTTAATGAGGTACTATCAAGATCTGAAAGAATTCGTGCTCGTATCAGATTCATAAGAACACAATCAAAGCGCAGTCGTCGCTTGCAAGTAGTACTAAGACGTAGATCCGATTCCAAGACCATTGCTAAGAGAGCTCGTAGAGTAGCTATCAACATGCTAAAAGAACGAATCATGAAGAAGCCTGTTAGTGCAATGTCTGTTGCTGAAAAGGAAAGAGTAGAAGCCATGCTCTCCAAGCGCAAAGCTCTAATTGATAGACTAGCAATGAGACTAGTACCAAACATTCGTAAGATTGAGAATGAGAGGTTATCACATCCTGCTGTTACTAAAGGTGAATAATAATGAACGAAATCCAAGCTGCGTTGAGGGTAGTACTAGCCAACACATTTGTAATGTATTTTAAGACCCACTCATATCATTGGAACGTAGAAGGTGTGCTTTTTTCTCTGTATCATGATTTCTTTGGCGACCTTTATAGTGAGCTACATGGCGCTGTTGATGATATTGCTGAGCATATTCGGAAAGTAGATGGGTATGCTCCTATAAGCATTTCTAACTTATTAGATGCTGGTACCTTACCAGAAGATATGGTTAAACCAGTTGATGTTCGTGGAATGCTGAATAACTTACTAACAGCAAATGACGAAGTTATGGAAAGCCTAAATAAATCATTTGCTGTTGCAGAATCTATTGGCAACCAAGGTCTAATGGATTTCTTGGCTGGTAGAATAGATACTCATTCAAAACATAGATGGGTGATTAGATCGTCCCTAGTAGGAATTGGAGCCTAAATGAAGACTTTCAAGGAATTGCTTGGTATTGCTGAAGCAAAAGCAACTATGTGTGGTCGATGTGGAACTGTCCACGTTCCTCCATCACAAGGTGGTAAGTGTCCAGCTCTAGCAAAAGAAGAACTAGAAACAGTAGAAGAGTCTGCTGACGGCAAGAAGCTCGTGAAAGGTGGATCCGGTACCGAATCAGATCCTCATACAGCTCACACATGGGTTGACATTCGTGACTTTGGTGATCATATGCATCACCTTGCTAAGAAGTCTGGTAAGCCTGTCCACTATAAGTTCAACAGCCAACACTACAAAGCTACTCCAGAATCAAAAGGATTCAAGATCAAGAGTGGTACAGGTGAGATTGTTAAAGAACAGCAAGGTGTGTCGGAAGTTTGGAAAGGGCACAGTGATACTGTAAAGAATCCTAACTTCAACGATGAATTGAGTTATCGCCGAGTTAACCCAGTGGGCAATCGTTTGAAGTCTGGTAAATTAAGTGCCGATGAACGTGGAAGTCAAGAGCGCCTTAAATCACTGATGAAGTATACACAGAAAAAAGGTGGTTTAGCTGGTCCTAAAGGCGTATTACCAGAGCAAGGTGTAGTGGAAGGCCAAGACTGGAGTCCAGGCGCCAAAGAAACAATGAACAAAGATAAGATCGCTAGTCTGAAAAATCTCATTGCTAGTTATAAGCAAAAAGGAAATGATGCTAAAGTTAAAGAGTTGCAGGCAGAATTGAAATCTATGCAAGAAGAAACACTACAATCCGACACCACTCAGATAGTCAAAGAAGAGGTAACTACAATGAACCCAATGGATCGATACATTGCTGCAATTAGCAATAGTTCAGATTTTACATCACTAGATGAAAAGAAGCTTACTCCTGCTGAGATGAAAAAGCGCGAGGAAGTTGCTAAAGCAATTGAGCGCGAGAATCCAGACATGCCAATGGCAAAGAAGATGGCCATTGCCACAGCTACTGCCAAGAAGGTTGCTGAAGACGTTGAGGAAGTAGAAGAGGCCAAATCACACACTGTACCAAAGACAGAGCGTGAGAAGGATCTTGCTGCAGCTGCTGAACCAAAAGATAAGATCACTCATAAAGACGTTCTTGTTAAGCGTGGTGTTGTTAGAGAAGAAGAGTTGGAAGAAGGTGCTGATGTTGAATATCATGTAGTTCTCCGTCATCCAAAAGAAGGTAAAAAAGTAGTAAGAGTTAGCGCTCTTACTCCTTCAGACGCTGCAGAAAAGGCTAAGTCTGATTATCCAGATCATAAAGTTGATAAAATTCGTGATCCTCAAGAAAAAAATTACTTTAGAACAGAAGAAGTTGAAGAAGCCTTTCAGAGAAACATGAATCCTCATAATGATCTAGCTGGACGTGGTAGCAGAACAAGTTTCAACAAAACTGCTGCTGGCAAAAAGAGAGAGTTTGATCGCGGAACAGAATTACTGAAAGACAAGATGAAGTTCACCAAGAGTCAAGGTGGTGTTGCTGGTCCAAAGGGTAAGTTACCTGAAGAAGTTGAACTAACCCAAGAAGAAGGCAATCCAACTGGCGTAACTATTCACTGGAAAGACGCTAAGACTGGCAAGTCACACTGGGCCACTCACTTCACAGCAAAGTCAGCTGCTGCTCACGAGAAAGAGCTAAAAGCTGCTGGCCATACAATTACACAACGTAAGCTCGAATATGCAAAAGAAGAAACGGACCTGACGGAAACCTATCACGACGAATTGTCAAGTAGAGATCCAGTTACTGGCAAACGTCCAGATGGAACAACTGCTGGGTCGTTTGAACTGCTAATGCAAAAAGCCGCCATTGCTCACCACGCTGCCGTTGCACGTACACGTGCGTCAAAAGAAGCTCAAATGAAGAAGAAGGTTGATGAGGAAGTTGAGCAAACCAACGAAGGAATGATTTCATACGTCGATTTCACTGATAAAATTTACGCTCATCGTCGAGCCGGCAATGCTGTAATCGATCATAAATATACAGACAAAAAAGCTTCTTATACTGTTGTTGATAAAGAGGGCACTGGGCGTAAGGTAACGCATACACCAAGCGGCTCTAAAATTGAGAATTTAGGTGCCGTGGCAGGATATGAAAAAGACAGTGAGAAAGCTGAAGTACCAACAGAGAAACGTGGTCGCGGACGACCAAAAGGTTCAACATCTGGCGCCCGCCGCCACAAATAAGGAGATACAAACATGTCACTTTGGGGAACAACCGATAATCAGGCAGGCAAGCCAAAATTTATTGCTCGTACTGCTGGCTTTACCTCTGCTAATATTGATGCTACAGCCAATTCATTTGATATTTCATTATCAGGTACTGGGTTTAATACTGGCGATCAGGTAATATATACAGGCAACGCCGTGGGTCCAACTAGCGGTGCTACTTACTTTGCACGTGTTATTGCTGCAGGGGTTGTCACACTATACAGCACTGCTGCTCAAGCTATTGCAGGTGGTGGTACAGGATTAGTGGACGTCACTAACGTTGGGACGGGTAATCACACGCTACAGCGCACTGGTGTAGCTGGTGTCATTACTACAGGTGGTGATCAAATCGTATTCGTCGATGCCCAAGAAGCTCAAGTATCAACTAATAAGGCTAAAGGTCTTACTGGAGCTGGCTGGTGGTTGTATAAGACATACACCGACGCCCAATCAGTTACACGTCATAAGGCAGAATGCTTAATTGCACTATCCGTCAATGCCACTGATTCTGGTGATGCTGAGGATACAATTGCTGTTGATCTAGCAATTACTATTGGTACACATCCAGCAAATATAACAAGAACAGCACCTGCTACAGCTACATTTACTGTAGTGGCTTCTATTAACAGCGATGTTCCATTAACATACCAGTGGCAGATTCAGCAAGAAGGAATTGGTGGTTGGTCAGATATTACTGGTGCAACAGCAGCCTCTTATACAACTGGTGCAACTGCTACTGGTGATGGTGCTGGTGCAACTGATGGCGATAAGTTCCGTGTGATCGTATCTGGTGGTGGCATCAGCGCAACATCAAACGTTGCTACACTGACTGTTGTATAATTTGTTATAGATAGGAGAGGAGGTTAACCTCCTCTCCTTCTTGTTATGCTTAATGATCTACCAATTAATGATCAAACTTTTTTGCTGGTGGCAATGCATCACTATGACAACACGCAATGTACCTCTATAGCAGAGTTTGAAGAGGATCTGAAAAGATTTAGTTACCTAAAGAAGTTGTTCAGTCGATATGCTGAGAATGGAGATCTTAAGAGCCGTCTCATTTTGAATCATATCATTGTGCTATTCAACTTATTTGGAATTGTCACTCCTGAATTGTTATTTTTCAAGATAGATAAAGAGTACTGGGGCGTACTTGCTACGTTCCTTGTCTATCTAAATAAGATGCCAGAAACGATTCCAGAGTTTGGGATTAGACTTTCAGATCTAACTTTAGACCCAACCATAGCAGATACCTTAAAGGAAATTTAATGGCACAAGTTGTTGACAATTTGATTGCTTATCGAGTCCTTTCTATGCTTGTCAAGCCGTTTGCGGAGACAGATGCATATAAACTTGGTATTATCGATGATACAGGTAAAAATCTGATTAAGTCTAAAGATTTTACCACCATGGATCAGAAGAACGCTTATACGTATCTACATCGATTGGTATTCAATCTAAAGAAACTCCTCAATAAGTTGCCAGGCGGTGAGTCGCAAACAAAGAATATTGTAGCTGCATTCTTTCTCCTTAAAGAGGCGTACGGATCACATTCTTTGAAAATAGATGAGGATAAATTAAAGCACCTTGTCAATTTACTAGAGGAAGGTGTTGTTCTTGCTGAAGAGCAGTTGGTGATCGAAGATTTCATGTTGGCGGAAGATGCTCCAGTTAACGCAACAGGGCCTGCAGTATCTACAGATGCACCTGTAATTCGTCGCAAAGCTCCTCGCAGATTTAGTAAATTCATAGTGAATGATAGTGTGTATAATAAGTTCACTAAAGGTAAAGCAAAGTATCGAAAGTGGGAAGAGTATCTGGATCTAAGTGATGATGGCCAGAGACTAATTTATGAATTTGCTAAAAAGAACCCCAACGGTGTAATCATTCTGCAAAACGGCAAGAATACAAAAGCAATTCGCTTCAATCGAAGTGGTGGTGGATCCTGGTCAAAACTAAAACGACCTTCAAAATAACTAACGGAGTAAGATTATGATCTCTTTCTTGATGAGCCCGATGGCTCGATATTTGGCATTAGCGCTTGTGGTAGTAACAGCAGTTGGTGGGTCGTATGTAAAGGGCAGATCAGACGGTGAAAGTTTAGCAGAGGCTAAAGTTGCTGCTGAAAGAGCTGCGTGGACTGCTAAGGTAGCAGAACAACAAGCCAGCGCTGCTGAAAGCACAGAAACAATCATCAAAGACTACATTACGATTGTCAACCATCTGCAGACAGAAGTTCAAAAACTTAGGAACACAAAACCTACGTCAACGAGCTCGACTAAGTACATCACCGAATACATTACCGTGTATGTACCTAAAGAAGTCGATAAACCTGTCAACAATGGTTTTGTCGATCTACATAATACAGCAGCGGAAGGTAAGATTCTATCTGACATTGCTAAAGCTGACAATGCGCAGTACTCAAAGTTTACACTATCAGATGTAGGCCGAGTAGTAGCAGATAATTACTATATGTGCAACATCACAGCTGCTCGTTTAGTGGCACTACAAAATGTAGTTCTTGACTTTCAGTCTAGACAAAGCGAGTTGGTCAGCAAATGAAGATCGCACTCGCTTTACTACTGGTGATCTTGGCGGGATGTTGTACAACTCCCCCGCCCGGAGAAGCGCAGTTGATACTTAAAGTACCAAAAGAACTTCTTGAGAGACCTGATCCTTTGAAGACCCTTAAGTAGTTACATCACAGCGGACATACTGATTCTCGCCGCGTAATTTTTAAAGGTCAACTAATTTTCAGTTGACCTTTTTTATTTGTACCTCTATTATTATCATCTAAGATAATAGGAGTGTTGTGATGTTGTGGGTTGATGTAAAGTATGCCAATATGCTTGGTTCTTATCTAAGGAACTTCAAGCGCAAGAGTGAATTCCTGTGGAACTACTCTTGTCCTGTTTGCGGCGACTCGTCGAAGAACAAGCTCAAGGCTCGTGGTTATGTTTACAAGGTAAAGATGGGGTTGTTTGTCAAGTGCCACAACTGTGGATACAGCACGAACATTGGCAACTTCATCAAATATCTTGACTCACCGTTGTATCAAGAATATACCTTAGAGAACTACAAAGAAAGTGGTCTTCCAAGGTCCCACCATTCGGGTGAAGATGCCGTACCTGATGTGATCAGGACATCATCCAAACCGAAGCCTACATTCCTATCAACCATTCATAGACTTGATTCGCTACCAAGCGATCATCCTGCAATGTTATATGTAAAGAAGAGGATGATACCAGATCACTGTCTATCGTTGCTATATATTGCTCCTAAGTTTGTAAAGTTTGTTAATGATGTGGTGCCAGGTAAGTTTAACGTTAATGCGAAAGAACATCCTCGATTGGTGATTCCGTTCTTCAATGAAGATGGAGAGTGTATTGCCTTTCAAGGGAGAGCATTCGGTAAAGAAGACCCTAAATACTACACTATAAAAATTGACGATGATGCTGAGAAGATTTTTGGTTTAGAGAGACTCGATAGAACCAAGCCGATGTACATTACAGAAGGACCTATCGACTCTCTATTCATCCCTAACAGCATTGCTGTATCAGGATCATCGTTTAGTTCTAAGATTATAGAGACATTAAAAGATAGGTGTACAGTAGTATATGACAATGAGCCCAGGTCTAAGGAACTCACAAAGCTGATTGAGAAGACTATTGGACAAGGATATAAAGTATGTCTTTGGCCAGACACTATTACACAAAAAGATATCAATGATATGATCGTTTCTGGGTTGACATCTGAACAAGTACAAGATATCATTGATAGAAACGCGGTTCAAGGTATAGAAGCTCAACTAAAATTTTCGACATGGAGAAAGTGCTAATGAAAGTTAAACTAGTGTCATTCAGTCAACCGACTGATGATTTTATTACCGAAGGAATTGAAGATGCACAAGACCTAATTGCGTACTGTGCTCGAGTATCAAATCCTGCCAACCAGTACAACACGCAGACATCAGAAAAGCTGATTGGATACTTGATCAAGAATGCTCACTGGTCTCCTTTGGAGATGGTGTCAGCTTGCTTAGAGATTGAAACAACTCGTGACATCGCTCGGCAGATCCTTCGTCATCGTTCATTCTCCTTTCAGGAATTCAGTCAGCGGTATGCAGATCCCACAAAGGATCTGAGTTTTGTTCGGAGGGAAGCTCGACTTCAAGATCCCAATAATCGACAAAACTCAATTGAAGTAGATGTAGCTACACTTGGTGATGCTAATATTATTGAGCAGTGGGACTTTCATCAGCGTCGAGTAATTAGTGCAGCCCGAGAAGCATATGCGTGGGCGATTAAAAATGGAATTGCTAAGGAGCAAGCACGAGTAGTACTTCCAGAAGGAAACACTGTTTCACGAATGTATATGAATGGTACACTTAGATCATGGGTTCACTTTATTCAGATTAGATCAGGTAACGGTACACAAAAAGAACATATGATGATTGCTAAAGAGTGTGCTAAAGTTATTGCACAAATCTTTCCTTTGAGTTCAACGTTTGTCGCAAAATAACAAGAGGAAATAATGGAAGACATCGTACACGGAATTAAAGTAGATTATAGTAGAGACAGTTTATTTTCAGAGTCAGGGTTAGGTCGATTGATTGATGGTTACTTGAGTGAAGGGGAGACCTCTCCACAACATCGATTTGCATTTGTATCAAAAACATTTTCTTCAAACCCTGAGCATGCTCAGCGATTGTATGAATATTCATCAAAGATGTGGTTGTCTTATGCTACACCAATCTTGTCCTACGGAAAGACAAAGCGTAGTCTTCCAATCTCGTGTTTCGCTTCCTTTTTAGGAGACTCGATGAGGTCTATTCTCGACACTTCATCAGAGACTCGTATGCTAGCTGTTGTCGGTGGCGGGGTCGGTCTACACATTGGACTACGGCCTGGCGATAAGAAATCTTCCGGAATTATCCCTCACTTAAAGACTTATGATGTTGACACTCTTGCTTTCAAACAAGGCACTACTCGTCGTGGCGCTACTGCAGCTTATCTTGATATCAATCACCCTGAGATCATCGATTTCTTGGAGATGCGAAAGCCTACAGGCGGTGATCCCAATCGTAAGTGTCTTAATCTGCATCATGGGATTAATATCACAGATGATTTCATGAAGCGTGTTGAAGCTCTATCACTACACAACGATGAGCTAACAAAAGAACAACGCGAGGAGCTAGATCGGTTTCCGTTGATCAATCAGCACTCAGGTGAAGTTGTTGAATATGCATCTGTTCGCGAACTATGGGAACGAATCCTTACGATTCGTATGGAGACGGGTGAGCCTTACCTTTGGTTCATTGATACAGTCAATAAAGCTCTACCAGAATTCCAGAAAGCAAAGGGTCTTGCCAATCGCGGCTCGAATCTTTGTTCGGAGATTACTCTTGCTACAGGAGACGATCGCACTTTCGTGTGCTGCCTATCATCCGTTAACCTAGAGCGTTATGATGAGTGGAAGAATGTACCACAGTTCATTCCTGATATCGTCGAGATGTTGGACAATGTGATTTCTTTGTTTTGTTCAGAAGGCAAGCGATTCCCTGAAATCAAGAATGCAGTATACTCAGCAGAACAAGAGCGTTCTATTGGTATCGGTGCAATGGGTTGGCATGCTCTCCTACAAAAGAAAGGTATCCCATTTGAATCTGCTATTGCTGTAGCTCTCAACAAATCCATTTGGAAGAAGATGAACGAACAAGCAAAGCAAACAACAATTCAACTAGCACAAACGAGAGGTCCATGTCCTGATTCTATTGGCAGCGATACACCTGTTCGTAACGCTCATTTGTTTGCCGTTGCTCCTAATGCTTCCAGCTCAATTCTACTTGACACCTCTCCTTCGATTGAACCCTATCGAGCCAATGTCTACCTTGAGAAGGGCGTCAATGGTACGCAGGTACACAAGAACAAGTATCTCGAGCAACTACTAGAGTCGAAAGGTAGAAACGATCAGAAGACGTGGACAGAGATCATTTCCAATGATGGTTCTGTTGCCTCTTTGGATTGTTTGGATGATAATGAGAAGGATGTGTTTAAGACATCGATGGAGATTGATCAAACGTGGATTATTCAACACGCTGCAGATCGACAGCCATACATCTGCCAATCACAATCCTTGAACCTATTCTTCAGCCCAACTACTAATGTAGAGTATCTACACCTCGTACATTTGATGGCATGGAGAACAGGACTCAAGTCTCTATACTATTGCCGGTCTGACGGTGTACGAAAAGCAGATAAAGTAGGTAAGAGAGTAGAGCGAGAACGAATCGAAGATATGAGAGATATGCTGCGTAGCGATGAACCAGTTTGTGCTGCGTGTGAAGGATGACAGTAATGACAAAGCAACTATTTGAACCAAGAAACTACTATAAGCCATTCGAGTATCCTCGAGCATACGAGCTTTATGAACAGTCTGAGAAGATGCATTGGAGCCCGGATGAGGTTCCCATGCATCAAGACATCCTTGACTGGAAAAACAAACTGACTAAAGAAGAGAAGCACTTCCTCACACAAATCTTTAGATTGTTCACTCAATCGGATGTTGATGTGGCTGGTGCATACGCTAATAAGTACCTTCCTCTGTTTCCAAAACCAGAGATCAGGATGATGCTGTTGAGCTTTGCTGCACGTGAAGCTGTCCATATTCAATCGTATAGTCATCTGATTGATACTCTAGGTATGCCTGAGACTACCTACAAGCAGTTCATGGAATATGAAGCGATGCGCGAGAAGCATGACTACATTGAAAACCTAATGGGTACTGACAAGAAACAGATTGTGCAACAGATTGCAGCATTCTCTGCTTTTACTGAAGGCATGCAACTGTTCTCATCGTTTATCATGTTATTGAACTTCACGCGGTTTAATAAGATGAATGGTATGGGTCAGATCATCACTTGGTCAATTAAAGATGAATCCGTACACGTTGAAGGTATGACATGGCTGTTCAAAGAGTTTATTAAAGAACACAGAGATATCTGGACCGATGAGTTGAAAGGTCAACTATATACTATTGCAGAAAAGATGGTTGAACTTGAAGATAAGTTTATCGACCTAGCTTTCGAAACTGGTGGTGTAGAAGGGCTAACCATTGAAGAAGTTAAGAATTACATCAGGTACATCGCTGATCGTCGTTTGATTGGTCTTGGTATGAAAGGAATCTTCAAGGTAAAGAACAATCCTCTACCTTGGGTCGAAGAGATCCTCAATGCACCAGAACACGCAAACTTTTTTGAACAGAGAGCTACAGCCTATGCTAAAGGCGCTCTAACAGGGTCGTGGGGTTCAGTATGGAAGTGATTAAGTCAGAGTATGTTGATGCAATTGTAGAGATCGCCAAAGAAGTGGAGACGGAAGACCCCATTGACTGGGGTGTTCTGAACATCAGCGAGGACGATGCATATCGATTGATTGCCCTCAATGTTGTCGAAACTTTGTCCCATAAATATGACGATCCGATGGCCAAGGAGGTGTTCCTTGCCACGATCACCAAACTAATTGTGGAAAATTTTGTGCTCAACTTAAAGCTAAGGAACCAAGCGTATGGTAGTGAAACAGTTCACATGCGATAATTGCGGAGCTGAGGGAAAGATTACTATCAAAGGAACTGACGTTCAGTTCGAAGATATAGTATGCTGCCCTGTGTGCTCAGGCGACATATACGAGGAAGAAGATATCGATGACAGCTCCTTGGACCTATAAGGGCGAGGTCATTGAAAGTATTGAACTACAGTATGTTGCATTCGTCTATAATATAACCAATCTTATAAATAACAAACAATACATTGGTCTCAAAACGACTCAATCGCGCAAGACAAAAACCATCAAAGGTAAGAAGAAACGATATGTGGTTGAGTCTGATTGGCGCGATTACTGGTCGTCTTCTGAAGAACTGAAGGCAGATGTTGAAAGGTTGGGTAAGGAGAACTTCACTCGTGAGATTCTCCACCTATGCATCAACAAGGGTACAGCCAACTATCTTGAAGCTCGTGAACAGTTCGATCGTCGTGTCTTAGAACGACCTGATCT
>Ga0255098_1000002_pt1 | contig 164075 bp, 250 predicted proteins | sample Colum_Atlam_RepC_2_FD_188440 | JGI IMG/M metagenome (GOLD analysis project Ga0255098, IMG submission 188440) | Freshwater microbial communities from Columbia River, Oregon, United States - Colum_Atlam_RepC_8d | ecosystem: Environmental > Aquatic > Freshwater > River | place: USA: Oregon... | reverse complement strand
ATAATCAGTGGTGTGTTAATGTGAATATACACATAACAAATGATGAAGAAATTAAAGATGGGGATAAGAGAATTAATAATTACCAAAGGAAACCTAAAGGGGAGGAAATTCCAAGTAAAAAAATTATCCTAACAACAGACCAAGACTTAATCAAAGATGGTGTACAAGCTATTGATGATGAGTTTTTAGAATGGTTTGTAAAAAATCCAAGTTGTGAATTTATTGAGGTTAAAAAAGTAGAACACTTAACCAACCAGCCTTATAGACTAACTATTCCAAAAGAAGAACCTAAACAAGAAACAATTGAAGAAGATTCTTTTATAGCAGGAGAAGAATCTTTTAAAGAATTTAGAAAATTTATTTTAGAAGCTAATAGATTTGATTTTGTTTGTGGGTTTACAGCAGGTGCTAAATGGCAACAAGAAAGAAGTTATAGTGAAAAAGAAGTTATTGACATACTTGTAGAATTTTCTGCTGAAATGAAAAATATTAGCAATATTACAAAATGGTTTGAACAATTTAAAAAGAAATAATATGAAACAACTTACACTTGAAGAAGCTGCTGATGCTATTGAGACAAAATACACAAATGGTAAAAGAAATAATTTTAAATACGACATTGATTGGGTAAAATACATACTATGGACAATAATTTGTGTTTGTTTTGGTATGGTGTTAGGAATGTTTACTACTAAATTAATATACGGTTTATAACAATTTAAAAAGAAATAATATGAATAAAATAAAAATATATCTAGATGATGTAAGAACACCAGTTGACCCAACTTGGAAAGTAGTTAGAAACTATGACCAATTTGTAGATCAAGTTAATTATTATGGATTAGAAAACATTGAAGTAATTTCATTAGATCATGATTTAGGGCCTTCAGCAATGGCCGAATGGCACTCAAACGTGTATCACAATTACGAATTAAATTATGATAACATTGAAGAGAAAACTGGAATGGATTGTACTAAATGGCTAGTCAATCAATGGCTAGATGGTAAACCTGTTGTTGATGTGGTAATACATTCTGCAAATGCAGTTGGTAGCGCAAATATGATGGGGTACATAAACAATTACAGACACATTCATAGATTACCTCAAAATTGTGTAAGAGTACAAATAGAGCATACAGTATGAAATGGATTTTAATATGGGCAGCTTATGAATTTATAAGACCCCGAATAATATGGTTATGGTATTATTTAATAAATAAAGGAAGTAATTAATATGGAAGACTTTTTCGAAGAAATAAAAAACAGACCAAGACCAAACTTCTTTAGAAGAATATGGCTGTGGTGGAACCATGATGGTAAATACTATCACAAGTACTTTAAGAATGGAGTAAAGAATCTATGGTATTGGTTACCAATCATCTGGAAAGATAGAAATTGGGATTCCCACTATATTTTTGAAGTTTTAAAACATAAACTCAAATCACAAGCTAAATATATTGGTGATAGGAACCGGCATACTCGAGCCCAACAAGATGCTCGTAGAATGAGATTATGTGTTTCTTTAATTGAAAAAGTACAAGATGAAACATATGCCATGGAGTACATGGATTACGGTAAAGACAGAGTATGGTTCACACCATGTAATGATGGAACAGGAAATTCATTATACAATTCAGAAGAAGTATGGGAAAATTATGATGAGTATTTCAAAAAATATCCTTTAGTTTATAAAAAAGTATTAAAAGGAGAAGGAGTATTTACTTTAAATGGTAGAGATGAATCTGATATGAAAAGAATATTAGCAATGAATGTTGCACATTTGAATCATGACAGAGCAAGAAAGCTATTATTTAAAATAATGGAGTCAGAAATTGAAAAATGGTGGATGTGATATTATAGAGAAATGGTGCAAACAAGCTATTTATACTAAAGGAAATAGCATGGCATACGTTTATTCACATACAAGAGTTGACACAGGAGAAATTTTTTACATAGGAATAGGATCTGATAAAAGATATTCAAGAGCTTTTTGCAAAAAAGGAAGAAACAGTTACTGGTATAAAATTACAAACAAGACAGGGTATACCGTCACAATACTTCTAGACGGACTGACTTGGGAGGAGGCTTGTAGCGAAGAAGTGCTTTTAATAAAAAAGTTAGGTAGGAAAAGCGAAGGAGGAATTTTAGTAAATATTACAGAAGGGGGAGATGGATTTAAGTCTAATCATTCACAAAAAACTAAAGATCAAATTCGGGATTTTTATAAAGGGAAGAAATATGAGGACATCTATGGAGGAAAAAGAGCTACTGAACAGAGGGAAAATAGAAGGAGAGGGGTAGAGAGTGTTTGGCAAAACAGAACCGCAGAAGAAAGAGATGCTATTAGAAGGAAAATTAGCAAACCAATCCTACAGTACACTAGGGACATGGTATTTATCCGAGAATGGAACTCCACCTCTCAAGCAGGGCAAGAACTAGAACTCTCAGTATCTGCAATTAGCCAATGCCTGCGAGGTGGGGCTAAGACCTCGGGAGGTTTTATCTGGAAATATAAAAACACATGACAAAGTTATATAAATACATATTCATACTATTCTCAGTCTTTACTTTCAGTCAAGAACATATCCTAATAGGTGATTCACAAACATACCTACTAGCCAAACATTCAACTGAAATCAAACAGATAAAACGTTTATGCCAATCAGGCATAGGCGTTATTGAATTGAATAGTAAAATACGTAATTACCGTGTATCTCCTGCAGTTAAAAGTGTAAGTGTATGTATTGGGGTAAATGATAATTACAAAGACACAGGTATAAGTATTTTATTAAATACTATTAAAAGAACTTTCCCAAACGCTCGCCTTTTTATCATACAAGGTTCATGGGGTTGGGGTAAAGTAAAGAGAATGAATCAAAACACTCTAAATAACTACTACAAACATTTTTCAGGTACAATAATATACCCAGCAATTGGGAAAGGAGATCCACATAGGGATAAAAAAATTTATAGAATTATAATGAAAAATTTGGAAACTCGGATTTAATTTCGTATATTTAAGTATAAATTTAAAACAAAGGTTATGAAAAACATACACGTATTAACAACATTAAGTCCAAGTAGGATGTTAAGAGGTTTTGACGGTATTAGGTTATTTAAAAACGAAGTATCACCTGATAATCAGTGGTGTGTTAATGTGAATATACACATAACAAATGATGAAGAAATTAAAGATGGGGATAAGAGAATTAATAATTACCAAAGGAAACCTAAAGGGGAGGAAATTCCAAGTAAAAAAATAATACTAACAACAGACCAAGACTTAATCAAAGATGGTGTACAAGCTATTGATGATGAGTTTTTAGAATGGTTTGTAAAGAATCCAAGTTGTGAGGAAGTTGAAGTTATTTATGAACCAAAGAATTTTTTAGATACAAAACAAGGTTGGGAATATGAAATCATTATTCCAAAAGAAGAACCTAAACAAGAAACAATTGAAGAAGATTCTTTTATAGCAGGAGAAGAATCTTTTAAAGAATTTAGAAAATTTATTTTAGAGCCTAATAGATTTGATTTTGTTTGTGGGTTTACAGCAGGTGCTAAATGGCAACAAGAACAAGACAAGAATAAGTATAGTGAGGAAGAAGTAATTGACATACTTGTAGAATTTTCTGCTGAAATGAAAAATATTAGCAATATTACAAAATGGTTTGAACAATTTAAAAAGAAATAAGATGATTCAGATTTACAAGATTTTTAAACAACTATTTTGTAAACATAGGTGGGCATATAATTACAAAAAGAAATACTATCGATGCCGAAAATGTCATTGTAAAATAAATAAGATATGAAATACATACTAACACTCCTCATACTACTAACACTGACATCATGTTCAGTGGAACAAAGAATCAAAGATCATTCTTATACACAAGAATGGTACTATATTGATACAATGAAATTTCAAGTATATAAAACTAAAAGTGGAAAGAAGTACATCATTGTGCTAAATGAGAAACAAACAAAATATAAACGTCAATACATTAAACTATGAGAACAATTTACAAAAATAGATATGGTGACATATTCACCTTTACATTGCAAGACGATGGCAATGTGTTATGGGAAGGAAACTTTGAGTATTGTAGATTTGGAATGCCAAATGATTATACAAGAGCATATAAAGAATACATAGATGATAATTGCAATAGTGATCACTGTATGTCTTTAAAACAATTTAAAGAAGAGGTGCATAGATATGATGATGAAACACATCAATATGTTTATGATAAGTATAACAGAATGGTTGAATCTATTAAAGATAAGATTGATATGATAGATCCGAGTGGTGGTCCTTACATTAGTGTTGGAATGCCTTTATCATCTTTTGGTTTTAAAGATTTAAAAGTTAAAGATCTAAAGTGGTGTGAAGAGGGTTATATTATTAAAACTGAAAAAAATGAAATTAAAAAATAAACTAAAATATTTTTTACGAAAATTTGACTGGATGAAAGTTTACTTCTCTCCATTCAAACCACCTAAACCTAAAATTTATATAGGTAAAACAGCTATTGGTACACCTTATTTCTTACCAAGAGTATGGAAAATGCTAACAATTCAAGAAGCCACAGACAAAGCCACAGCTGAACTAGAAAGAAATCCAAATGCTAAAAAAATAGGATTTGAAAAACTATTCTATGATTACAGTAGAAGATCGAAATCAGTTCCTAAAAAAATAGGATTTGATTTTGTAGATTTAGGTTGGAAAACAAAATGGACAGATACAGATTATAGATTTGAATGGTCTCCAGTTTGGTCATTTGTGTTCTTTGGTTATCAAATAGCAATAACATTTGTTCCTACAGAACCACATCACTACTGGGAATGCTGGTTGTATTATTCAAGAGAAACAAAGCATGTAGCTAAAACTACAGAGGGAAGATTAGCAATTGCTAGAAAGAAGTTTCCATGTGTATGGAGTTCTACAGTAGATGGAGTTAAAACCACAACTTGTTATTGGGATGTAATATTAAAGAAAAAATATTTGTAAAATAATTGGAAAAAGGCTTGCTTACGCAGGTCTTTTTTCGTATATTTAAGTATAATTTAAAACACAAAGGTTATGTTTAGAAAAACTAAAAATAAGATATCTAAGAAATTTAGAACTAAATTAACTCAAGAAGACTTGAGAGGGTATAGAAATATTCTTAAATTACTTTACCACCCTAAAGCAGAAACACCTCTTAAAGATCCAGATGTTTCAAAATACTACATTCAAGTACCTTGCCTTCACCTTGATTTAATCATTGATACAGAGAAAGCAGAAATTGTAAATACAAAACAAATCTACCCTCTTAACCTTAATACCAAGGTGACAGAAAGAGCTGTACAACGAATCAAAGAAGAAGTATCAAAACAAAGAGCTGACCTTGAAGATAAAATAAGAGGTAAAAAACAAAACATATTAGGTAACCTTTATACTAGAATTAAATGATAACTTTTATAGCAAGTAAGACAGTAAATGGAAATGAAGTACAACTGGTTAGAGAATCAGGCTGGTACTATATTAATTGGGGTGAAGCTTCTCACAAAGGTAAAACAAGAACTAAACTCCAAACTCGTACTGGACGTAAACCTTCAATTAACCAAGTAAATAAACGATTCTTAGAGGCTTGTAAAGCCACTGAGTATATTAAATTTAGTAAATTATAATGGCAGCAAAATCAAATAACAAACATGATGTATACGAATGGGTTATGCAAATAATTAGTTCTTGTGAAACATATTTCCACTATAGAGTAGCAGATAACCTCATAGATAATTTTTTCAAAACACACCAAGATCCAGATCTATCAAGTAGCTTAAGATGGAATCTATCCAAAAGAGAATTAAGACAATATTAAAAAATGAATATCAAAATAACAATTGAACTAAATGATAAACAGCAAGCCATGTATGATGAATGGGCAGCTGCTATCAAAGTTATTCACGGTAAGTACGGTAATATGACTTGGTCAGTATCAGATTGTGGTATAGGTCAAACTATAAAAGTATACAATGATTTAGTAAATAAAGAATTAAATTTAACAGACGTAGATAGTTGGTAAGATGAATAAAAAACAAGCAATAGGGTTATGGGATATGATGGATATGGCCATGGCAGAAGCATTAGGAGTAGAGGTAGAAACGTACATTGACATCATTGATAAAAAATGTACTGAAGAAGAAGCCAATTTTATTATTCTGACATTTCTAGAAGAAGATACTGACAATATAGAAAAAGCAAAAGAAATTTTTAATAACTATTTGAATGAATAAATTAGACAAACAATACACAGACTTACTTCAGACCATACTAGAACATGGTGTTGATAAGAAAGACAGAACAGGTACAGGAACAAAATCAATCTTCGGTTATACTATCAGACATAACATGAAAGATGGGTTTCCGTTGCTTACTACAAAGAAGATGCCTTGGAAAACAATCGTAACAGAACTACTATGGTTCCTTCGAGGTGATACAAATATTAAGTATTTGGTTGATAATAATTGTCACATTTGGGATGGTGACGCTTATAAGAACTACATAAACAACCCAGCTTACAAAGCTGAAAGCGTTGCTGATTTAATGAGTTCACAAGCTGGTCAATTAGTAAAATGTTCAACACAAGAAGAATTTATCAACAATATCAAAACAGATGATGAGTTTGCTAAGAAGTGGGGTGATTTAGGTCCAATTTATGGTAAGCAATGGAGAAGTTGGGGTAAAAAAAACGTAGTAAATTATGATTTAGAAAATGTAAAAAGTTCTGACAAAGTTAAGGTTATGGAATTAATTCGTAATGGTAGTGATTATAGTAAATATGCTGTTAAAGTAACATACCAAAATAATTCAATAGACCAAATCCAAAACCTAATCAACGACCTTAAAACAAACCCAGACTCAAGACGATTGATGGTTAATGCTTGGAATGTTGGAGAATTAGACCAAATGGTTCTTCCACCTTGTCATTATGGATTTCAAGTTTATACAAGAGAGTTGAGTTTGGATGAACGATTTAAGATTGCTTACAAAAATTTAGAACTAAGAAAAAAATTAGAAGCTGAATCTGCTATGCTACATTATCCATCAGGACATAATAAAGTTATGGATGACGCAAATATTCCAACCAGAGCAATCTCTTTAATGTGGAATCAGCGTTCAGTAGATACATTCTTAGGTTTACCATTCAACATTGCTTCTTATGGATTGTTATTAGAAATAATAGCAAAAGAAGTCAACATGGTTCCTGACCAATTGATTGGTAATTTAGGAGATGTTCATTTGTATTCAAACCATATTGAACAAGCCAAAGAACAAATACAAAGAGAAGGATTTGATTTACCAACAGTTCATGTTAGAGATGGAATATATTGTTCATCAACAGAAGATGTATTATTATTCGATTACCAATCACACCCAACAATTAAAGCACCTTTATCTAATTAAAAAATGAAAGCACCAAAAGCAAAAGTAAAAAAAATTGTCAAAGAGTGGAAAGATGCCACTTTAAAAGAAATCTGGGAAGGAGTAAGAGATAATTTTACTTTTGCCTTCATAGGAGCAACTCTAGTTGTATTTATAGCAACAAAGACAGATATCGCAGTTTTGTTAGGATACCTAGCATACTACGCCTATATGGGTAAACTATTAAACAGACCAAAATATGTTACAGATTTAGGAAAATTAATAGTATTCCCAGTACCATCAGCTATAGGAGCATTTGTGGGTTACAAGTTAAGTTACTATCTAATACAGTTAATATGAAATTTATAATAGGTTTTAGTTTTGGAGTACTAGCTCAAATACTTACATTCGTACAATTACAAGGACAATTTAGATGGGAATGGTTTAAACAACATCCATGGGCAGTTTCGCTAATGGGAGTGCCTATTTCCTTTCTATACCTTATGTCTGTTAAATACTTAGTAGACCATTTTGAAGGAGAGTTATGGCCATCAAGATTGATGGGGTTTTCAATAGGGGCAATAGTATTTAGTTACATGGCACATTCATGGTTTCAAGAACCATTTACTCTAAAAACATTAATTTGTTTAGGATTAGCTTTTAGTATAATGATGGTTCAATTGTTTTGGAAGTAATGGAAAATATAAAAACATATTCAATTCCAATATATGAAAATGGAATTAAGACAGAGTACACCATTGATGGAATAGTTGGTGACGACACCTACAAACAACTAATGGAGAAAGTACCAGCAGGATGTCCGCAAGGAGTACTGCCAAATATGATTAACGTAAATGTAAATCAAGATGAGTAAACTAGAAAAATGTCACCACTGCGGTGAAGAAAAAGAGAATTGTTATCATGGATTCATATCAATATGTATTCCTATTCCTGAAGCAGAAGCACAAAAAGAGAAGTGGGATTTAATTGATGCTTATAGGACTCTTCTTAACCAACACGAAGGTAAACTAAGTAGGCCACCTTCACAAGAAGAGTTCAACAATAAAATAAAAACAAATCCAGAATTCTCAAAAAAATGGTATACTAAGGATTGGTGGAAGAATTTAGAAAGAGAAGATCTAACCCCAGAAGAGTTTGAAGAGTTGGACAGACTCAGTATGTACGACCAAGCATTAAACACAGTCGGGAGAGGAGTACAGTGTGATGATTGTGGAAGAAAGGAAGCTGAATTATATGAAAAATACTACCCAAAAAGTTTGGAATCATAAAATAAATTTATTATATTATAGATATGAGACAAGTAAATGATCACGTAAAACAGGCTTTGAATATAAAGTTAACTGAGAGAGTTATCACTCCTAAAACAGTTAAGCTAGAAAAACAAGTATGGATCAGAGAAGGAAAGAAAGACTACACAAAAGTAATTATATGGATCTTATTAGGAGCTATAACAGTTGCTATATGGACAACAATTTACAATTTAATATTTTAACAGATGAAATTTCAATCAACAAAAGTATTTGATGGGTACTCTACAGTATTCCGTCAATGGAAAGCAGAAGGAACTCATTGTAGATTTCTTCACGGGTACGGTATTTCTTTCAAAATTATCTTTGAAGGAGACTTAGACGAAAGAAACTGGGTGTGGGACTTTGGAGGAATGAAGAGAGCTAAGAATAAGATCCATGGTATGCCTCCTAAAGAGTGGATGGACTATATGTTCGACCATACTTATATCATTGCAAAAGATGATCCATTCTTACCAAAAGCATTAGAGATGCACAACGAAGAAATAATACAACTAAGAATAATTCCAGCAACGGGAGCAGAACAATTTGCAAAATACATTTACGAAAAAGTATCTGAATTTATACAAATAGAAACAGAAGGTAGAGTAAGAGTAGTGAGTGTAGAATTTAAAGAACATAACAAAAACTCAGCGATATATGGAGAGTAAAATTAAACTATCAGAAGAAGAAGCAGAACAATTATTTGGAGAAATCGATAATCAAGGATTTGGATATTGGATAGAGAATTACGGATACAACGGAGAAGAAGATCCAGAGTTAGTTCAGCTATGTAAAGAAGCTGATGAAGCTATGAGTAAATTAAGAAAGCATATTGAGGCTATTTGGGAACATTATGACATTGGATAATAAGTTTCTACAAGAGAATGGTTTTTTAGATGATAATACAGGAAAGATATCTCTAGCAGATAAATTAGAAGGTAAAACAAAACTAGTAATTAATCAAGATCAGAGAAAACCTTTAACGGTAAGACAGGTAGTACAGTTTCTAGTAACACTTGACATGGATGAAGAAATACTAATACTACATCCAGGAGACACTTCAATAGCAGCTCCCCTAGCAGAAATACTAATACCTAAAGGAAGAACAACACCTGAGTTTATATCTCTGTATGCTAGAGATGAAATGAATAAAAAACAGGTGTGACAGCTGGTAACGGAAATCTACTACTATTTATAATAAAAGAGTATGGATTATCAAAAAATTTACAGCCAGCTAATACTAAAAGCTAAAGAAAGAAAGACAGTCGAAGGATATAAAGAGCTTCATCACATTATTCCTAAATGCGTAAAAGGAACAGATGATATAAATAATTTAGTAGAACTGACAGCCAAAGAGCATTTTATAGCACATCTACTTCTTACTGAGATTTATCCTAAGAGTCAAAAAATAAAGTATGCTTTATGGATGATGGCAAGTATGGAAGCTCCTAATCAAAATAGGTATAAGGTTTCTGCAAACATGTATAGGATTATAAAAGAGCAGATAGCAAAAAAAAGCATAGAGCATAAACAAAGAATCTCAGAAGGACTAAAAAGAGCCTACCAAGAAGGAAAAAGAATTTCAAATGCAGGAAAGATAATGCCAAAGGAATTTGGAGAAAAGATTTCTAAAGCAAAGAAAGGAATGGTAGGAACAAATAAAGGCATTCCGATGTCAGAGGAACAAAAGAGAAAAATATCAGAAACATTAAAAAATAGAAATAAAAATGGGATTAAAAAGAATTGAGGATTTTAATAAGACACTTCCTATTATTGAATTGTATACTGCAGTTCAGAGTGAGGGAAGTAGAGCGGGATATCCTACAGTAGTAATTCGCACCACTGGATGTACTCACCGCTGCTGGTTCGGAGATGGAGGATGGTGCGACAGTTGGTATAGTTCTATTCATCCAGAAAAGGGAAGTTCCACTTTTCAAGACATTATCGACATGTACGATAAGAATCCTCACATCACAGAGATGATGCTAACAGGAGGATCACCTACAATGCATCCAGCATTAGTAAACGAATTAACACATTTTGCACATGAAAGAAATATTTTCATTACAATTGAGACCGAAGGAAGTCATTTTCTTGAAACGGATTACCCAATTAATCTATTATCAATCTCCCCTAAGTTCAGCAATTCTGTCCCTAAGATTGGCATTGCAACACCTCAAGGAGACATTACAGACGAAAGAATGATCAAACAACATAATAAGCTAAGACTTAATTACGATGCAATGTCCAAATCAATTGCTTATCACTCTGACTACCACTTAAAACCAGTATGGGACGGAGAGGATCAAGAAGCATTGGAAGAGATTATGGCATGTATTAAGATATTAGACATACCACAAGATAAAGTATATTTCATGCCAGCTGGAGATACAAGAGAGGCTTTATTCAAATCATATCCAAAAATGTTTGATTGGGTTCGAGATAATGGATACAGGTTGACTTGGAGACCTCACATAATAGCTTTCCAAGACGCTCGAGAAGTTTAGTCTATGCCTTTTGGTTAATGCCTACTATTTATAATAAAACAATAGTATGGATTATAGAAGAATTTGGAAAAAGCATTATGGAGATATTCCTAAAGATAAGAATGGATGGACTTACGAAATACATCATATAGATGGAAATAGAGAAAATAATTCTATAGAAAATCTAATATGTGTATCCATAGAAGAGCATTACAACATCCATCTTATTCAAGGAGATATAGCCGAAGCAAGTGCAGTGGCAAGTAGAATGAGAAAAATGAAAGAGGGAACAGTTTTTGAGACTTGGGTACTTGCAGGAAGTAAGTGGTTTCACAAAGGAGATAGGCAACGTCAAATGAAAGTAAATGATCCTAGAATTATAGAGGAGGGATGGGTACAGGGAATGAAACCAGAAACAGTAGATAAGATTCGAAAAACATCCCACAAAGCAATCAAATCCCCACTTAAAGATCCAGAAGCCAGATCCAAAAAAGTATCAGAGAGCTTAAAAAGAGCATACGAAGAAGGAAGGCGACAAAAAAGAAAACCTTATAAAAACAGTAAAGAAAAATGAACAAAGAGCAAATAAATGACTTCAGCAGCCTAAACTTAAAAGACCTAAAACCTCTACCAGAACGGTATGAAGAATCAAAGGCTAAATTTCTAGAGGCAACAAAGGATAAAGAATTTATCCCAGGTATGCTCTTCTATTTTGAAGATAACCAACTTAAAAGCGAAGTAGTCGTTTATAGGAGAGAGCATTACGATGAAGTTAATAGTCCATTTATGACAAGTGGTGCTATGGGTAGAATGACAAAGGAATTTGTAATGGGAATTAAAGAGAAGTACGGAGTAGACCAAAGAGAAGTATAATACTATGACAAATCAAATCACACAAAAATTTATTGACCTTCTAGGTCCTATCACAGACAATAGACATCACTTTGCTACATACTCATCCCCAACTGTAGTAGAACCTACTGCCGTAGTTGAAATGTCTAAAGTGCAGAGACAACTTGCAGAAGGGATTTTAAAAGAACATTTCCATTTTAAAGAAGTAAAATGGATAACTCACACTGGGGGAGCTAATGAACCAGGTAAGGCTTTTCAAACGTCCACACATAAACTATTAGATAATGATCTAATCTATGAAGGAAAAACCGCATATGTTTACCAAATTATGTTTTCTCCAAAAATGTACGACCCTACAGTGATTTTCAAACCGGTAAAAGAGGGATGCACATTTGGACCTTTAATATATAATCCTGAAAATTTTGAACCTTACCGAACAATCACTCTTACTTTCAATCCTACATTTCCACAAGATATTGGCAGCAAAGAGTATCAAGATGAAATGATGAAACAATCTCTTCGTGATAAACTTGAGAAAGTCTTATCAAACCCAGATGAATATATGCCTGAGGCAAGTAGAGCATGTATGGTTAGAATGGTAGTAAAGTAAAAGTAAAATGGCAGTAAGAAACGCAACACAGTTTGAAACATTGACAGTACTTCATACATTATGGAAGAAAGGACAGATAGAAGCAGCACAAGTAAAACACCTACTACTAACAACCTACTTCCTACAACTGACAGTTCTAGCAAACGGAGAAATAGCAGCACAATCACCAGACGGTAAAACCAAGTATTCAATTAAGTAAATAAAAAACACAGTTATGACACTAAAAGATTTAATAGATTTAGCAGGAGACAGAGAGCTTTCAAAAAGTTACCCAAAAGCAGATGGGCTTTATATTTGGGACTATAAATTAACCAAAGAGGGAGATTTAGAGTTAATAGTAAGTGACTCAGGTAAGACAGGATTCAAAGACAAGGTATCAATAGATGAACTTATCAACTATGTGTTGGAGGAAACAGATCCACAACAACCAGCAGATGATATGATTTCGCAGATGAAAATTGTAGGAGCAGAAGGTATAACAATAGCGAGAATATAATGGCACTAAAAGTAGGAAACAAGGTTTATTTAAGCTGGGATGATATTAACATTTTAGTTGAAGACCTATGCAATACAATAAAGCAATCAGGCGCACAGATCAAATCTATTACAGGAATACAAAGAGGAGGATTGATACCAGCAGTAATGATCTCACATAAATTAAACATACCTTACGTAAGTAAAACAAATAAGGATACTTTGGTAGTGGATGACATTTGCGACACAGGAGAAACACTAAAAAGAGCAGTAGGAGGATTTACAGCAACACTTCACTACAAACCTACAGCATCATTTACTCCTGACTTTTATGCAAAGGAAACAGGAACAGAGTGGATTGTTTATCCTTGGGAGAGAAGTGATAGTGAAAGTATACAGGATTATTTAAAAAAGTAGTTGTATAATAAAATAAAAAGTGTTATATTAATAGAAACGGAGTCGTAGAACCTCCATAAAAACAATCTTATATGTCAAGTAAAAAATTTATCGACGGTACAGAACTAGTACAAGCCGGATTCGCAAATGGTATCTCCTCTCAATTGGCTAAAAAGCAATTAATAGAAGGACCAGAAGCAAGGTTAACTCAAGAAGAAAAGCAGGATATTATCGACAAAGCAGCAGTAGCATTTGGTGAATTCCTTTCAGCTTTAGGATGCGATTGGAGTAATGATCCGAACTCTTCTGATACTCCTAAAAGAGTTGCAAAGGCTTATGTAAACGATTTATGGGCCGGACGATTTGAACCATTAACAAGAGTTACAGCATTCCCTTCAGATGGTTATGATGGAATTGTATTCGAAGGAAATATTCCTCTTACCTCAATGTGCTCTCACCACCACCAGACTATTACAGGAAAAGTTCACATTGGTTATGTTCCTTCACCAGATGGAAAGGTAGTAGGGCTTTCAAAACTAAATAGAATTGTAGAGCAGTTTGCCCGTAGAGGAGCAATCCAAGAACAATTAACAGTTGCAATTCATAATGCAGTAGATAAAATCTGTGAAGGTAATCTAGGGGTAGCAGTTATGATTGAAGCAGGTCACAATTGTGTAAGCTGTAGAGGAGTAAAGCATGAAGGAGCTTCAATGAAGACTGCAAAGTTAACTGGATGTTTCTTAAATGAAGATTCAGCAAGAGCAGAGTTCTATCAGTTCACAAAAGGTTATAAAAACTAAAATTAAACACTATGAATTATTGGCAAGTAACCGTGCAATTGGAGCACGAAAACGACAGAGGTCGTATCCAAAGAGTAAAAGAATTATATCTAGTAGATGCAGTTTCAGCTACAGAAGCAGAAGCAAAAATCTATAAAGAATTCGACGGAGAGTCTAACTTTTCAGTAGTAGGAGTTAATCAATCTAAAATTCTAAAAGTAATTGAAGAATAAAAAAAGTTGCCTCTTCGGAGGCAATTTCCTATATTAAATAAAAAGTAAAGTTATGATAACAGATCCAAAAGTACCCTTTATTGACGAGGTAGAAGAATTTAATGCCGTAATGGGCAAACCTAATAACTATGAACCAACAGTACCAGAGAGAAAAGAGTGGGAGTTCGTATACGATTTCATCCTTGAAGAACTTGAAGAATATAGAGAAGCTTGCGAAAGAGGAGACATCGTTGAGGTTCTGGACGCTCTTTGCGATATTACTTATGTTGCCACTGGGAACGGTACTATGTTACATGGCCTTAAGGATAAGATATGGCCAGCCTATCAAGAGGTTCAAGCGTCAAATTTATCTAAAGCTTGCCAAACAGAAGAAGAAGCTAAAGCAACTGTCATTCAAAGATCGAGTGAGCAAGGTGAGGAGTGTCATTACGAAAAAGTTGGAGACTATTTTGTTGTTTATAGAACAAGAGATAGAAAAGTAATGAAGAATGTAAACTACTTCCGTCCTAACTTAAAACAGTTCTTCACAGACAAAGAACTTCAGAAGTCATACTTAAAACAGTTAACAGGAGAGTAATGCAAGAGGCAGTAGAGTATATAGAAAAGAATAAGATCTTTATAGAAGATCTAAAGACAGAGATGATACCGGTGTCTATAGCGTACAAGGCAATTGAAATGGCTATTGATAATCAAATTGCAGAAGCTATGGAAGCATTGCAATCACAATTAGGAGGATTAATAGAAGATTTAGAAACTATAACATCAGAAGAGAATGATTAAGATAGCACACGAATCACCGAAGAGTATATTTAAAGAAGTACAAAAGCATACTGATTATGATTATGCACTTGTACATTTATTTGAAGAAGATCCAGAATACTTAAAACAGTTTCAAGAAGCTAAAGAAGCAGGTAGAGAAATTATTTTAGATAATTCTATATTTGAATTAGAAGAAGCTTTTGATGCAGAGAAGTTTGCAGGATGGGTACTAGAATTAAAACCAGATTGGTATATAGTTCCAGATGCTTTAGAAGATGCAAAGAAGACTGTTAAGCAAATGACTGAATGGAATTACAAATATAGAGATCTTCCAGGAAAGAAGATAGGAGTTGTTCAAGGAAAGACTTATAGTCAAATTAAGACTTGTTATGAGTATATGGATAAAATTGCAAATGTAGATATGATTGCAATTTCATTCGACTATTCGTATTATACAAAGACAATTTCTCATCCTAACAGGTATGTTAGTTGGATGCTAGGAAGGGTTAAGCTACTGGGAGACTTATTGAGAGACGGTGTAATAAACGAAGAGAAGAAGCATCACCTATTAGGATGTGGATTACCTCAAGAGTTTTCTTTCTACTCAGATTATAAATGGATCTATTCTTTAGATACTTCTAATCCAGTTGTACATGGTATAAAAGGAGTTGAGTATAGAGCAGATGGACTATGGTCAAAAGAGTCTCAAAAGTTATTTGAACTAATCAATTACGTACCAGAAGATACGAATATGATTCTTCAGAACATCCATAAATTTAGATGGCTTGTAAATGGAAAGAAGGTATAAAATAGGAGAAAAAGTGCTTTTAAATTCTGATAATGAAATAATAGATGCAGAAGTATTTGCATATATTAATTTAGATTTAGGAAGAAAAACAGCATATAGTTTAAGGGTCGGGAAACGGTTCTTTTTTGTAGATGAAGATAACATAATACCTGTAAAAAATGTATAGACCTCACATAGCATTCTTCTCACAGACAGGAAGTGAAATAGTAGAAATATCAAAGCTTTTAGGAAGATGGCCTGATATGATAGTAACAAACGAAAGACCAGAGCATCTTAGAAAGATTCATCCGGCTTTAGAGGATAAACATTTAGTTTTTGTAGAGAATAACCCTACAGAGGAAGAATTGTTAATGATACTAAGCGGTTACGAAAATCCTTTGGTAACTCTACATGGATGGTTACGAATCATGCCTGCAGATATCTGTAATCGATTTGAAATCTATAACGGGCATCCAGGACTTATAACTGAGTATCCAGAATTAAAAGGAAAAGATCCTCAGCAAAAAGCTTTTGATATAGGATTAGAATCTTCTGGGTGTGTTATTCATAGGGTAACAGAAGGAGTAGATGAAGGAGAGATACTTCGTAGTAGAAAAGTTTCTATAAAAGGGTTGGAGATTGAAGAATTATTTCATATATTACATAGTATATCAGTAAGTCTTTGGGTAGATTTCTTAAAAAATTAGTTATGAAAAGAATAGCATTAGTAGGAGCATCATCAGTAGGAAAGACTACAGTATATGAATTACTTAAAAGTAAATTACCTGAGTATGATTTCATAAATGAATCAACAAGAACGGTTGGTAAATTTGGATTTCCTATCAATGAAGCAGGAACTTCTGAAACACAGCTTGCTATTTCTTCTTTCCATTTAGAAGCTCTATTAGCTCCTAAGGATGTAATCTTAGATAGATGTTATTTGGATTTGGTAGTATACTCTACCTATATGGATAACTTATCTACTAGCGCATATGATTACATATTAGATACTTGGGTAAGAGTTAGGCATCAGTATACACATTTTATTTACTTCCCTATCGAATTTGCATCAGTAGATGATGGAGTAAGAAGTGTGAATGAAGGATGGAGAGAAGCAATTGATAAACAATTTCAGATTAACTTAAAGTCAATTAAGTTTGCTGGAGGAGATTTTTTAACAGTAACAGGAAGTCCTAATCAAAGAGTTGAACAAATATTAAACTACATAAAATAATATGACACAAGAATTAAATCAAGCAGAAGTTGTAAAGATTGCAGGAAAGCATCTAGGACAAGTAGGTGGAGCAGGTTATAGCGATACTTATGATCCGAGCCTATTGGTAGAAATTCCACGTTACTTGAATAGAGAAGCGTATGTAATTGACGATAATAATCTTCCATTCGTAGGAGGAGATGTATGGAATGCATATGAAGTATCTGCAATTACTACAAAAGGACTTCCAGTAGTTGGAATGCTAAAGATTTGGTATCCAGCAGATTCAAAACTTCACGTAGAGTCTAAATCAATTAAATTGTATTTGAATTCATTCAATATGACACAATTAGGAGATACAGATCATGAATGTATTAAGTTACTAAAACAAAGAGTAAAGAAAGACTTATCTGACTTACTACAAACAAAAGTACAAGTAGAGATGTTCACTTCAGATCATTCTCCAAGCTATGCCTTCAAAGGATATGCACCACTAGATGCTTTAGTTGACTTAAACAAAATCGAATTTACTTCTTACCATTCAGATGCTACACAGTTAAAAGCAGAAGAAGTAGCTGAAGACTTTGAAATTGGAGAAATAAAAGTACAGTCTAATCTATTAAGATCAAATTGTAGAGTAACAAACCAACCAGACTGGGGTGATGTATTTATTCACATTAAGCCAACAGCAGGAGTTGTTCCTGATTTAGAATCATTAGCAAAATATATTGTAAGTCATAGACAAGTAAGTCACTTCCATGAAGAAATTTGTGAGATGATTTATATGCACTTAAAAGAAGCTTACAGTCCAGAAGAATTAATGGTAGCTTGTCTTTATACTCGTAGAGGAGGATTAGATATTAATCCAATTAGAGCTTCACATAAAGAATTAATTCCAAGCTTCTTTACAGACATTAAATGTAGAATGTCAAAAACATTACGACAATAATGGAGGCAGGTACACAACAGACCTTCCTGGAGAATCTAAAAAAGGGAGGTCTTGGTGAACAAGCCGTTATTGAGATTTTATCCAAAAAGTTACAGGTACGGGATTTAACAGACTATACCGAAAACAAAGCCTACCAACAAAAAGGCTTAGATATAGAGTTTTTAAACACAGAAACTAATGCCTGGGATAGGGCGGATATTAAAACAAATATCTCAGAAACAGGTCTAACTTTTTTAGAACTATATAAGAAAGAAGGGGTATTAGGATGGTTTCACACAACTAAGTCGGATTGGATTATATGTTACAGTTTAGTTACCGAAAAAGTATACTACTATAATGTAAATCAAATGAGAAATTACATTAATGACAGAGTATCAAAGAGTAATATAAAGATGTCATACCTGAGGAACGGAGCAATTGGGGTATGGTTACCTGTAGAAACAAATGTAATTATAAAAAAGTTTGAAGAAAGAGTTGCTTAATTGCAGCTCTTTTATTACCTTTACACAATAATAAAATCAGTTATGCAAATAGAAAAGAGGTACTACCACGTCGACAGTATTGAGACTATCAACCTCCTTATCGAACATATTAATCAATCAGAAGTTCTTGCTTACGATACTGAAACAACAGGATTGAACGTAAGAAAAGATCAAGTTGTAGGATGGTCTGTATCAGGCGAGGAAGGAATAGGATTTTACCTTCCAACTCAGAAATGGAATACAGAAACAAATCAATTGGAGGAATGTACCATTGGCGGAAAAGGAGCACATGGTATTACTAAAAAGCTACTACCGATGTTAAAGGGTAAGAGGCTAGTAATGCACAATGCTTCTTTTGACTGCCGTATTACTAAGAACTTCTATGGAGTATCATTACTGGAAGATCTTTGGGTAGATACAGCGCTCCTTGTGCATACAGTACAGGAAGAGGGTGCCGGTATGGGTGTGTTTGGACTAAAGCCTTTAGCAATCTCCATCCAGCAGCACATAGGGTTAGATGTTGAAAAAGCAGCCAACCAAGAGCAGTTGGAGTTGAAGGAATCGATAAAGAAGAATGGTGGATCGACTACAAAAGATCTTTACGAAATCTTTAAAGCAGATATGGCAATCCTTTCCAAGTATGCTGCTGCTGATACGGACTTAACTTTAAGAGTTTGTAATCACTTTATAAAAGTACTAAAAGAGGAAGAACTAGAAAAATTCTTCTTTGAAGACGAAGTAATGCCTCTCTATAAAGAAGTAACAGTACCTATGGAGGAATTAGGGGTAGCTCTAGATCTTCCATTACTGGAAAAGACTAAAGAGGATATTACAAACGATTTAGAATTAAATAAGAGAATCGTAATTAACAGTATTTTAGATATCCCAGAAGCGAAAGAATGGGTAGTTGATACAGCTCTAAATACTTACCCGCCTTCTAGTAAAGGAAATTGGGCACAGAACTTAATTATGCTCCATTCTCTTCCATTAGAAAGAAGTGCTAAGACCGGAAAGTATACATTAACTAAAAAAGCTATTGAGGAGTTAGAGGAGAGTAACGTAAAGCAGTTTTTACTAACAGGAGACTTATCTCTATTAGATGAGATGGAAGTTGTTAGAATCTCTATGTCAATGTGGAAGGAAGAGAATGAAGGAGAGTATTTGAATATTCAATCTAAAAGACACTTAGGTGAGATTGCATTTAAGTACATGGGCATTAAACCTCTCACTCAGACTAAAAAAGGTCAAGATCAATTCGATATGGATATGTTAGAGGAGTTGTCTAAGACATACGAGTGGGCAAATAATCTTAGAACATATAATAAGTTACTAAAGATTAAGTCAACCTACATCGACAGGTTTCTAGATGGACAAGAGGATGGAAGGTATTACTTCTATTACAAACAAAACGGTACAGTATCAGGACGATACGGTTCAGATGCTCAGCAATTACCTAAACCTAAAGAGGAAGGAGAAGATACCCCACTGCTTGTAAAATACACAAATGTAGTAAGAGAGTTTTTAATTGCAGGAGTAGGAAGAAAGTTAATCGATAATGACTATACTTCTCTAGAACCTCACTGCTTTGCTTCTGTAGCAGGTGATATTAATCTTCAAGAAATTTTTAACAACGGATGGGATTTCTATTCTACTGTCGCTATTAGAACTGAGAAGTTGGATCAAGATAAAGTAAAATATCCAAACGGTGTTTCACCTGATACTAAATCACCTATCTTTTTAAAAAAATTAGACCCAGTAAAAAGAAATCAAGCTAAAGCCTACTCATTAGGAATTGCATACGGAATGGAAGCATATGCATTAGCAAAGACTTTAGACATATCTCAGAAAGAAGCAGACACTTTAGTGGAAGGATACTTGGATGGTTTTCCTCAATTAAAAGAATGGAGAATCAACTCTAGAGAGCAGGTAAAGAAGCATGGCTTTATTCAGAATAAAGTAGGACGTATTCGTCACTTACCAAAAGTAAAACTTATCTTTGAGAAATTTGGAGATCAAGTATTAGATTGGAGATTTAGAAAGGATTTAGAGACTACCTACGGGAAAGATCCTGTAATGCAGATGTATAGGGATTATCGAAATGGATTGAACAACTGCTTGAACTACCAGTTACAATCACTTGCAGCAGCGGTTGTAAACAGAGCAGCAATTCAAATTAACAGAAAAGCAAAAGAACTAGGAGTAGATGCCAGAGTACAAGCTCAGATTCATGACCAGTTGATTATAAACATAAGAGAAGATCAAGCAGAAATGTTCATGCCTTATGTACAAGAGTTGATGGAAAACACAACACAACTTCCAGGAGTAACCTTAAAAGCACCACCGCAGATAGCAAACAACTTCGCCGAGGGTCATTAAAAGCCATACTATGTACTATTTATAATATATACGAAATTATATGACATTAATACAGAGTGCAAGTTTATTAATAACTCCTACAGGGTTTAAAGTAGGAGACATCTATACAGCTATACCTAACAACACAACCTCTGGGGATTTTCAATTTGTAAGAAACTCCTCAGGGTATGTATTTACAAGTCAGAGTCAATTTGTGACACGATCAGTAGATGTACCTAGGTTGACATATAATTCCGGAAGTACCTACCCATCTACATTGATAGAAAGACAGAGCTTGAACGAAATAGGGCTGTCAGGAACACCGTATGTGACTGCTTCGTCTGCAAACAAAGCATGGAGAGACGGTATAGACTACTTACTGCAGACACAAAGTATTGCACCTATAGCAGGGTTGCCTGCAACAAGATTTACCTACACAGGAAGTAGAGCGGGAACAGCGGGAACAGGGGGAAGTGATATAACAGGAAGCCTCGCCTACCGATTAGGGCCACTATCAGGATCGGGGTACTACACACTTTCCACAGTAGTCAGACAAGGTAATGTACGTAATTTGTGGATGTATCTTAGCAGTTTTGTATGGGCCACAGGATCTGCTACAACAGGTCTATCAAACCCGCAAATAGCATTTGATTTTGAAAGTAGAATATTTACAAGCACATTTGACAGTAAATATTACACAGCATCTTACGAAAAACTCGATAACACCGCAAGTTACAAACTAAACATAACGTTTAATCACAGTGGCAGTGGTACATCACGTTTTATATACTTAGCACCAACTACAGGGTCAGGTACACTAAATAACCGAAGATACCTAAGTGCAAGCTTTTACCATGACTTGGCGTACCTGCAACTTGAACGAGGCTTTGGCTCTACAAGTTATATCGAAACACCTAACAGTGAATCAGTAACAAGAACAGCCGATTCACTATTTAGAACATCGTCAAGTGATTTAATAGGACAGCAGGAGGGTACCATTTACGTTCAAGCAAATCTACCTACAGCTCCAATATCAGCATCAAATCCAATTATTCTAGGGCTGTCATACCCAATACCGGCAGGGGGTGCAGGACCATTTGTGTATATCAGTAGAGAGGAGAGTTCACAAATAGCAGTGCACGTATCAGGTTCAACACCTACAGGAGATACAGTAATACTTACAAGTCCACTATCATACTCTGGCAGTGTTAGAGTAGCTGTAGCATATAGCTCAAGTAACTCTAAATTATATATAAATGGAGCACAAGTAGCAACAAATACAAGCACGTTGACTTTTGGGAATCCGCTTAGTAGAATTGACGTAGGAAGCTGGTACTCAGGGCAACAAGGTGATGCTAGTATTGACTACGCAGCACTATGGAAAACTAGACTAACAGACTCACAATTAGTAGAAATAACATCATGATAAGAATTGCAAAATACGAATTTGATACACAACAACAAGCTCAACAAAAGATACAACAGTTGGGGTACCATTTACATAGTATAGTAGAAATAGGGCATATTATACAGGACGAAGAGGGCTTTATAGTCTCAGATAAATACAGTGTCGATGTTGCTTGGCGAGATTTAACACAATCACCTGAAGACTGGCAGCAGTATGAGATACAGTTAGAAAATGAAGGGATACATGGTTTTATGGGTGTACCGTATCTAGACAATAAGTTTTAGCAATATAGTTGCATATTAGAAAAAAATAGTTTATATTAATAGAAATAAGTTATAAAATTAAAATTAGTTTATGCCAAAAAAGTTATCACCACAGAACGATAGAGTTCTTATCAAACCTGTACAGACAGGAGAAGAGATGTACGGAACGATTATTATTCCGGACATGGGAAAAGAAAAACCAGAAATGGGAGAAGTTATCGCAGTAGGTCCAGGTCGACAATCAGAGTTCGGTACATGGATAGAAGTCAAAGCTAAAGTAGGAGATGTAATACTAGTACCTAAGATCGGTTCGTTACGAATTGATTTTGAAGGAGAGGAATACTTTATTACACCAGACAGAGAGATCTTAGCAACAATTAAAGAATCACAAGAGTAGTTATGAGTAAACAAATTAGTTTTTCAAAAGAAGCCAGAGAGAAGCTACTTTCAGGAGTAGACCAGTTAGCGGACGCAGTTGTATGTACATTAGGGCCTTCAGGTAGGAATGTATTCATTCAACAACAGGGAGGTAATCCAACATCAACAAAGGATGGTGTAACAGTAGCAAAAGAAGTAGTATTGGAAGATCCAATCGAAAATACTGGAGCACAAGCTGTAAAACAAGTTGCAATCGAATCAGCAAGATTGGCTGGAGATGGAACTACAACAGCAACATTACTTGCAAGAGAGATTTACAAACAAGGTTTAGCCGAGTTGGATAACTCAAATGCAGTAGAAGTAAAGCGAGGTATCGACATTGCAACTAAAGCAGTAGTCAACTACTTGAGAGATCAATACTCGAAAGACATCACAGATGAAGAGCAAATCAAACAAGTAGCAACAATCTCAGGTAACAACGATCCAGAGGTAGGAAATCTTATTGCAACAGCAATGGATAAAGTTGGTAGAGATGGATTAGTAACTATTGAAGAATCCAAAACAGGAGAGACTTATCTTGAAACTGTAGAGGGTATGCAATTCAATAGAGGATATAAATCTCCATACTTTGTTACAGATAATAGTACCATGACTTCAGTGCTAAACAATCCCTTAATTCTTATCACAGATAAAAGAATCCAACATGTAAAAGAGATGCTTCCATTATTAGAATCAGTATCACAACAAAATAAAGACTTGCTTATCATTGCAGACGATATTGATGGAGAGGCTTTATCAACACTTGTTGTAAACAAGATGAGAGGTATCTTGAGAGTAGTAGCAGTTAAAGCTCCTGAATTTGGAGACAAGAAGAAAGCTATGCTAGAAGACATTGCAGCTCTAACAGGAGGTACAGTTGTATCAGAAGAGAAAGGAATGAAGCTAGATAAATTCAACTTAGAATGGTTTGGTAAGTCTAGAAAAGTAACAGTAGGTAAAGATGATACTACCATTGTAGATGGGAAAGGATCTGAAGAAGCTATTACAAAAAGAATCGAAGAGTTAAAAGAACAAATCGATAATACAGTTTCACCTTACGAGAAAGAAATCTTACAGGACAGATTGGCAAAACTTATTGGAGGAGTAGCTATGATTCATGTTGGAGGTCATACGGAAGTTGAAATGAAAGAGAAGAAAGATAGAGTAGATGATGCTCTTCATGCAACTAAAGCAGCACTTCAAGAAGGAATCTTACCAGGTGGTGGTATCGCTTTACTAAATGCAGCAGCATACCTATACAACAATCCATCAGTAGCTTCTCATCCAGATCAACAAAAAGGATTCGATATCGTAAGGAGAGCAATTACAAAGCCATTCGAACAGATACTTTTAAATGCAGGTGAAACTCAAGACACTATTAACGAAAGAATGGTAAGGTTAGTAGACGGAGATATTTGGCAAGGGTTTAATCCTAGAGTTGGAGAGTATGTAAATATGCTCACAGAAGGAATCATCGATCCGACTAAAGTAACAAGACTTGCTTTAGAGAATGCAGCATCAGTAGCAGGAACAATGTTAATTACAGAATGTATTATCACAAGTATAAAAGAGAAAGATGGACAAGACGCAGGAGTAGATCCTAGCATGTTCATGTAATACTAATTTAAAATCAAACAAAATGAACAAACAAGAGTTATTCGAAAAGATTGATGGGTTGTATGAAGAATTCGTTGCACAACACAACGGAACAACTAAGAAGTCACAAGCCAATGCACGTAAAGCAATTGGAGAGGTTAAGAAATTAATCACAGAATATAGAAAAGCTTCAACAGAAGAATCAAAAGCAAAGTAAGGACCGGCAGGGGGGGAGGGGGCTTTCTCTCCTCACCGAAGGTGCCACGCGCAAATTTTACTAACACCCCACCCAAGGAGGGGGGACAAAACAAAGCAATATGAACGGAATTGAAATTATCATCCTAATTGTATCTATAGTGTTAATGTCGGCAGGAGTTGGGTACTATCTAACAAAAGACCAGCCTACGTTAAAGAGTATGGAAGAGGATACTCCAACTACCCCGGATACTACAAAAGCCCGTCTTACAGAGTCGGCAAAAGAACTTATCAAAGAAATTGACAAGGTAACAAATACACCTACCACACAGGAAGAGTCACAGCAGTTGGCAAAAGATCTTGTAGACATAGTAACAACACCTACTAAGAAGAAGAGGAAGTACTACCCTAAGAAGAAATAACACATGTCAGATTCAGTAGCAAAGTATCACGAATTATTACAAGAAGGTAGACTATTGCAGAATAGTCCACACCAAAAATCAATTGGTACAATAGTGGAGATTGTTCGTGCAGCAATGGTTGCACAAAATCTAGATGTAGTGTTGAAAAAGGTAGTATCACTTTCGTTACAAAACCCAGAAATGTCACCTGCAACAGTATTCAGCATTGTCAGTGTTGAGGCTAAGGTGGATGAACTATGTACACCACAAAAACAAAAACAATGGAACAACCAAGATTAAACCTATCGATTGATCAAACACTTCCGGTAGAATGCGAGAAATGTAATCATACATTTTTTGAAGAAGCTCTTCACATTAGAAAGGCATCGGGACTTTTAACAGGTACCGGCCAAACCACTTACATGCCTATTCCGGTATTCGCGTGCAAGGCCTGCGGCCATGTCAATACTGAGTTCCTACCAAAGGAATTAAAACATATGAACATAGGAGAGTAGAACAGACTTTACTTAAACACCAAAGAGGCCTTGTGCCTCTTTTTTTTATGCCTATTTATTATAAATTGAATAAGTTACTATAAAATTTTGTTATTACCAATTAGTTATACCCTAACTAACTTAAAAAATATTTTATGGGATTTTTCAGCATTTTTAAAAAGTCAAATGATTATAACGAAAAAGTTGTAATTGGATTCATGTCATTTATGGTAATGGTAATTGCCATTATAGTAGACCTTGTTACAGGTTATATGGGTAAGGCTCTTGAGCTAAACGAATACATTTTCGATGCATTCATGTACATAACCTTAGGTAGCTTTCTTCCTGATGTGATTGAGAAGTTTGCAGGTTTTAGAGGAGGAAACAACTCTAATAAAGAATAGCATGAAAAACTTATCGAAAGAAGAGTTGCTAAGTAGACTTGAAGCAATTAATAGAAGCAATGCTATTATTTACTTTGACCTAAGCGGTATTATATTAGGGGTAAATGATATTTTTTTAGAAGCGATGGGTTATGGTGTAGGTAATCATGACGAACTTATAGGTAGACACCACAGCATTTTTGTTTGTGAAGAGTATGCAAAATCACCTGAATATGAAAAATTTTGGGACATACTAAGAAGTGGTAAGTACTATCAGGGAGAATTTGAAAGAAGAAGAAAAGATAAAAGTCTTATAAATCTTCAAGCAACTTACAATCCTATTTTTGATGATAGTGGTAAGATTACTAAGATAATGAAAATCGCTACTGATATTACACTAATTGTCGATAGTAAGAAACAAGTAGATGCAATCAATAGAAGCACCGCTCTTATTAGTTTTAATACTGATGGGTTTATAACAGATGTAAATTCTATATTTTTGGAAACTATGGGATATAGATCCAATGAAAAAGATAAGATCATTGGAAAGCATCATAGTATTTTTATTAGCTATGAGTATTCGAAATCAGACGAGTACATAAAGTTTTGGGAAAATTTAAGAAAAGGTAAGTTCTTTGATGGAATATTTGAAAGAAGGAAAGTAGATGGATCTACTATTTATTTACAAGCATCATATAATCCTGTGTTTGATAGTAAAGGGAATATCACTAACGTAGTTAAAATTGCTACTGATGTTACTGAAGCTGTAAATAGTAAAAAGAAAATAGATGAACTTTCAAAGAATTTAACAGTTGAGTTAGAAAACTCTCAAAAACTTAAAGATTCAATAGAGAAAGAGAAAGATGCTGCTTTAAATGACTTAGACGTAATAATAAAAAAAGGTCAGAGTGAGTTAATAAAAGTAATTGTTAAATGTGCTTTAGCAGTTATAATAGGAGTAGGAATTGTAACAACCTTATTATACTGGGCAGCTATTGTAACAAACAAAGAAACACAGATAATTGGATCAACCTGGTCGAATATGTTTAGTGTATTATTAACAAATGCATTTTCAATAGTTGGTACAATTATGGGAATTAAATATGCCACACAGGAAAGTAATACTAATAAATAAAAATTAAATAATGAGTTTACAAAGTTTACAAACTAAGATCGGAGTAACAGCCGATGGTGCTTTTGGTCCAGGAACAATGAAAAAAGCAATGGAGTTTTACAAATTAACTCCAGTTAGAGCAGCACATTTCTTTGCACAAACTTCACACGAAACAGGAGGATTTAAAGCATTCTCTGAAAACTTAAACTACTCAGCACAAGGACTTCAAGGTATCTTTGGAAAATACTTCCCAGGTACTTTAGAAGAATCATATGCTAGAAATCCTGAAAAAATTGCTAATAGAGTTTACGCATCAAGAATGGGTAACGGAGATGAAAAATCCGGAGATGGTTTTAAATTTAGAGGAAGAGGAGCTCTTCAATTAACTGGTAAAGACAACTACGCAGCATTTGCTAAGTATTTAAACAAACCAGAAATCATGACCAATCCAGATCTAGTAGCAACAACTTATTCTTTTGAATCAGCAATGTTCTTCTTTGACAAAAATAAATTGTGGGAAATATGCGACAAAGGAATTAACGATGCAGCCATATTAGCTCTTACAAAAAGAATCAATGGTGGTACTCATGGGTTAGAAGATAGAAATCAAAAAACTAAAAAGTATTACGAATTTGTAAAGTAGTTACATATAGCATGAAAACATCACTTATAATCACATTAACATTGACAACAGCTTGTGCATTTATAGGTTCCTACTTTATGGAACTTACAGCAGATAACATCGAACAATACCTCTCAGTAGCATTTGTAGTATTTGCTGATGGTTTTTTTGGTGTGTGGGCAGGTACAAAAGCAAAAGGTTTCCAAACTTGTAAAGCATTAAAAGTACTAAGAACCTTTGGATTTTGGGTGGTAATGCTATCTGCTATACTAACTATAGAGAAAGGGTTTACTGGAACATCGTGGTTAAGTGAAACTATTATAGCTCCATTTTTAGTATTCCAATTAATTTCTATTTTTAAAAATGCTTCAATGGTAGGTATAATAAAAAATGAGTTACTTATACAAATTTTAGATAAACTTGATAAACATAAAGGTGAAAGAGATAACAGCAATTAACAAGCAAAACATAGTACTAGCATTAGTTGCAGGACTATTAATATGGAACCTTATCAATACTAAAGGAATTTCTACTGATATTAAACAATATAAAAAGCAGATAGAACTAATAGAAACCAAAGTTGATTCTGCAAAAACTATAGACAAGACTATAACAGTAAAAATTGACTCAGTCCAACAAAGAGTATTTGGAATTTCAAAAGAAATTCACTATATTGATAAAAATATAAACATAATAAAAAAACAAACAGATGAAAAAGTTAGTAGTACTAATAAGTTTTCTAATGCTGAGCTTGAGCAGTTTTTCTCAAACAGATACAACCAAAGTAATAATTCCAACTAAGACTGCTAGACTTATAGTAGCAGATCTTATTAGATACGATGGATGTAAATTTGAATTAGAACTTACTAAAGAAAAGATATCAAAACTTCAGGAAAGGGAAGCACACAAAGATACGATTATAAAATTACTAAATGATAAGGATGAGAATAACAAATTCATCATTCGTCAACAAGAATTACAAATAGGACAATATGAACATCTAACAGATGATCTTCATAAAGAAGTAAGATCAGCTAAAACTGCTAGTGTATTTTATAAAGTAACAACAGGTATAGCAACATTTCTCAGTATATACCTTCTAATAAAATAAAAACCAGGCTTGCTTTTGCAAGCCTTTTTTCTTATATTATACTTATATAAATGTTATAATATGAATCCAAGAGAGGTAAAGTATACTGTTGACAAACAAAAGAGGAAAAAGGAATTAGTTAACCACCCTCAACACTATGGAGGAAAGGACAATCCTTACGAAGCAATTAAAGTTATAGAAGCATGGAACTTAGGATTCTGCTTAGGAAATACTATAAAATATATTTCCAGAGCAGGTAAGAAAGACGACACAATTCAGGAGCTTGAAAAAGCATTGTGGTACTTGAAAAGAGAACTTAGAAAATTAAAAGATGGCAAAGAAGATTCTTAAACAAGTAAGCCTAATTAGAGACTTTTGTAAACCTGAACTAGATTATACTACTCAAAAATCAATTTCATACAGTCAAACTTTGGCATACAATACATGTCCACACCAATGGGCATTGAAGTACGTAAAAGGACTACAGGAGTATAGACCTTCTATTCACACAGTATTTGGTACAGCAGTACATGAGGTAATGCAGGAATGGTTAACAGAACTTTATGACGGAACAGTAAAGAAGTCCAATGAAATGGATCTTGGTGCAATGCTTGAACAAAAACTATTCAGTATTTACACTGAAGAGAAAGAAAAGTATGGAAAACATTTTTCTAGTTCTGAGGAGTTATCTGAGTTTCATAATGATGGTGTTGAAATATTAAATTACGTCCGTAAGAAACGTGCTAATTACTTTGGTACCAAGTACTATAAGCTGGTAGGAGTAGAAATTCCCTTAGTACATAAGATAGCCGATAATGTATTTTTTAAAGGGTATATCGATATCGTTTTATACGATGAGCAAGATGACAGGTATATTATTTTAGACATTAAAACATCAACCTCAGGGTGGAATGATTATGCAAAGAAGGATGATAAAAAGCTGGCACAATTACTACTGTATAAGGAATTCCTTGCAAGACAGTTTAATATCGATGTTGACAAGGTAGATGTAAAGTATTTTATTGTAAAGAGAAAAGTCCCTACCAATCCAGAATACCCAGCAATGGGAAGAAGAGTTCAAGAATTTATACCACCTTCAGGAAAGATAAAAAGAGGGCAAGCAACAACAGCTCTTGCAAAATTTATTGACGATGCTTTTGATGAGCAAGGACAGTATATTGACAAGGAGTATGAAAAGAAACCTTCCAAGTCAAATTGTATGTTCTGTGAATACAGAGGAACAGAGTATTGTGGATCGACTTTTTAAAAACTGTATATATTTATATATAATAATAGTAAAAACACACTTACAATGGACACAAAAAAATTAACCAGCGTAAAGGTAGAACAAGAATTGTTTCAAGAATTTAAAGAAGAATGTGTGAGGTATAAATTTTCCTTACAGAAACTTGTAGATAGAGCAATTTACTTATACCTTACAGAGGAGAGCTTTAAGCAAAAGTTACACAACCAAACAAATTTAAAATTAAAGTAGTTACATGAAAGAAAAATTTCGTTATGTAAAGAGAGAAGATCGAAAGAAGATTCTTCTGTTATGCGATGATATTAGGATGCATTCCGGTATCGCAACTATGGCAAGAGAGATTGTTGTAGGAACAGCCCACCATTTCAATTGGCTTAATGTAGGAGCAGCCATTAACCATCCTGATGCAGGAAAAGGACTTGATATATCCTCGGAGGTAAATAAGTTTGCAGATATTGAAGATGCTTGGGTAAGAGTATTGCCTAGCAATGGATATGGAGATGCAATGCTTATACGTTCACTTATGCAGCAGGAAAAGCCTGATGCAATTTTTATATTCACAGATCCAAGATATTGGACTTGGTTGTTTGAGATAGAGAGAGAAATTAGAAATGAAATCCCACTAATGTATCTAAACATTTGGGATGATCTTCCAGCACCGTTATACAATAAAGCATACTACGAATCATGTGACTTATTAATGGCAATCTCAAAACAAACTAAAAATATTAATGAAATAGTTTTAGGAGAGTCTACTAAGGGTAAAATTATCAAGTACGTTCCTCATGGAATAAATGATAAACACTTCTTTCCTATTAGAGAAGGTCATGAAAATTTTGAACTATTACAAGAGTTTAAGAACAATATGTTTGGAGAAAAACAAATCGACTTTGTAGTTCTGTTTAATTCAAGAAACATTAGAAGAAAATCTCCAGGAGATGTAATCCTTTCATACAAATTATTCTGTGATTTAATCGGAGAAGAGAGAGCAAAGAGATGTGCACTTGTAATGCATACTCAAGCTGTAGATGAAAATGGAACAGATCTTTATGCGGTAAGAGAAGCTTTATGTGATGAAAATATAAATGTATTCTTCTCTCAAGATAAACTAGATACTCCACAAATGAATTTGCTTTACAACGTAGCTGATGTAGGATTACTTATTACTTCAAACGAAGGATGGGGACTATCTCTAACTGAAACTATGATGGCAGGTAGAATGATCATTGCAAATGTAACTGGAGGTATGCAGGATCAAATGAGATTTACGGATGAGAATGGTAAGTGGATTGACTTCAGTTCAGACTTTCCTTCTAACCATAGAGGAACATATAGGGAGTGTGGTGAATGGGCCATCCCGGTGTTCCCTTCAAACATTTCACTGGTAGGTTCAGTTCCAACTCCTTATATTTTTGACGATAGATGTGCACCAGAAGATGTAGCAAAAGCTATTTTAAAGGCATATGAGATGTCAAAAGAAGAAAGAGATGCTAAAGGATTGAAAGCAAGAGAATGGGTAATATCTGATGAATCAGGAATGTCAGCAAGACAGATGTGTGAGAATGTAATTGATGCAATGGATGAATCATTTGAGAAGTTTGTTCCAAGAGAAAGATTCGAATTACATAAAATTACAGACAGACCTAAAAAACGTATAACACATAAATTAATATACTAGTTATGAGTAAACCTACATTAGTAGTAAGCTGTCCAGTTGATACTTACTCAGGATATGGAGCAAGAGCAAGAGACTTTGTACAATCAATTATCGATACAGATAAGTATGATGTAAAAATATTATCACAGAGATGGGGAGGAACTAGATTCGGATACTTAAAAGACCATAATAACGAATCCTTAGTCTCTAGAATCATACCACAACTAACACAACAGCCTGATATATGGATTCAGATCACAGTACCGAATGAATTTCAAAAAGTAGGTAAATATAATATAGGAGTAACAGCCGGAATTGAGACTACAGTATGTGATCCTACCTGGATACAGGGATGTAATAACATGGACTTGGTATTAGTATCTTCTGAGCATGCAAAAAAAGTATTTGAAGATTCAAAATTTAATATGCAGGACAGTAATACAGGTCAAGTAACGGGAGAACTTGTATTAAAGTCAAAAGTAGAGGTGTTGTTTGAAGGAGCTGATATTACAAAATACTCCCCACTTGCATTTCCTGTAAAGTTAAAATTTGATGAGATAGATGAAATGTTTTGCTTCTTAGCAGTAGGACATTGGTTACCTGGAATCATGGGAGAGGATAGGAAGAATATAGGATATACCATTAAGACTTTCCTGGAGACATTTAAAAATAAACCTAAAGGAAAAAGGCCGGCACTACTACTGAAAGTACAAGCAGGATCAGGAACATCTATTATGGATAGGGAAGAACTGCTAGACAGGGTAGATGCAATAAGGAAAACAGTTAAAGGTGATTTACCTAACGTATACCTACTCCATGGTGACATGACTGATACAGAGATTAACGAACTATACAACTACGGTAAAGTAAAAGCAATGGTTTCTCTAACAAAAGGAGAAGGGTTTGGAAGACCTCTATTAGAGTTTAGTCTAGTAAACAAACCAATTATAGCATCAGCTTGGTCAGGTCATGTAGATTTTCTTGATAAAGAATTTGTAAAATACATAGGAGGTAATCTCACAAATGTACATCCTTCAGCGGCAGTTCCTAATATGATATTAACCGACAGTCAATGGTTCTCAGCAGATCCAGTGCAGGTAGGTCAGGCATTTAAGGACATCTACGACAACTATGAAAAGTGGAAACCTCTTGCTAAGAGACAAGGACACAAGAGTAGAACACATTTTTCATACGAAAAGATGACAGAAACGCTAGATAACCTTCTAACACAATATGTCCCTGAGTTTCCTAAACAGGTTCAGTTAAAGCTACCACAGCTTAAGAAAATAGAATTACCAAAATTAAAGAAAATAGAATAAATGAGAGCCTTAACAATACTGGCAACTGAAGTTTATCAGTCATTAGGTAAGTATACAAACTTAACAGAAAAGAAAGAAGCTACAAAACAATACATCCTTACTGAAATATCTCAATGGGGGGTAAGAAAATTAAACCAAGGTAATATTATAATATTCAAACCAAAAGAATTTAGAGGAACTAATGATAGTTCTCCTTTTGAAGTTAGGTTAGTATATGATCCAAGTGATAATTTTTGGGAATTGAAATTTGGAAATCTAAATGCACCTACTCCTGAAGAGCAGTTTAAGTGGGATGATAATGATCCAAATCGATTACCTAAAGCAATATTTTTACAAAAAGTAATGAATAGTGAAATCATTCCTTTTTTAAACAATACTGATAGTGAGGGTATAAAATTTGAACCTTATGATGGAGATGGTCTTGAAGATGATAGATTAAGTTATTTTCAAAACATGTTTAGAAAATTAAATAGTAGTGAGTTTGAATTTAATAAAGGGTACTCTGAAGATGATGATACCTGGTATATAACTAAAAAAGTATAATGGAAGAAAAAATGGTAGACTGTCCACACTGTGGAGGAAATGCTTGCTATGAACAAGCAGTAACAGAAGAAGTAACAACAAGCTTTTGCTTTGGTTGCGGATATTCAACTTCAACCTTAATGGTTGAGGGAGGAGATTTGGTAAACAAAACCTTAGAAGCATCACCGGAACTATACAAAGATCTCTTATACACAGATGATTCAGGTAAGGTATGGCTTCCAGCCACAATCACTATCCCAGGTAAAGGAATGGTATTCTTAGACGGTACATCAAAAGATAATTGGATGTGGTCTGCAGTAAAAGCTATCGAAATTGTAGAGGAAGAAAAAGCAAACTTCCCTAAAGGGCAAACACATAAGATGGATATGGGAAACCTTCAAATATTTGGTCAAAGAGATTTTATGGATGCCTTAGAAGTAATAGGATTTTTTGATGTAGAAGTTGCAGATAAAGAATAAATTTCATATATTTAAGTATGAAAATAAGTTATGCAATAACAGTTTGTAATGAATTGGAGGAAGTGAAAAGACTAGTCAACTTCCTCCTTTCCAACAAACGTACAGAAGATGAGATAGTAGTACTAGCAGATAGTCCTAAAATGTCTCAAGAGCTACAAGAAGTTTTAAAAGCATGTGCTTCGATAAATCAAATACTTTTAATCGAATCTGAATTTAAGGGACACTTCGCTGATTGGAAGAATAAATTCTTCAAAGTATGTTCAGGAGATTATATCTTTCAGATAGATGCTGATGAGATTCCTCATATTAATTTGATACAAAACCTTCCTGAAATGCTAAAGACCAATGATGTCGATATGCTTAGAATCCCTAGAGTAAATACTGTAGAGGGTTTAACACAAGAGCATATTCAGAAGTGGGGATGGCATGTAAATGAAAAAGGATGGGTCAACTGGGCAGATTGGCAAATGAGAATTTATAAGAATGCTCCTCATATAAGATGGGTAAACAAAGTACATGAAGTACTAGAAGGATTTAAGATACATGGAATGCTTCCACCAGAAGAGGAATGGGCTTTATATCATCCAAAGACAATCGACAGACAAGAAAGACAGAATAGTTACTATGATACACTCTAAATTACTAATAACAGGAGGAAAAGGCCTAGTAGGTTCAGCTATAGATGCTGATATTAAAATAGGAAGAGAATATAACCTAGCAAGCCCAGAAGAAACTTTAAGAGCTTTTGAATGGCATAAACCAACTCACGTTATTCACTGTGCCGGCAAAGTAGGAGGTTTGGGGGGAAATATGAAGTACAAAGGAGAATACCTGTACGATAATGTAATGATCAATACAAATGTAATTGAATCAGCTAGACTGGCTGGGGTTACAAATCTAGTATCATTTCTATCCACCTGCGTATTTCCAGACAAAGTAAACTATCCTTTAACAGAAGATCAAGTACATAATGGGTTTCCTCACAGTTCAAACTATCCTTATGCCTATGCTAAACGTCTAGCAGATATACAAATTAGAGCCTATAGAGAGCAGTATGGATTGAAATATACTTCTGTAATTCCAACAAACATATACGGACCAAATGATAACTTCTCTTTAGAACATGGACATGTAGTGCCGATGCTTCTACATAAAATGTATTTAGCAATACAAAATAAAACAGACTTCAAAGTATGGGGTACGGGGAAGCCTTTAAGAGAATTTATTTACTCTAAAGATGTAGCTGAATTAGCTAAATGGGCTGTTGAGAATTACGACGAAGAAGAACCAATCATATTTACAACCTCAGAGGAAATAAGTATTAAAAACTTGGTAGGGCTAATAGCTGAGGAGTTTAATTATAAAGGAAATATTATTTTTGAAACAGATAAGCCAGATGGACAATTTAGAAAGCCTTCTTCAAATGAAAAGGTAAAAAGATATCTTCCAGACTTTAAATACACTTCAATTGAACAAGGGATAAAAGAAACAGTTAAATGGTTTATAGAAAATTACGATAATGCGAGAAAATAAAGTAGCACTTATAACAGGAATAAACGGACAAGACGGATCATACTTAGCTGAATTACTCCTAGAAAAGGGATATGAAGTATGGGGAACAGTAAAGAGGAATTCTGTAGCTGAAAATCAAACAGCAAGATTAGATGCAGTATATAATAGTATCAAGCTAGAGTACGCTGACCTTACAGACCTAGCATCACTGGTAAGGGTTGTTGCAAAGGTACAGCCAGATGAATTATATAATTTAGCAGCACAATCGCATGTTAGAATATCCTTCGACCAACCCCTATATACAGCCAATACAACAGGAATAGGTACATTAAATATCCTTGAAGCAGTAAGGCTTGTATCCCCTAAAACAAAAATATACCAAGCATCATCTTCAGAAATGTTTGGAAATAGTATTGATGAGGATAGATTTCAAAGAGAAACTACACCACTCAATCCAGTATCACCTTACGGATGTGCTAAAGTATTTGCGTATAACATTAGTAGAAATTACCGTAACTCATACAATATGTTTGTATCAAACGGTATATTATTTAATCATGAATCACCTCGTAGAGGTACAAACTTTGTAACAAATAAAGTCTGCAAAGAGGCGGTTAAGATTAAGTTAGGATTATCAAATGAATTAAAGCTAGGAAACTTGGATGCTACAAGGGACTGGGGTCATGCTAAGGATTATGTTTATGCAATGTGGTTGATACTTCAACAAGACAAGCCGGATGACTTTGTATGCTCAACAGGAGTATCCCACTCAGTACAAGAGTTATGTGAATATGTATTTGGTAAGTTAGAACTAGACTGGAAGCAGTATGTTAAGCAGGATGAGAAATTCTTACGCCCAGAAGAATTACATGACTTGAAAGGAGATTGCTCTAAGTTAGTTGAAACAACAGGATGGAAGCATGAATATACTTTTGAAAGTATGTTGGATGAAATGATTGAATACTGGGAGAATTATTATAAAAATAGTTGCCAGCAATAAGATAATTTCATATATTAATAAAACAAATAAAATCAGTTATATGGATCAAATTTTAAGCTTAGTACAAGAGCACATTACAAAAAAGAACAGTGAAAAAAAGTGGGTAGCAGGAGAGGACTTAGTTCAATATGCCGGACCTTATTTTGACGAAAAAGAATATCAAGCTGTAGTTAAGACTATGCTAGAAGGTTGGTTGGTTTTAGGAAAAGAAGGAGCAATGTTCGAAAGAAAGTTTCCTAAAAAACTAGGACACAAGACCGGAGTTATTGTTAATAGCGGTTCTAGTGCTAATCTACTAATGATGTTAGCTTTAACATCTAAAAGAGGAATGAACTTACCAAAAGGTACGAAAGTAATTACTCCAATTGCTGGATTCCCAGCTACTTTAAGTCCTACCATTCAAGCAGGCTTTACACCAATCTTTGTTGATATTGAATTAGAATCTTTAAACTTAGATTTAGATCAAGTAGAGCAAGCATGTATTGATCATCCAGATGCTAAAGTGGTTACATTTGCTCACGTATTAGGTAATCCACCTAACATGGATCGATTGATGGAAATTGTAAACAAATACGATTTAATCTTATTAGAAGATTGCTGTGATGCTTTAGGAACAACTTATGATGGTAAGATGTTAGGATCATTCGGTAAAATGTCCTCATGTTCATTCTATCCAGCACATCACATTACGATGGGTGAAGGAGGATTTGTAGCATGTAGTGATCCACAGCTAGAAAAAATCTTAAGAAGTTTTAGAGACTGGGGTAGAGGATGTTACTGTCAAGGTAAGGCAAATGCTTTAGAGTGCGGTTCATGCGGAATAAGGTTCAGTAATTGGTTGCCAAGTCTTCCTAATGAGATATTTGATCACAAATATACTTACGAAGAGATTGGTTATAATTTAAAACCAACTGAATTACAAGCTGCAATGGGTAATGTTCAGTTAGGTAAGTTAGAAGAGATTGGAGTAATAAGAAGAAGAAATCATAAAGCAATTGTTGACATCTTTAAAAAGTATGAAGATAAGTTTATCCTTCCTAAAGCTACTGATAAATCAGATCCAGATTGGTTTGCAGTTGCATTAACAGTTAAAGATGGAATGGACTTTACAAGAGCTGAGTTCTGTCAATACTTAGAAGCAAATAAGATTCAAACAAGACCTTACTTTGCAGGTAACATTATGCTTCAGCCAGGATACTCTCATTTAATTGACCCTAAAGAAGTAATTGAAAAATATCCAGTATCAAGAAAAGTAACAACAGATACTTTCTTCTTAGGATGCTCTCCAGTTATTACTTTAGAGCAAATTGAATATATAGAAACAATCGTAGATAAGTTCTTCAATAAATAATATGAAGATAGCATTCCTAACAGAGATGGGTTTTGAAGGAAAGATTCCTTCCAATCACTCTAATATGCGAACAGAGTTTGCTTGGATGCATGCTTTAGGTGCTGACCATAGACACATACATCACTTTCAGGAAGTAGAAGGATATGATCACGTCTTTGTTATTTTTCCTAAAGGAAAGCTATACTTAAGTGCAGAAGGAAGTCAACTTGCAGCTGATCAGAATCCAGTAAGTGAACTTCTGGTAAAAGAACCTATAGAGAGATTAAAGCTTACCAATAAAAAAGTGTATATAGTTCAGGAAGGACCTCACTGGTGGTGGAATGATTATGAAATGATCGATCAAGTATTATTCTATAATATGCTCATCTCCTCAGACGGTATCTTTGCACATAACCAACACGATGTAAAATACTATAAAGGAATGTTTCCTAACGTACCTGTGCACGTTATTCCTACTCTAATGATTGATTCTATAGTAAAAGATATTCAACCTATTAGAGAAGAAAAAGTTATCATAGGAGGTAATTTTGCTAGATGGTATGGAGGTATGGAAAGCTTTACAGTAGCACAGAGGTTTGATGTTCCAATATGGGGACAGACTTCTCATGCAATGAGAGAGGGAGAGGATCAGTTGATAAATCATTTACCAAGAGTTATGTGGACAGATTGGATGGAACAGTTAAGTTCATTCAAATATGCTGTACACCTTATGCCAACCATAGCAGCTGGAACCTTTAGTTTGAATTGTGCTTATTTTAACATACCTTGTATAGGAAATGAGAAAGTAGACACACAAAGACTCTGCCATCCAGATTTATCAGTTGATGTAGAGGATGTGGAGAAAGCAGTCATGCTTGCTGAGAGATTAAGAGATGATAAAGAGTTTTACGAAGAGTGTAGCAGAACAGCTAAGGAGAATTATAGAAAATATTACAGCATAGATAAATGGAAAAGCAAAATAAATTTAGAATAATAACTCCTTCCTATAATAATGAAGAGTGGGTTGAATATAATCTTGCAAGTATTCTAAATCAAACATACACCAATTACAAAGTCACTTACATAGACGATGCTTCTAAAGACAATACCTACGAAAAGGTAAAAGAGATTGTAGGAGAGCTTCCTAACTGGAACATTATAAGAAATTCCGAAAATAAAGGAGCTATGTATAATTACTTCCATAATCTGAATAGTTACATAGAAGACCCTGAAGAAATCGTAATTCACTTAGATGGAGACGATTGGCTTTATGATGAAACAGTTTTAGGGAAGCTCAATACTTTTTATAATAAAAAGGATTGTTGGATGACATATGGAGGATTTATTGTATGGGATGGTCCGGATGCAGAATCAACACTACCATATCCACAGTCAACAGAGCATTCTGATTTTGTACATAAGTATAAACTTTACCGTCGAGATCATTGGAGAGCTTCTCATCTAAGAACTTACAGAGCATTTCTACTACAAGCAGTTAAGTTAGGAGATTTAAGATCACTGCAAGACGGAGAATATTATTGGCATGCAGCAGATCTAGCCTTTCAGTATCCTTGTATGGAAATGTGCCCTAAGGAAAAAATACAGGTTGTAGACTTTTTTGACTGTGTATATAACCACAGTAAGGCCAATCAAGTTCGTACTCACGAAAGAGAGAGTAAAGACAATAGTAGGTATGAATTAGAGATTAGAGATAGGAAGAAATACAGAGAAAGTTTATCTGGAGAGAAATTACCACAGGTAAATGTGTTGGGCAATTTTAGAGAAAAGAATAGTATACCGGAAACATTTTCTTATACATATAACTTATCTGATGGAGAATTTGATATAACTCTTATTGAGGATACAGAAATACTAAAGTACGTAAAGGGAGTTATAAAAGTAGACAGAGGACTGGTTATAGCGGATGTACATGAAGCACCACACTTACTTTCCCAAAATGAAGTGTATACTGCCGTAAAAGAAAATAGTGAAATGTTTGACTTAGTACTTACCTTTGATAAAGAGTTACTTAAATTACCGAATGCAGTCTTCAGAAATGGAGGTTACGAAGTGGTGTTAAATAAAAATGTACATAAAGCAGAACATCCACTTCTTCAAGATGACTCTCTAATACAAATCTATAAAGATAAACCAAAACATATTTCGTTTATCACTTCTAATAAGACAATGACTGAGGGACATAGATTTAGAGTAGGATGTGTTCAAAAAATTATTGACCTTAGGATTCCTAATATAGACTTTTATGGAGTAGGGTTGAGAGAGATTCAAGGTAAGATTGAAGGATTAAAAGACTATAAATTTTCTATCGCAATTGAAAATGGAGTACATGACAATTATTTTACAGAAAAGATATTGGATTGCTTTCTAACAGGAACTATTCCAATTTATAAAGGATGTTCAAATATAGATGAGTTTTTTAATACAAAAGGTTTTCTTATATTTAATACAGAGGAAGAGCTTTTTCAATTGATCAACAATTTAACAGAAAAAGATTATCATTCCAGAGAAGAGTATATTAAAGAGAATTTTGAAAAAGCTAAACAATACGCTTACAACAATGATCAGTTATTTAATAAGTATTTTAAAAAATTAATTAATTAATGTACAGATATTTACACCCCACACAACACAACTCAGGGATGTTTGCTTTTATTTGGCAAACAATAAGAGGAATGTACCACTACCCTAACGATAAGTACTACATACATTTTGGTAGAGAATCTTGCTACTTCGATGAAGAAATGTACCGTCAACAAGAAATAGAGAACGTTTGGGAATACTACTTTGAACAACCTCACACAGACACTAAGCCTACTTCTTCTGAAATTTTATCAGAGGTAGGATTACTTCATGATGAGTTTAGTGAATTTAGGGACATATACACCACCCCGGAAGACTATAAAGTTAAACGTAAAGAGTATGGAGAAATAGTAAAAAAGTACGTAAAACTTCTTCCTCATGTAGAGTCTAAAATTAACAGTTTTTACAATACTCACTTTAAAGGAAAAAGAGTATTAGGAGTACATTGTAGAGGTACAGATCACCCAGATAAACTTTCTATGGATTTCTATATTCAACGTATTAAAAAGTACATAGATGAGTACGATGTGCTTTTCATAGCATCTGATGAGCAGAATAGAGTAGATGCAATAAAGAAAGCTTTTGGCGATAAAGTAGTGGAGTATCCTGCAACTTTTAGAAGCAATAATGATATCCCGTTACATTATGCTAATGACTATGAATGTAGTAAGTACTATGTAGGCGAAGATGTAATTGTAGAAGCATACTTACTGTCCAAAGCTAACATGTTACTATGTTGCACTAACTCTAATGTAAACTATTTTGCTAGAGTTCTAAATACAGATTTACAGTACAAATTACTACCAGATGATACAGATTAACTTATTTAACAGTTCACAGAATAAATACAGACTACCTTTAGTAAAAGCAGCTTTAAAAGAACTTGTAAACATTAAAGAAGGTAACAAGAAAGAAATACAGCTTTACGTGTACTGTCATGAAAATGATAACAGACTTTGGGAAGAAATATTATACCCAGTAGTAGAAGGAGGAATAGAAGCTACTTTAGCTAGTATGCCGACAGACGCCTATGAGCATAAAATGCAAGTAGCTCAACAAACAACAACAGAATATTTCTGTAAATGGGATGATGATGTTTTTATAAATCGTTATGTCTGGGACTATATGATTGAAAATAGAGGTATACTAAATGACCCTACCGTGTCAGTGTTAGCTCCTACATTATCAAATGGAATGCCTTCTGTAGAGTTATTTCTACAAGATTTTTTAACAGAACAAGAAAAAGAGGATGTATATAAAATTTTTCTGAAAGATAATATAGATCCGAATATTTTTGGATGTAATTATTCTGAAGTGTTTAGGTACATAGAGGGATTAAGTGCATGGAATGGAGAAGACTATTGGAAGTTAGTAGATAGGATTAATCCTGTAAAAGGAAGGGAAGGGCTACCATGGTTCTACAGCATAGTTAAAGGGGTACATCCTGCCAGATTCTCTTACGACTACAACATGTACATTGCTAGACATGCAGCAGAGAAGAAAGAACTTGTACTGAATAACTCAGAACTTTTTTTAGAAAAATACCTAACACCTTATTTCTGTAATAACTTATTTATAGCAAAAACAGAATTTTACTTGGAAGCACAGAAATTATTCTTTGATAATTGGGATGAAGGGCAGTTAACAATGTATGCAAATAAAGTAGACAAATCCCCAATATATGTAAGAAATTGCTATGGAATACATATGGCATATGGGTGTACAAAAGGGCAAAAAGACATAGAGAAGTACTACATAGATAATTTATTTAACACACTGTAATGAAAGATCTTTCCAAAATAGATTTAATATCGGTAAACTGTGTCAACCCAGAAGAATCTGTAAAAGCTCTTTTATATAGTTCTGAGCAGATAAAATTCGGATCTATAAAAATACTTGCCCACTACAGGCCGAGCAACCTACCAGCTCATATAGAATACATCCAAATAGAGAAGCAGACACATAGTACAATGAACTGGTTTCATCTCAATACCTTACCTAAATACATAGACAACGAGTATATGTTATCTATACATGAAGACGGTTTTGTGATTAATGCAGATAAATGGGATGATGATTTTCTAAAGTACGACTACATAGGAGCTCCCTGGCCAGCTGGGCTTGAATGGTGTAAAAGAAATAGAGTAGGTAACGGAGGGTTTGTATTGAAAAGTAAGAAGTTTTTAAATTTAGAAGAAACTATTCCCTATACAGATGCACACAATGACGTATTGGTCACAAATACATATTACGATTACTTTAAACAAAACGGATGTAAGTATGCACCTGTGGATGTAGCGTCTAGGTTTTCGTTAGAACATGCAATACCTGAATGTGAATACAACTTAAACAATACATTTGGTTTTCATGGAAAACTACATGAAGAAGCTCGTAATAATATAAAAAAGCTGGAACGGTATGAACATAAACTGAAACTACCTAACGTAGAGATAATATCAATCAATACACATAACCCAGAACAGTCGGTTAAAGCTATAGAATACAGCTGTAAACATATTACCTTTGCAAGCAAAAAGATATTTTCAGATACAGTACCGCAGAATCTGCCTGCAGATATGATACATGTACAAGTACCTAAGTTCACTACAAGGGAAGGGTATAGTGATTTTACATTAAAAGAGCTATACAATTATACAGATTCTGAATTTGTACTAATGATACATGACGATGGTTTTGTAATAAATCCACATCTTTGGAATTCAGATTTTTTAAAGTACGACTACATAGGAGCTCCGTGGCCAGGTCCTACATCAGATATAGAATACGGAAGGGTAGGTAACGGAGGGTTCTGTATAAGAAGTAGACGTCTACTGGACGCGACAAGAGGTTTGGAATATGAGCCATGCAATGATGATTGGATTATAGGAGTAACACATAATAAGATTTTAAGAGATATGGACATACATACAGCACCTGTAACTCTTGCAATGACTTTTTCATTAGAACTTCCAATAGCAGAATGTGACTACAATTTGGAAAATACATTCGGATTTCACAGTAGAAGATCTCAGCAACATGATGATAAGATAAACTTAATAAATTAAATTATATGAAAAAAATAAACGTTTTTGGCGGAACAGGTTTTATCGGCAGTAAATTCTGTGAACTATACCCAGAAGAAGTTATTATAAACAAGAGAGCTGATTATAAACCTCAATCAGAAGAGTTACTGTATTTTATTAGTACAATTGACAATTATAATATACACAAAGACCTACACGTAGATGTAGATACAAACTTAAAAGTTTTATTAAATGTTCTAGAGCATATAAAAGATAATCCAGATACAACTTTTAATTTTATTAGCTCCTGGTTTGTATACGGACAAAATGATAAGACTCCTTTTAAAGAAGATGACCTAAGCTGTAATCCTACAGGCTTTTACTCTATTACAAAGAGATGTGCAGAACAGTTAATTATAAGTTTTTGTAATACGTATAATGTAAAGTACAGAATATTTAGACTAGCAAATGTACTAGGAGAAGGAGATCAAAAAATTTCTAAAAAGAAAAATGCACTACAGTTCTTAATTAAAGAAATTGTTGAAGGTAGAGACGTAGAACTATATTACGGAGGAAATGTACTTAGAGATTATATTTACGTAGATGATGTATGTAAAGCAATACACCACTGTATAGAGAATGCACCTGTAGACGAGATTATAAATATAGGAAGCGGAAAACCTTACTTATTCTTAAACATTATTAAAAAAGCAATTAAAAAAGCTAATTCAAACTCTCAGATTATTAATATAGAACCTACACATTTTCACAATATCGTACAGGTAAAAAATTCATACTTGGATACAACAAAGTTAAGAAATTTTGGATACAACTGTGAATATAGTATTGATGAAATTGTGCAAAAACTTATCGATCACTATAAAGTTGTATAGTAGAAGAGTATTTCGTATATTAATAAAAGATAAAATAATAATGAACTATATAACAAAAACAAACCTCTCAATAGGGCCTCAGTTTGGTTCGCAGATGAGCCAGTACGCTGGCTTGCTGGCACTCTCAAAACACTTAGGTAGTGATATTGTATTCTTCAAAGAATATATGGAACTGTTTAGAGGAGTAAGGTTATTTGAAGCGTTTGATTTGAAACATCCAATCAAAAGTATTTCAGAAGGAACTCACTCTATATATACTCTTAAAGAGAAAATATGTGATAAAGAAGTTTTTAATCTAGATCCAAATACTAATTGGGATATACAGGGATGGTTCCACCTATACCACTACTGGGATAAGTATGAAAATCTTATTAAGGATGCTTTTAAATTTAAGGAGAGTATATTAGCTGAAGCTATTAGTAAGGTAGAAGAGGTAAAAGAAGGTGAGAACTACCCTATAGTTTCTGTACATTTTAGAAGAGGAGATTATTTAGAAGTTTCTTCACTAAATCTTACACTAGATTATTATAATGAAGCTATAAATATATTCTTAGAAAAATTTACATACTTTAAACTATTAGTATTCTCAGACGATATAGAATGGTGTAAAGAAGTACTAGTAGGGGATAATATACACTTTAGTGAAGGTAATTCAAATTATGTAGATATGTGTATGATGTCTTTATGTGATCATAACATAATTGCAAATTCTAGCTTTAGTTGGTGGGGTGCTTATTTAAACAACAATCCAAATAAAATAGTTGTTTGCCCGGAAGACTATATTGGACCTTCTGACAAAGAAAGTCAATTTATAAATAAAAATTACTATCCAAATACCTGGACTGCAATATGAGAAACATTATATTTATTCATGCAGCAAACCTACTGATAGACAAGAATGGATACAATAACCATGGAAGATGTCAAGCAATAGTTGATGAAATAGCTCAACATATATTAGATTCAAAAATATATACAGATGTCGATGAAATTAATTTAGAACTATTAGGGAATCCAAATATTAGGTTTAATGTACCTAAGGGTAAAATAAATTACAACGGAACAAATGTACATGCTTGGGAATTTCCAACACTAGATAAAATAATTAAACACTGTAAGTATAATCCAACAGATAATATATTGTACCTACATACAAAAGGATCTAGCAATTCAACACAAGTTCCAGAATATAAATGGATTGAAGATGTCAGAAAATATCAACTACACTGGAATGTAACTAGGTACAGGGAGAGTTTAGAGTTCTTAAAAGAATACGATGTAGTAGGTGCTGAACTGATATATAACCCAGTACGTCATTTCTCACAGAACTTTTGGTGGACAAGAGCAAGCCACATTAATAAATTACAACATCCAAAAGAGATGCCGTTAATATTTGATGAACGCCATCAATGTGAATTTTGGATCGGCACAGGTGTAGATTCAAAGTACAAGAGTGTATTTAATCTGTATCAGGACTATGTAGATGCAGTAGATTTTTCACAACACTTATATAAAGAATAAAATGACGAAAGTAGTTTACGTAACAGGTTGTCTAGGGTTTATAGGATCCTATGTAACAAGAGTATGCCTTGATAGAGGATGGTATGTTAAAGGAGTTGATAAAGGAACATATGCAGCCAATAAAACTCTATTAAAAGAATTTAAAGAATACAGTAACTTCTCTTTTGTTGATTGTGATATTAACGATTTGAAGTTTCTATATGATTGTGATTATATAATCAATACAGCAGCTGAGACTCACGTAGGTAATTCAATTGCTAATTCAGATGAGTTTGTATCTTCGAATGTAAATGGAGTTCATAACCTATTAGAGTTAATTAAGAATCATAGAGGAGAACATTCAACAAAACCTACACTACTCCACTTTAGCACAGATGAAGTATATGGCGATATTGAAGAAGGAGAGCATGTTGAAACAGATTTACTTAAACCTTCCAATCCATATTCAGCTACAAAAGCTGCAGCAGATATGCTTGTAACAGCATGGGGTAGGACTTACAACCTTCCATATGTAATTGTTCGTCCAACTAACAACTACGGAATTGGGCAGTATACTGAAAAACTAATTCCAAAAACATTGAAGCATTTAAAGCTAGGCAAAAAGATTCCTTTACACAATAACGGTACTCCAATCAGAACTTGGCTTCATGCTCAGGATACAGCCAATGCTGTTGTGAAGATAATCGAATCAGGAGTGCAGAATGAAATCTTTAATATCTGTGGAGGATTTGAGCAAAGTAATTTGGATACTATCAAAAAAGTTCTTATATTGTACAATAAAGATCAAGATTATATGTTAGAAGACTTTGTAGACTTCTCATACGATAGACAAGGGCAGGATGTTCGATATGCTTTAAATGATGATAAGTTGAGAGCATTAGGATGGAAGCCTCAAATTAATTTTGATACTGAATTAAAGTATATTGTAGAATATTATAGAGAAAAATTTATATGGTAAGAGAACAATTAATCCAATTTGAAACAGAAATTGGGGATTCATTCAATAGGGGTGAAATTAAAGCACCTATACACCTCTATTCGGGTAATGAGGATTTAATGATAGAATTGTTTAAAGATGTCGATGTAGAAAATGACTGGGTGTGCTGTACCTGGAGAAACCATTACCAAGGATTATTAAAAGGAATTCCAGCTGAAGTAATGAAAAAGAATATTCTAGAAGGGAAATCTATGGTGGTTAATCTTCCAGAGTATAAATTTGTATGCAGCTCTATTGTAGGAGGTATTCCTTCCATAGCAGCAGGTATTGCATTAGCAATTAAACTTCAAGGAAAATCAAATAGAGTTTGGTGCTGGGTAGGAGATATGTCAGCCGAAACAGGAGCATTTCACGAAGCTTATAAGTACAGTTTGAATCATGACCTACCAATAACTTTTGTTGTAGAGGATAATAAAAAATCAGTGTGCACTCCTACACCAGATATCTGGAAGAGAGAAAGACCGTATTATCTTGAATCAGAGTATACAGGAGGACTGTTAAGACAGAAGAATTTAATATACTATCAGTATACTAATAACAAATACCCTCACGCCGGAGCAGGAATGAGAGTTCAATTTTAATATAGAGATATGAAATACTTTGAAGAGTTACAGAAAGCAATGAGCTTGTTAGCAGAACATCCTAAGACGTTCTTTATAGGTCAAGCAGTAGAGTACGAAGGAACTGGACTATTTGATACCATGTCTCACCTACCAGCTGAAAAGAAATTAGAACTTCCAGTGGCCGAATATTTTCAAACAGGACTAGCAAATGGAATGGCAATTGAAGGCATGATACCTGTATCAACATATCCTAGGTGGAATTTTCTACTTATGGGAGTTGATCAAATAGTTAATCACCTGGATAAGTTTATTGAAATGTCTAATGGTAAGTTAGATCCTAAAGTTATTATACGAGTAGCAGTAGGTAGCGAAAGACCAGTTGACCCTCAATGTCAACACAAAGGAAACTTCTCGGAGGCTTTCAGGCAGATGAATCGTAATATAGAAGTTGTAGAGTTATTTGAACCTGAAGATATTGTACCTGCTTATAAAAAAGCTCTAAATAGAGTAGATGGCATAAATACTATCTTAGTTGAATTTGGGGATTTTAGTAAAGAGAAGTAATATGAGAATATTAGTTACAGGAGGAAAAGGGTATATTGCTAAAAGTATTACTAATACTTTATGGAGTAGGTACCATATAATAGCTCCTGGGAAAGATGAATTAGACTTAACTGATAAATCTTCTGTAGATAAATTTTTTGAGAATAAGCAGTTCGATGTTGTTATACATACTGCTATAAAAGGAGTAGCTAATACTAGAGATCCTGATGAGACTATATCGTTCTGGAATTTAGTTATGTTCTATAACTTACTATCAAAAAAAGATCACTTTAAGAAGCTAATCAATATAGGTTCGGGAGCAGAAAGGTATTTGCCGGACACTCCATATGGTCATAGCAAAAATATTATCAATAAGCTAGTTCACAAGTATGATGATTTCTATACCTTAAGAGTATTTGCAGTGTTTGATGAAAATGAAAACGATACTCGATTTATTAAATCCAGTATTAGAAAGGTTCTTAACAACGAACCTATAGTAGTATACCAAGATAGGTTAATGGACTTTATATACATGCCTGATCTAATCTCTACAATAGTATATTACATGGAGGGTAAAGATCTTTTAAAAGAAGTAGACTGCATATATGAAGATACAGTATCATTAAGCAAAATAGCTAATTACATAAATAACCATTTATCAATAAATAAAGTACCAATTAACATAGAAGATCCTCTACCAGGAGAGAATTATATAGGGACCTTTACCGAGCTTCCAGTAGCTTTTATCGGATTAGAGCAAGGAATTGAAAATGTATATAATAAATTAAAATGAGAATAAGTTTTGTAATTCCTTCCAGGAATAATTTAAAATACTTAAAACAAGCAGTTGGTTCTATACAAGAGCATTACGGAACTCAGCATGATATTGTTTTATTAGACGATGCATCAACAGATGGTACTTGGGATTGGATTCAATCCTTAAAAGGAGATAACATAATTAAATACAGAAACGAAGGTCCAGAAAGACAAGGACATACCATTCTATATGACAAAGGAGTTGAGATATCTAAGACAGAAGCATTCAGCATACTTCACGCCGATATGGTTGTAGCTCCAGGATATGTAGAGAACTTACTTAAGCATTTAAAAGATAAAACAGTTGTAGCAGCTACTAGAGTTGAACCGCCTCTACATCCTCCAGGGCCTGAGAAGTTTGTAAGACTGTTTGGAACAGAGCCGGAAGAGTTTAAGAAAGAAGACTTCTTACAATTTGTAAAAGAGAGTCAAACTGTATACAAAGATCAAACAACAAATGGAATCTTTGCTCCATGGTGTATGAATAAAGAAGACTTTCAAGCCATAGGAGGACATGACAAGTTATTTGCTCCAATGGAATTAGAAGACTCGGATATCTTCAATAGAATGTACTTAGCCGGATATGATTTAATACAATCAAGAGATTCTTTGACATACCATATGACTTGTAGAGGAAGTAGGTTTAAAGATGGATTAGAGATAGAGGCTGAGATTCCTTTACCAGATGGGACAATTTGGTATAAGCCAAAAGACTCTGAAGAATACAAAGCATTAAGAGCAATTAAATTCAGAGAGTGGTGGAGAAAATGGGGAAGTAATGTACTACATGATGAACTTATGATGCCAAAAGTTCCGCCGAAATATAACATAGCCTATGTAATTAAAAACTCTAATTTACAGGTACTAGAAGTATTAGAACCTTGGTGCGATAGGATATACATAGACGATACTATGCAGGTTATTACCTCACATTATATTGACAAGGAGCAGTTAAATACTAAATTTGACTTATCAAAGAGAATATATACTATAGAGTATAACGATCCTAAGTTAGAAAATGATATTGTATTAGAGTTTGATGCAAAACAATTCACTCAACAATCCTTTAATATTATTCAACAATTGCCGGAAATAATAAAAGAGAGTGGAGAGGTAGGAGAGTTTGAACTAGATATATTTAAGGTAACTATTAACTCTTTAGAAGAATATCAGAATAATCTAATAGTATGTAAGAACTAAACTATTTATATAAAAAAACCAATATGACTTTACTAAACGAAATAAAACAAATACTTTCAGAAGTAACAAAAGTAAACTTCAAAGGACATAAACTTGTTCTTAAGATTGATGTTAATGAAGATCCGAATAAAAAAGGAGTGAAGGTACAATTCCTTCCAACTACATTTACAGGCATGTCAAGACAGCAACAGGATGACATCGCTATGGAACTACAACAGAAGTTAAATCAAGGACTATCCTCACTGGGGCTATCTGTTGAGAGAGACAGAGAATTAAAGGATAAGACAGTTATAGGTTTCTTCATATACATTGAATATCTTAATAAAATAATAATAAATGCTTTAAGTCAAGCAGCTAAAGGATAACCATAAATAAATTATAACATGAGTAAGTTTTGTTTTTACAGTAAGAACGACCCAACACAAGAACCAGTAGGGGTGGTAGAGGCATTGAGCAAAGAAGAAGCAGTTAAATTCTTCTCACTAAGTAAAATGCTGCCGGTGAATGATTTTTTAATAATTTTTGAAGTAAAAAACTACACATATGGTGCTCAAGAAGGAATTAAGGAAAACACTAAACAACTACTTAAAGGGTAGTGTTCAGATAAAAGAAAAGGATATGGCTAGGGAGGTAGTGGAAAAGAAGCTTTTTATAGAAAATATTATCCTTTTAAGAGAAATAGAGGACAGGAGAGACTTTATGGAGGAAGAACTTGGATTAGATATGTCAGTCTATGAAGAGAAGTTCCTGCAGATTATAGAGAATCTATTTAAAATACATTTTAGTAAAGAACAGTTCGCTTTAATACAGTACTACATTTACCAAGTACCTACCCTAGATAACTGGGACGGTAAGATAGATCTCTCAGATGGAAAGGATATGATTACAGTAGACTTTGAAACACCTGAGCAGGTATGGAATGTTATAACTAGTTTAAAAAAATAGTAGATAAAAGTTGCCTCTTCGGAGGCAATTTCATATCTTTAGATATAATTAATAAATAAAAACGGTTATGAATTTAGAAATGATTCCTTGTACAAGATGTGGCAATGATATGCCAAAACTCCGATTAGATAAATTCGGATATGACTTTTGCGTTAACTGCTCAGATGTTAAGCCAAAGGTAGGACGTATTAGAGTAATAGGAGAAGGAGACTACACAGTAACAGAATTAGACGTACTAGATCAAGATGTTGCTAGAAAACTTCAAGAGCTAGAAAATACCTCCAGAGGAGTACGAAATGTTCCTTTAGAGGTGTTAAACTATGATGAAGATGAATTAGCTGATGATGCTAAAGCACTTGTAGCAGTTGTAGGTAAAGCCTTGGATGATGACCTAGAGGAAGAGATCATCGAAGAGGAAGAAGAAGATCTGGAAGGTATTGAAGAATTAGAATTAGAAGAAGACGACGAATAGATGCCAAAAGCTAAATTTATAACAAAAGATGATTGTCTAAGAGCGATGCAGAACTCTAAAAGTAATAGAGGAGCTGCTCGCTTCCTTAGATGTAGCTTTGTACATTATAAGAAGTTTGCTAGAACATATGTAAATGAGGAAGGGGTAACTTTATGGGAGGCTCATAAAAATCAATCAGGTATTGGTATACCTAAATACTTACCTAACAAGGGTAAACAAGCTCCTCTCAAAGAACTAATAGAAGGAAAGATTCCGGTTAATAGCTTTGAACCGGCTAAAATTAAACAGAGGTTAATCTTTGAAGGGTACTTAAAGGAGGAATGCTGTAAATGCGGCTTTCACGAAGAGAGGTTAACAGATCATAAAATACCTTTGATACTTCAGTTCAAAGATAAAAACAAAACAAATTACGAGCTTTCTAATATAGAACTTATGTGCTATAACTGTTCTTTTCTATACTCGGTATCTCCCATTACTGACAGGCAAGTCCTTGCAATGGAAGATTCTGTTGATAGACAGGTTGGTAGTTTTGACTGGGAGGTGGATGATACAATGAAAGAGCATTTAAAATCATTAGGACTCTGGAAAGAAGAAATCAACCCTACCGACCCTAGAAACTATATCTCAGAAAATTATAATAACTATGGGAAAGAAGAAGAAGACTAAACCTTCCAGAGAAAGAATAGTTGCCAATCAATTAGTCAAACAGCATGAGTTGAATGAAAAATTAAGAGAGAAAAATATAAGTACAGATTTTTTTAAATTGTTTAAAAAGTAGTTGCTTATATGAATACATATTCATATATTTAGGTATAGAAAAATTATAATGAAAAAGGTTATCATAAATATTCACGGATTCAATTCAGGACCAGGGCAAAAAGCTGTAGAGTTATCAATACAGTTTCCTGACAGCGTACTCATACATGCACCTCAACTATCATACCAGCCTGAGAAGGCTATTGAGCATTTGCGTACAATTTTGGATCTGTACAAGGGACATGAAGTACATATAGTAGGAACGTCTTTAGGTGGGTTCTATGCAATGTACCTGAGTACTATATATTGTGATCAGATATCTTACTATTTTTATATAATAAATCCTTCATTCACACCTCATCTTACCCTTACTCGACACAATGGAGAGACTGTTACAAACTATAAGACTCAGGAGCAGTTTAAAGTTACTTACGAGTTTCTGAATGAACTACGAACAATATACCAAGCAATGATTCAGAACTACACTGCACAGAGTATTAACAGTAGCTCCTTTTTCTTATCAACACAAGATGAGTTATTAGATTTTAAAGAAGTAATAATGTTTATTAAAAGTTTTGAGGTACCATACAGGTTATCCTACTCACAACAAGATCATAGATTTCAAGACATATCAGATGTTGTACGAGCAATTAAGGAGAACATGGTAGGGTAATATTTATAATAAAAACTACATGAAACAATTAACTATTGCAAACATATTGTTTGAGAGATATATAAACTTACACACAGACCAACAACTAGTTCCATACATTGACGAGATCTGGGATATGTTGCAGAAAAGCTATGCATCCATAGGAGGATTCAAATCTGCAAAATCTAAAGAGGATTTAATTAACAAGACAGGATTGGCTAAACTTGTAAGAAGAGATGGTAAAATTGTAGCAATAAAGATCTACAAGGATGAACTAGGAAGAAAATCTATTGCAGCAGGAACAGATGGAAGCATGCAAGGAAAGGAAGGACTAATGAAGATGAGCCAAGAGGATGTTAAGATGAACAGAGCTTGGGGAGAATTCTCAGGTGCAATGGAACATATAATGCTTAAAAAAGGTGGAGTACCAATACCCAACACACTGGTTAGCGATATCTTAGGGAAGCCTGTAGAGTCCCTTGATCCTGATGGATACCACTACACAAGAGAGATACAAGGAGAGCTTCACAAAAAAATAATGATAGGTGATGTAAATAAATTATTAAATCTGTTGCAGAATAGAAATTAAGTTCATATATTTAGGTATAAATAAGAAGATAAAGGTTATGGAATATTTAATAAATGCAGACGTAGAAGACTTCATTAAGAGAAGAGCTAAAGAGATAGGGTATGTAAGTATTAGAAGGTACGGAAATACCACAAGAGCAATTGACTATTATATTCAGAAGCTCTTTAAAAATAAAGTACTGATCTTTAAAGTACCTACAATAGAGACTATGAGAGGGTATTGTAATGATGATATTTTTGCATACGATTTTCCTGTAGATAACAGACATGTACAAAAGTATTTGTTTGAGAATATTGTACGTAGACTAAGAATAGAGCATGGGCATTTATTTATTCCTATTAAAGGAGCATCTGGTGAAGGTGAAAATCAAATACACATTGACGGGTATACGAGAATTAAACTTCTTCAATAAAAAGTTGCCTGGTAGAGATTTTATTCGTATATTTAGTTAAATAAAAAAATAAAGGTTATGGCAGAGAAGACAGGTAATACCGCAAAATTAATATACGACTTTAATACCTCAGGAGTATGTGAGGTTTGTATAAAAGGTAATTGGTACCGTACTACAGCTAGAGAATTCAGATCATTTGACGGAAAGAGAAGAATAACTGAGCCTATCAAACAGCCGGGCTTAGGAGATAGTATGTTCAATGTACCAATGCATACATACGAGTATAATGGTCCAGTCTATATTGTACAATCAAATGTAGAAGTAATCAGAATGGATACAGAAACAATCGTAACAAATCCAGAGATGCCAGTCAATCAAAAATCATTATCAAATAGTAATCGTATATGAGGAAATTAGAGATAGAAGACCTACAGGAGTTAGAACAAATCTTCAGAGAAAAGTCAGTCGATATGACAGACAATATTCGAGAGGGCATTGAGGAAGCTATGAAGAGCGGTAAGAAGACAGCTCTCTTATTTGAAATAGAGATGGAGGGAATAGATACATCTTTTGAAATCTCACTTACATCAAAAGAGTGGATAATAGCTCTAGAGAATTGCCTAAAGCATTACGAAGAGTGGGAGATGTCAGATGAAGCTATTGATACATTCCTGCTGATTAAGGAACTAAAAGATAAAAGTTTATGAAAAAATTAGTATCAATCTTTACTTGTGAGCATACTGGAATTATTACAACTTATACATATAGGACACATAGTATTACATCTGGTATAGAGAAGGCAGAGTTTGAATACCCTAAAGGTTATTTAGAAGAATTTGCTAAAAAGGAAAAGATTAAGGCCAATCTTCCTAAAACAAAACAAATGTTCTTAAATCCTAAAACAGGTAAAGAAGTAAGTTACTATAGGGCCAAGACGTTAGGTCTTGTAGATTAAATTAAAAAAAGTTTGTAGATTAGTTGCTAGTATAAATCTTTATTCATATCTTTAGGTATAGAAATCAATTAAAAACAATAAGTTATGTTATCAAAATTCAACACAGGTTTAGATTCTTACCTTTCAAAAGATCAAGTAAAAGCTTTAGCACCAGTAGCATTTGCTACAGAGCCGACAAGCAACAAAGTAAGTGATAAATACTTACATGTTAATACTGAAACTATCATCGATGACTTAGAAAAGTTAGGATGGTTACCAGTAACAGCCTCTCAAAGAAAGGCTAGAAAGTCTGATAAGACTACAATCTTCTCCAAGCACATGGTATCATTTCAGAATCCAGATCTTATGATTAAAGGTAAGAATGGTGATGATGCTTTTCCGAGAATCATTTTAACTAACTCTCATGATGGATTTAATTCATTTCAATTTAGAGTTGGTATCTACAGATTAGTATGCTCAAATGGACTTGTAGTAGCTGATGAGGAATTCTCAGCATTCAAAATCCGTCACAAAGGGTATACCTTCGAAGAATTAAGAGGTGTAGTATCTCAAGCAGTAGCTGATCTTCCTAATAAGGTACAGATTCTTAACAAAATGCAGTTAAGAGAATTAACCCCTGTAGAGCAGAGACAATTAGCTATCGATGCAATGCAGTTGAGAACTAATAGAATCGATGCTGTATGGGATGAAGAAACTATTCAAGACGTTTTAACTCCTACAAGAGAGGAAGATAAAGGAAATGACCTTTGGAAAGTATTTAATGTAATCCAGGAGAAGATTACTCAAGGAGGATATTCAGCAGCATTAAATGGTGCTAAAGTAAGAAAGGTTAGAAAGATTAAGTCATTCGAAAAAGATTTAGAAGTTAATCAAAAGCTTTTTAAATTAGCAACAGCATTCATTAACTAATGGATAGGGAAAAGTATATACAGATGAGAAAATCAGGCCAGTATGATCTGGCTTGGTTTTATCAATACTTCTTAGAAAATAAAGACAGCAGTAGAGTAACACCTCCCTTTGAAATATTCCAACAAGCCTTCAATATGTACTTCCAAATGAACGGACGAGTAATGCTAGAGAATTTAGATAAGAAAATGCAAGTAACAAAAATAGAAGATGAACAAGGAAAATTAATATACATAGACTAGAATACAATGACAAAAGCAGCAGAGAAGTCAAAAAACTATTTTCAGGTAGTGCTGAAAAATGGAAAAATACATCCTAAGCTCTACAAATCACCTTTGAGAGCTTTACGGGAAGTAGGATCAGAAAATATTAAAATGCTGAGAGAGGTATTAGCTGAGCAAGTAAATGCTAAGTATGCAGACGTAGATGCACTTTCAGGGACAAAAGAAAACGAATTGTAATTATGGAAAAATTAGGAGTAGTATTAAAGTATTAAAATTAATAAGTTATGGTAGATTATAAAGGTTATAAAATCTTAATAAATGATTATAATTATGGGCACCTTGAAAGTGTAAAGTATTTATTTTATAATACTAATAATTGTGATGAACCTAGCGGTACAGGTAGTAGTATTGAAGATTGTAAACAACAAATAAATTATTTAGTTAATGAAGACAGTTATTAAAATTTTAGCAGGATTGATAATAGCCTTTGGGTTAGTGCAATTAATGGACTTAGGACTATACTTAATGAATAGACCAGATAGTTATTTATTCAACTTAGGAATAGTGGTACTTGCAATAGTGGGTGTAGCGTTTGCATTCTTAGGATTATATTTGTTGAAAGTACTCAAGCCGGAGGAAGAAATTAATAAAGAAAAACAGGAGTAGTTATGGTATTTTTATTAATTTTAACAATTCTAGCAGTTATATTAACAGTTATATTGTCAAGTTTTTTCATTCTTGAAAACAAAGGTATACTTAATGACAATCTTTTAGAAGAATATCTAAATAAGATATCAGATGAGTACGAGGTATATCAATCAGAGTATTGTTATAGAATACAACCAAAATACTTAAAGAAAAATATAGAAAAATCTTGGAGAATTCATTGGTTATTTCCTTACTATATAGAATATGTAGGTGTTATTCCTATATGGAGCAAAAATAAGAAAAGAATTGATGATATGTTTGCAATAGGTCCAAAAGAAAATTGGAAAAGAAAAAAATTAGGGCTAAAATAGTTGCCTCCTAACAATATTATTCGTATATTTAGGTATAATAATAAAAACAAATAAGTTATGAATTACACAGAATTATTTTATTGGTTAACAGTTGCAGACAATGCAAGGGACATGTTTAAAGTAGGATTATTTATTTTTACAGCTGTAGTAGTTATTTCAACAGTAGTTAATTTTATTTGCCGAGGTAATGGTGAAGATGATTCAGCTGTACAAGCTAGAAAGTGGATGTGGTGGTCCTATCCATTTGCATTTTTATTCTGGAGTTTATTTATCTTTACTCCAAGTAAGAAAGATGCATTACTAATTGTAGCAGGAGGTCAAACAATGAATTTCTTAACAACAGATTCAACTGCTAAACAAATTCCACATGAGTTATCCAACTTTGTAGTAACAGAGTTAAAGAACATGGCATCAGAAGCTAAAGTAGATTTGAATATCAAAGATCAAAAACAAAAGATCTTAGACGAAGCTAAGAATATGTCAGCTAAAGAGTTGATGGAGAAGATGAAAGTAGATTCTACATTCGCAAAAGTAATTTTAGAAAAATAAACAATTAATTATAAATCAAATTTAAACAACAAGTTATGAACAGAATTTTAGTAGCAGTAGGATTAATCCTAACAATTTTTGCAGTTACAATGTCATGTGAAAATATTGACTCAGGTAACATTGGTATCAAAGTAAACAAGTTTGGTACAGGACGAGGGGTGAGTGGAGTAACAGAATGTACAGGTACAGTGTTTTATAATCCAATCACAACTACAATTTATGAATTTCCAATCAATATTCGTCATAAAGAATATACAGACGAAGGATCATTTGTAGTAAATAGTAAAGATGGATCAGAGTTTCATGTTAGCCCAATTGTGAACTATAGAATTAATCCTGATAAAGCAACTCAAATCTTTGCCAAATATAGAAAAGACTTAGATGGTATTGAAAATGGATTCTTAAAGACAGCGGTAACAGAAGCATTCAGAATTGTTACAAATAGTTATACAGCAGATCAATTAATCTCAAGTAGAGAGGCATTTGATAATAAGGTAAAAGCTACACTAAGAAAACAATTAGAACCAGAAGGATTTGTATTGGATCAATTTACAACTAATTTAGAATATCCAAAATCATTTAAGAATGCTATTAATGCTAAGAATAATGCAGTACAGAAAGCTTTAATGGCTGAGAATAGAGTTAAACAAGCCGAAGCTGAAGCAAAGATCAAAGTAGCAGAAGCAGAAGGAGATGCTCAATCAACACTTACAAGAGCAAGAGCTGAAGCTGAAGCAAATAGTTTAAAACAAAGAACGTTAACACCAATGCTATTGCAACAACAATGGATTGAAGCATGGAGAAGAGGTGGATCTAAGGTACCTCAATACATCACAAGTGGTGGAGGTAACTTCATGATGAATATAAAATAGTAAAATATTTTAAAAATAATTAATAAAAGAGTTGCTAGCGCAGCTCTTTTTTCGTATATTTAGGTATAATTAAAAATAATAAAGGTTATGAAAATTACAAAAACACAAATGGCAAAGGATTTATTCTTTAATGAAAATTTAACAACTTCTATTATTGCACAAAGACTTAATGTTTCTCAAGCATGGGTTTGTAGAGTTATTAATTCTTAATAAAAAATAAAGGTTATGGATAAGTTTCAATTATTAGAAAAAGTAAAGGCGGGTAAATACAGTCAAGAACAGTTAATATCATGGGTAAATTGTTTACCAGGATCATCAGCTACTAGAAAGCCTAAATTTCATAAAGTAGGAGATGTTTTTATGCATACAGCATTTAATCACCCTTATATTTTGTTGGAGAAAAAAGATGGATTTTGGATATGTGGATTGATGACAAGTGAGAGTAAATGTCCTGAAATATTAGAACAATGTCGTTCTAGATTCTTTGAAGGGTATATCACAAAGACATTATTTACAGCAAGTGATATTCAGGGTTCGTTTATAAACAACTATGACAATACAAGACACTTGAAAAAAGTATTAATTAAATTAAGAGAAATATTAAAATAAATAAGTTATGACAGAAGAAGAATTACAGGCACTACTTGACGAAGATGAGAAGTATGTACAAGAATGGAGAGATAGTTTAACACAGGAACAGATTGATTCAATCTAGAGACTTAGGGAAGGAGGGGGCGCTTCTCTCTCCTTACCGAAGGTGTCACGCGCAAATTCTCCCAACCCTCCGAGTTGTAGGAGGTTAAAAAGCTAAATAAAAGTAGTATGAAAGTAATTTACATGGAGGAGACAATCCTAATAATGTCTCAGAAAGATCCTCAAGGTACTCAGGAATTAATACAAAGGGGTACAATAAAAAAGACAGAGAATGATAAACCTTATTTAGTTATACAAGATGAAAATTGAAGACGTAGTATTGTACACCAAGGAGTACACAGCAAGTAAAATGACATTCAACTCTAGAAAGGGTGCAGGAAAACCTATACAAGGAATAGCTGTCCATGTAGTTCCACAACACGGATTAGTAGTGTTAAGAGACATAGAAGACTTCCCGCACACAGTATCAATATTGACATTGGAAGAGGTATGAAAAAGCTAATAGGAAATCTATATTGGAGAATATGTAGAAGGATAGGTTATATTATTACCCTTAGAGACTACTATGATCCAAAGACATTCACTCTAGTAAAAAAGAATAGTCATATGGCCTTACTAAAGTATGTAGGTAAGCCAGACGAGAATGGATACATAAGAGTAAAAGAAGTTTGGCAAATAAGAATAAAGAGAGTATCCGTAGAGGGGGTAAGTACTATAGAAAGAAATAATATCTCCAGCAATATAATAGATAAGAATACTATATAGGATAATAAAGAAGACGTTATAAGGACAATGGACAATCCTATAGAGAATATTATATAGAAACCCGTTAAGAGACCCGTCTACAAACCCGGTCCGATACCCATTTGATACCCATTCAATTACCCGTTTCTGTCCCGGCCTATTACCCGAATATACATACATATAGAGCTGGAGAGATATAAGGAGAGACATAGGGAGAACTGCTGAGATACATAGTAAAAGGTTAAGGACTCTGATTAAACATAAAGAGTAGTAAAACCTAGTAAAGAGTATAAAGACATATGGTAGTAGGTATGAAAAGGTACTGTATAGTATATACGATGTGTAAAACGATAGAGAAGGGATGGTAGAATAAGGATAGGTAAAATGAGGGGTATGTGTCTCCCTAATAGTTTTTTTCTATAATAGGAAGAAACTATCCTATATAGTGTAAGCAGATACCCATTTCAGATACCCGTTTGGTACCTGTCCCTATAGGCAGATAATGCAGAGTGTAAGGAGATACCCGATTTAGATACCCGTTTTGTTACCCGTCTAGTGACCCGTTAAGAGACCCGGTTGAGACCCGTTCTAGTTACCCGTTTCCTGTCCCCCTCCGGGGGTAAAAAAAGCCTATAAAAAAGTTGCTTATATGGCCAATGGTTCTTATCTTTAGGTATAGATAATTAAAAACATATACGATATGAGAGAAATTGAAAGAGATGATTTAGTTGTAGGGGTTGAATATACTTTGGATAAGAGAGGAAATAAAGCTCACTATGTAGGGAGGAATGATGAGGAAGAAACTCTATTCTTTATGAGTACTGGACCTAATGACTATTATACTAATAGAGAAGGATTTATTACATTTGATACCTCAGGGGACCCTTTCTTCCTAGAAGAGGATATTTAATAGAAACAAACCTCAGCAAGTAATGAAAACAATTCAGGTAACTCTCCAGGAGAGATGGGCAGCCTCCCAGCACAAGGTGTATAAGAGCAAAAAGACCTACGACAGAAAAGACAAGCATAAGAAAAAGGGCTCCCAACAGGGCCCTTCTTTTTTTACCACCAGGTACTAGGTATTACCAACTACAGAAATAGGCGTACCGGACCGTCTACTCTTCCGACAGTCTTTCAGTGCCAGGCCCTTTATTCCCTTCTAACATACCTAAAGATACGAAGAATGATTCTATCTAGCAACTAATTCACAAAGTTTTTTAATATATTTTATCTATGGCAGTATTTGTTTTAATAGGAAAATAATATGGAATAAAAGTTGCCTCGTATTAGATAATTTACTATCTTTAGGTATCAATAATTAAAACATAGTATATTATGACACAATTTGAACAAGCTCTTACAGCAGCACAGGAAGGAACTTTAAACACTCCTACAGTATCAACTCCTAATGGTAATGTTAATTACTTTGGTTATCAATTATCAGTTCATCATTTTAACCTTAAATTAATGTCAAAAGGATTAAGCTGTAGAGGGGTTAAATTAAAAGATCTAAAACAATACTATGGCTTAAAAGGTAAATCAGCTGTAGATTGTCTAGCTCAATTTGAGGTAATAGTAACAAATTACAAAGCTAATTACTTAAATAATTAACAAAAGGGTTGGCCCTTCGGGGCCAATTCATTATCTTTAGGTATCAATAATTAAAACGACATATATCATGGTAAACAAAATTAAAGGATTAACAGTAGTAGATTTCATCGGAGGTAGAAAAGGTATCTTCCAGGCCATTACAAAAGTACCAGCAGGCTTTATGATAGCAGCTGAAATAGGGTCTGATATACCTTCTCTTGATAGATGGAAGAAAGGAGCTCTTCAGACTATCCAGTTTAAAGCTGAAGGAACTAGCCATTGGACAACAGTATTTGCTAAGAAGGGCACAAAGGTTATCTTATTGGATGAGAGGATAGCTGAGACTATAGAGGTAGGAACAATCAATTCTTTATTCTACAATACAAATCTAATGGATCACAATCAATACAAGGCAGTCAATGCTAAGACTTGGGCAGATAAAGTTTTTGTTATAAATGGTTTAGAAAAATAATTAAAAATAAATGGGGAAAGGGTTGTTAGTTACAATCCTTTTTCCTATATTTAGGTATTAATAATTAAAACAATATAAAAGATGAAAGTATTTTTGTACAATGCAAAGACGGGAGAGTCTAAACTTTCCTCAGCCGATCAAAATGGTAAAGTTTATCAAGGTTATTTAGCCGAAGGATTTGAGCCAATTGCTCTTATTCATGGGTTTAGTGTTACTACTTTTCCTTATACCAATGAAACGAATAAAGCTTGGTTTGAAGAAAAAAGTTGTGATTTTATTAAAAAATAGTTGCTAGATTAAAAAAGAGTTCTTATATTTAGGTATTAATAATTAAAAAATATAAAATTATGAAGGTATTTATTTTAAGTATAGATGGAGCAGTTGCTGAAGTTTTTGATAGTATAGAGAAAGTTGATACTTTCTTAAAAGAGGAATTGTTTGTAGAAGATGGGATAGAAGCTTTAGAGGAATTAGAGAGGGAGGATGTTGTGTTAGATATATTGGAAGTAAGATAAGTTAAGAAAAGTTAGGGAATTAGTTGCTAGTTCCCTTTCTTTTAACTATATTTAGGTATCAATAATTAAAACAATAAGAGTTATGCAAGTTACAATTAACATCCCAGAAGGAATCATTCGTACATGTTTAGAATGTGGTTGGAATGAAGAACAAACAAAAAAAGTATTTTTAGAATACTTAGGAGAAATTACTCAACATCCTTACAATCAATTTGAAATAAATTTTGATGAATGGATAAATGATGAAGATAATGAAGAATTTTTAGAGAACTTATAATAAAAAGTATATGAAAAAAGTAGTATTATTAGGAGTTACTTATTACGAAGTAAATCTAGGAGGAGTTTCTTATATGTCATTTAATCCTCAGGAATTAGTTGTTAGAATGGCCCAAGCAAATCTTTCTTTAAATTAGTTGTAAAAAAAGTTGCTTCGTATTAGTTAAGTTCATATATTTAGGTATCAATAATTAAAACAATAAAAGTTATGAAAGAGCAAGTTTTTAAATGGTTAGATGCACATAAGCTAACTAGAAGTGAAGTTGAAGATTTTGACTACTTAGAAAATATCATATCTAACTATGAAGAAGAATTTGGAGAGTTAGAAGAAGATGACGTTATAAATCTAATTTGTGACTATCAACTTTATTTTTTAAAAAAGTTGTAAAAAAAGTTGCCTACTAAAATAATAGTTCATATATTTAGGTATTAATAATTAAAACATATAAAAATGAGTACAGTAAAAATTACATTTGAAATTAGTAAAGAGGATTTAGTTAATGCTCTTGAAGATGCAGGTAAGGGTTTTGATCTAAAATTAAAAAAAGATATTAATTTAGAGGAATTAGAAGAAACTTTAAGTTCAGATATCTCAAATTATTTTGATTGGAGTTTGACTGAATTTTTAGAAGAGGGTTTAAATAATGATTTGTATACAGAATACTTTAACTAAAAAAGTTGTATAAAAAGTTGCTCGTTTAAAGAATAGTTCATATATTTAGGTATCAATAATTAAAACAATATAAACTATGGGTTATTCAAGTATGTTATTAGGTAAAGGTTTTGACCAACCTTATCGTTCAGTAAATGAAATTGTAAACTTTTTAATCGAAAAACCATTTCGAACAGAATCTGAAATTCAGGAACAAGTTTTTGACTATTACAGAAATGAAACTTGGGAATCGAATAAAAAATATGCCGACATGTTAAGACGTGGACTTCAAAAAGGTTTGTATAAAAGATTTCTATGGAAAAAGAAAAACGATAGTAGAAATCTATATCGTTATTATGTTCCAACTTCTGTTAAAGAAAACTTTTTGAAAAATAACTAGTAAAATAGTTGCCCCTTCGGGGGCTATTTCTTATCTTTAGATATCAATAATTAAAACATATAAAATCATGACACAGGTTATTCAAAAGGGAGGGTATATCGGTACAATTAGCAAAGTAGTTGCTGAATTTGAAAATCATGAAGAGGCTAAGGCCTATGCTAAAAGAAGAAGAGCAGCATTATCTCCTGGAGAGAAGAGTTATTACGGAATGTCTTATACAGTAAAAAAGATTACTTCTAATTAAAAATAATTGTTAAAAAAGTTGTTTCGTATTAGTTAAGTTCATATATTTAGGTATCAATAATTAAAACATATAAAATCATGACAAGATCAGAATTAATTGCTCAAGTAAAAAGTTTAAATGTTCAAACTACTAAACCAGCTCATATGATGAAGACTGAAGATCTTCAAGCACTTGTTGAAAAACATATTAAAGGAGCTACTGTAGAGAAGAAATCAAAAGAGGATTCTATGAAAGTTAGAATTGTAGCTCTCCATAGAGAAGGCTTATCTGTGAAGGATATACAGTCTACTTTGGAGGAAGAGGGCTGGGCTTCTAGATTAAAGTGTGGTAAGATTCGTCCAATCTATTTGAAATTAGTTATAAAAAATATCTAAAAAAAGTTGCCTCTTAGGAGGCTTCTTCTTATATTTAGGTATCAATAATTAAAACATATAAAATCATGATCGTAGAAAATCTATTACAAGAAACTGCTAACAAGAAAATCTTCTCTGTAACTTTTGTTAAAAAAGATGGAAGTCTTAGAAAAATGAATGCCATGAGAGGAGTACGAAAAGGAGTTAAAGGAGTTGGACATTCTTTCAATCCTTCCGAAAAGAATTTATTAACTGTATACGATATGCAGAAAAGAGACTTCAGATTTGTTAACTTAAACGAGGTTATCTCATTTACAGCCAATAGAAAAACTTTTAAAAAATAATTGACAAAAGGGTTGGCCCTTCGGGGCCTTTTTCTTATCTTTAGATATCAATAATTAAAACATATAAAATCATGGCAAAAGAAACTTATCAAAGCACAAGCGGGACGTCATTTCACGGAGTTGTAATTCGAGCAACAGTTGATCAATTAATTTCAGCATTCGGAGAGCCGACCATGGAATATAATACGGGTGAGGACAAAGTGAATTTCGAATGGGAAATGGAAACAAATGAAGGGGAAGTATTTTGTATTTACGACTGGAAGGAAGGTCGTCCGTTAGAAAGGGATGAATATGTAACATGGCATATCGGATCAAAAAGTAAATCAGTTTCAAATGATGCTGAGAGAGAAATATTAAAAGCCCTATAAAAAGGGCTTATAAAGCTGTTGTGAAGCTGAAGCGGCGAAAGCGATCGGTCCGAGGGGGCCGATAGGACGAAGGTTCGAATCCTTCCACAACATCAAAATAAATTAAAAATAATTGTTAAAATAGTTGCCTCATAAAGTTAAAGTTCATATATTTAGGTATCAATAATTAAAACATATAACATTATGACAAGATTAAGTTTATTAGAGGATCAAAAAGCAATCCTTACAGCTCAAAAAGAATTAATAGAAAACAAAAGAGGGGACATTTACGTAAGAGAGCAACAAGCAATTTCAGATGCTTTACTTCCCTTCTTCTCAGGATTTAGTCCTTATGCTTACATTGAAGTAACTAGAGGGTCTGTTTACTTTAAAGCAGATCATCCAGATTATTCTTACAAGAAAGAATTATTTAGTTTAAATTTAAGAGAGAATTGGAATTTTGATGGAGTGAAAAGTAACAAGTGTTATAGTGGAATTGATTTATCTTACTATACTACTTCTACAAAAGGAGTTGACTCTTTCGAATTAAAAAGATTAAGAATGTTAGGAGATTTAGCAGAGATTGTTTTGAATGATCAAGATAAAATGATTGATGCTGCAAATGAAGCTGTGATTTCTTTCAGAGAAGAATATAGTGCAGTGTATAAAGAAATGGAACAAGTAGGAAGAGAGGTTAGAGAAGTTCAAGAGTTAATTAGAGTTATAGAAAGAGAAAAAATTGAATTCGATTTAAAGAATGGTGGAGTTGAGTTTGTCAAAGGAAAAGGTATTCAATTGAAATACAACTACACTCCAACTGTAATTAGTATTAAGTTGATTGATGTTTCTAAGTCGGGTAAGAAAGGTACTGCAGTATTTACTTTTGCTCATGGAAGTAGTACATCAAGCGAAGAAAATATAAACGTTAGTTCTATAATTGATCAAGTTTATGGACTACGAGAAAATATTGTTCAGCACACTTTAGCTGAATAGTTTTTAATTATTGATCGAAGAAAGGGCTCCTATTAGGGGCCTTTTTGGGTTAAAATAGTTTGTGAAATAGTTGCTAGTTACTAGACTATTTCATATATTTAGGTATCAATAATTAAAACAGTATATATTATGTCAAAATTAGTAGCAGTTATCGGAGTTAGTGATTACATGGGTAATAAAAAAAATCTTGAAGTACGCTCAAATGGAGAAACTTTAGATTACACTCTAATTAACCACAACAGGACAAGTTTCTCAATCAGCAATATGCAAACAAAACTTCCTATGTATGTCTTTGAGTATGAAGAATTATTGGATGCTATCTATGCTGTTAGACAAGCTGTAAAAAGTAGTGTTTATTTTGAAACTTCTTTTAAATGTTTAGTTTAAAAAAGTTGCTCAATTGAATTAAAGTTCATATATTTAGGTATCAATAATTAAAACAATATATTATGTCAAATTTATTATATACAGCAAAACAAGTATTGAAAGAATCTGCAATTGAAATGTACAACATCTTTGCAGATGATCTTCCTTTAGAGAAAGAAGAATTTAGAAATCATTATTCAAATCTTGGGGAAATGTTATTTGAAATTGATTCAATAGAATCTTTCACAGATTTGATTTCAAAATTAGAAACTAACTTCTTCAGTCAGTTAGGGTATCATAATTCAGATGAAGATATGTTAGAGGAATTTTTAAAAGAAATAAAAAAAGCTCAGTAAAATAAAGTTGCTAGTTACAATTAAAGTTCATATATTTAGGTATCAATAATTAAAACAATATATTATGACAAAAGAATTTATGGATGTCAACTTCTTTATTAGAGAGGCATCAAACAGAACACAGAATGAATTTGAATTGGACTTCGCAGATATCATAGAGGTCTTTGATGTGAATGAAACTACAATCACTACAGAGGATGAAAAGCAAATGATCATCAATTGGGAGAATAATTACTTTAAATCTTATCATATACATCTTGATCATTCAGATAAGGTACAATTAGTAATTGATACTTTAAGAGAGATTGATGTAGATGGAGAGACTATGCAATTCATTCTAGAGAAGGTAGGAATGGAAGATCAAATGTTAAAACAATTAATCGGTACAGCTGATGATTATCAAATAAACTGGTATACTAATCTTAGAAACATTGCTAAAAATAACTAAAAAAATAGTTGCTAGTTATAAAGTTAATTCATATATTTAGGTATCAATAATTAAAACAAATAAAATCATGGCAAAAGCATTTAAAGAATTAAAGTTGATTAAAGAAAGATTCATTGAAGAGATTGATGAATTAATTGCTCAATACAAAGAAGACAAAACATCTATTGATGATGTTGACTTTGATGAAGAGTTAGGACAAGTACTTTCGGACATTATTGATGATGTTAAAGAGAGAGATTGGGAAAGATCTTTTTAAAATAAAGTTGCTAGTTACAATTAAAGTTCATATATTTAGGTATCAATAATTAAAACATATAACATTATGAAAAAAGAATTAGTATTACAGTCAGTTCAGAATTCAGTATCTTCAATCTTTTCAAAAGAAGATGTTATTAATCTTATCAATTCAATTGAAGGAGGAGGAAGAGTAATCTCAGTAGATGATATTGAAAGAGCAATTGATAAAGTTATCGATAGCTTTGAAAGGAATACAGAAGAGATTGTAGATTATACTTCAGTTGAATTTAATATCAGTTATGATAATAGATTGGAAGTAGAAAGTATTGGATTGAATTTAGATTATGTTAGAGAAGCTTTAGAGAATAACTTTATGGACTTCGGAGAAGCTATTGAAGAAGATGATGTAGTTGAGCTAGAAAGAGCAGAAAATGAATTGTAAAAAGAGTTGCCCCTTCGGGGGCTATTTCTTATCTTTAGGTATCAATAATTAAAACATATAGTATCATGAAAAAAGAAAAAACATTCATTATCGAAATAGCTAGAAATGGAGGATTTATGTCATCAAGACCAACAAGGTATTCTTATGCAGAAGGTACTTTAGAATATCTTATAAAGTATTTTAGTTATACTTTAGAATGTGGGGCTTCTTGGCAACATGAAAAGGGTAATAAAAAGGTAAATTGTAATCCAAAGGCAATAGCAGGATTAATTACAAGCTTAAACATAGCTACAAACAACTCTGCTGCTAATGGATATTCAGGAACTTATTATACATTAGTTACAGAAAAAAGGTTAGAAGAAAGTTGTTAGTTACAAAGTTAATTCTTATATTTAGGTATCAATAATTAAAACAATAAAAGTTATGTTAGTAAAAGAATTAGTAGATCAGTTATCAAAATTAGATCAAGACAAAAAGATTAAATTCTTCTCGTATATCGAAACAGGAAGAGGAGGTAGTTGGATTAAAGTAAATGATTGTGATATTGTTGAAACAGCTAAAGGAAATTACAAATTAAGTATTGAAGGAGATGAAGAAGAAGACGGAGGTTATGATTAATCTCTGTTAAAAATAAAGTTGCTAGTTACAGAGTTAGTTCTTATATTTAGGTATCAATAATTAAAACAAATAAGTTATGGAAAAGTTTTTCGAAGAGCAGTTCAAAATGTTATCAAGAGGTATTGTAGCAACTCCTAACACAAGAGAAGATCTTGAAGCATTTGCTAAAGCTAATAATGGTTCAATGGATATTCTTTTAATGCAGATGGCTATTAACTTTGGCTATAAGATCGCATTAGAGAATGTTCAAGAAGAGTTAGCAAAGGCATCCTAATGAGTGATGGAGATTTAAAAGGAACATGGAAGGTCAAAGGGAGGAAAGTCGCTAAGACTTCCTCTCCAATGATTGGAATGGTTTATGAAGGCACAGATAAGTTCTTTGGAAAGAGAGTTATAGGAGTCTTATTAGAGATGTTTGATCAGAATGATGAAGCAGTCTTAAGAACAATAGAAAATAAACTAACCTCAGTAGATAAAAATAGTTTAAAAATAGTTGCCTTTGATTAGAATAGTTCATATATTTAGGTATCAATAATTAAAACAAGATAACATTATGACAAGAGAACAATTTTTAAACGGAACACCTTTTACAATCGGACAATCAACTTACAAAGGAGATTCAACTTACTCCTATAGAGAGGATGCAGGTAAATGTATTACAAGACAAATAAGATCTTCTTTAGATGGTAGAATAGTATTAAATGAGTACGAATGTAATGTAGATCGGGTAGGTAGAGTTAGTTTTACTGGATTTACCTTTGTGATGGGTAAGAAGGTTGTAGTAACATATCGATTTGAAAGTTTGGTAGAATTTAAAGAAGAGGCTTAGGCCTCTTTTTTTTTGTGGATGGTCAAGGTGACGTCACGGTGATGTCAAGTTGAGAGAAAACTGCTAGTATGTTTCCCTAACGGGTATCACAGTCGGGTCTCTCGGGTTTAGTTAAGAGAGATATTTCTGACGATTTTTAGACTATGGTAATATATATTTATATAAGTTTAACTATAATTACTATTGACATACCTCTTAATAAAAGTATTCAACCCCAACCCCTGTTTGGCTAAAGTTTTCATTCTCTCTACATTACCTGCCCCTGCCCTAGAGTATGTATAGTTGTAAACTTTTAAATTCTTAAACTGTATGGATATGTAATCTGCTCCTATAATATATGCATATACAGATGATTTCCCGCTAAAGTTTTTATATACTTCCATACTAATAAATAATTCCAAATCACCTTTTCCGTATAATTTCCAGAAATTCATAGGAATTTTTCCGGAAAATTTTTCATTACATCAACATTATATATTTATATAAAAGATAATATGAAAAAATTAGATACAAATCAACTCTTCAACATATTCCAGATAGGAGATGAAGAAGTGTATAGAGAACACCAATCCGAGAATGTGTTGGATAACACTTTTGTTTTATTTGGGACGGTGGTGAAGGGGGTGGAGAATTATTACATAATAGATCAGTTATATGAAAAAAGATACGGCCAGCAATATGACTGCGTAAGGGATTCTATTAAACTAAAGTACTTTATAGGACTTATGAGATACCTTGAGAGAATTGAAGAGATACCGGAAGTTACTATTGGATCACTACAGGATGAATTTGGATTACAATCCATTAACTACGCCCTACAGGAAATACTTGATCTATTTATAGAAGAAGAGTATTATGAAAAATGTATTATTTTATCTAAATTTCAACAACTTTTTTCACTAAATCAGTTGGTAGAGTGAGAATAAACACTTATCTTTATGTATAATTTAAAAACAAAAAGGTTATGGAAAGTTTAATTTTAGATATCTTATTAGATTACTTTATTGTAGGATTTATTTGTGCAGCAATAGGGGATGCCATTATATGGGCTACTCGTTCTAGTACTACAATGACTTTTGGCGAAATACTAGTAACAATTGTCGTATGGCCTATAATTGCAGGGAGTGTTATCAACTTAGTAGTAAGGGATTTTTTCAACTAAAATTCAAAACAATTATGTTTAGAGATAAAATAAGTATGGCAGAGGCCATGTCTCTTGAATTAGTAGGAGAGATTACAATTGTTGATTCTTCACCAGAGTCTGTTCTAGCCTACCCCAAGGTAGGAAAAAAATGGAAAGAAGCATTTACTACCCTTCAATCCAAACACAGACATATATCCCCAGGTAAACTCCTTGATTTTCTTTCGGCAAGATACCTTATAGAGGTATCCGAAGGACAGGTAGATCAAGATACCAATACATATTCCTGGAGGTATTTCCACGGTATAGAGAATTCTAAGATAAAAGAGAAATCTACCGATGATATAGAGTATGTTTACGTTCTGGTTAATCCCGGGTATACTTCACTCGTTAAGATAGGAATGACCATTCATGACGTTCCTAGGAGAGTCACGGCAATAAACGCTACAGCTACGGTTGAAGAGTGGGTTCCAAAATTTGCTCTTCCTTTGAAAAAAGGTTCGGCTTTAAAAGTGGAGAAGGCCGTTCACAAGCATTTTAGTTCTGTAAGGGTTTCTTCCGATAGAGGAGGTAAAAGAGAATTTTTTAAGGTTACTCCTTTTGAGGCTTTTGATAAGATTCGAGAGGTAGGTGCATTGTTTACCGTTGGGGAATGCGTAATTTACTAAAACTTAATAGGTATCCGGGTAGGATATATAAAATAATTGCGCGGCGATTCTTTGAAAATAACTTATAAAATAGTTGCTCCTCTCCGTCTTTCTTCATATATTTAGGTACAATCAAAATAAAAATGTTATGAAACAGTTAAAAACTTTATTCCTTTTATTACTTTCTTTATTCGTACTTAGTTGTTCCACTCCTGAAATAGAGCCTAGTGTGTGCTTATCCGGGGATTGTTACGGCACTTTCTGGGTAGATACTCAAGGGCATCCTGGAACTTACCAAGATGGGCAAGGGGTTTGGCATATAAAACATGCTGGATTAAACTATTTTACAGTGAAAGGGCAATTATCTCCTTTAGATTCTCGGTATGTAATTAACAATGTCCCGTTAGTTATTACATCTTTTGATTCTAATTTCTTCTACTTGCCGGGAAATGTAACCTGGACATACCCTGTATATTCCTACCAAGGGTTGTGGTCAAGTAATCAAATGGATACACCTATCGCAGTAGGTACACAAACCTACACATTTCCGCAACTTTCAGGACAGACTACCATAATGAATTTAGTAGGTTACACAATTCAACCCCATACAGATTACTATGCCAATCAGTCGGTAGTACAGTCGTACTTCTGCACTAATTCCAGATACACCTACACCCCTCAGCAATCAATGGCGTTTTTTGAAGATTTTATAGGGGAGTCAGCAACTATATACATTAATGTCACTTTCGGAGAGAATAAGCAGACAGTAGTTAAAGAGTTAAAAGTAGTGTTTGAGCAGTAAAGTTGCTTCTTAAAAAAAAAGTTCATAACTTAGCCATTATTAGGTAATTAATAGTATAATAAATAAAAATAACTAATATTAATAAAAAAAGAAAAGATGAGAAATAAAGACTTATTTCAACAAAAGTTGGAACGATTAGAAGCAGAGATTAAAAAAATGGGATATCATATCCATAGGAACGAACAAGCTATCGCTTATACAAAAGTAGAGGAGCTTTTAGGAATGGTAAGTGATATTCAAACATTACTAAACACAGAGCACCAAGACTAATGAATCTTTCGGCAGAACAGATACAAAGTAATTGGGATAAGCATCTAAGAATATTAGATACTTTTATCACCGGAGATCGTAAAGAGAAGTTAAAATCTCTTTATGAGTCTTTGGCGGAGGAAATGATACTTGCTCCTGCTTCCGGTAAACCTTCCTTTCATAATGCTTTTCCCGGAGGGTATATTGACCACGTAAACCGTGTTGTTCATTGTGCTTTTAAGTCAAAAGAGTTATGGGAGGCTATGGGAGCTACTATTGATTTTACAGATGAGGAATTAGTATTTGCAGCTCTTAATCATGATTTAGGAAAAATAGGGTTTAGAGGACAGCCTAATTACCTCCCTCAAACAGATGTCTGGAGGAAGGATAAGTTAGGTGAGGAGTATGTTCATAATAAAGACTTGTCTTTTATGCTTATTCAAGACCGTTCTCTTTTCATACTTCAACAAAATGGAATAGCTATGAATGAGAAAGAGTATTTAGCTATAAAGTTACATGATGGATTATATGACGATGTAAATAAACCCTACTACCTATCCTTTAATCCAGATTCTAAATTCAGAACAAATCTAGTATATATTTTACATCAAGCAGACTTTCTAGCTTCTAAAGTAGAATACGATACATGGAAATCTTCAGGAGGAATTTCCACACCTAAGGTGCAGAAAACAACCTCTTCAACAGGTAAGAAAGTAAACGGATCTCAGGGATTAATGGGATTAGTAAAAGAAATTTAATATGATAATATTAACAGTTATTTTAGTAATATTGGTTTTAGTATTCGGATATACTACTTGGAACTTACACCGTAAGGTGACAAAGCAAGAAGATATTATAGAGTACCAAGTAGGTTATTTAAGAAAGGTTGCGTATCTTATTAGTGAATCAAAAATTTATGTTGAACAATTAGATGAGAAAGGCACTTTTAGGTCTGACGATGAAGTCGGAGTTTTCTTTAACTTTATGAAAGAAATACAAGATACTATAAATGCCTACCGTCTACCAGATGATTATGGCAAAACCACAGAATAAAGACAATTACTACTTTACACAAGGAACAGAGGATGCAATAGTAAGATACAATGCATCCTCTGACCCTATGTACAGGGATGAGGTATTTAAAAAAGAGATTTATTTACCACTCTACAAATTAGCAGAAAACATTATACATACTTTTAAGTTCTACTACCTAGATGTAGATAGCATTGAGGATTTAAAGTTAGATATAGTAAGTATGCTTGTAGAGGAAAAACTACACAGATTTGACCCCAGTAACGGGGCTAAGGCGTTTTCCTATTTTCAAACAATAGTGAAGAGGTGGCTTATTAATTACAGTAATAAGAACTACAAGAAGTTGAAACAAGTAGGATCTTTTGAAGAAATGGAAGATTCGTACGAAACAGGTGATATTGAGGAATACTCTAGGGAAATAAAACTAGCTAAAGTAGTAGATATGTTTGTTGAGAATTGTTACAACACTTTAGAGGAGGATTTTCAAAAACAATCAGAACAGGTTGTCGCTGATGCAATTTTAACGTTATTTAAAACTAGACATGATTTAGATATTTTTAAGAAGAAAGCTTTATACATTTACATACGGGAGATGACAGACTGCGAAACACCCACTCTTACTAGAGTAATCTCCAGACTTAAAGAAAAATTTTATAAGACATATAAGGTATATCAGGAAGCAGGGTATGAAATTCAATAATGTATTCGAAGATATTTATAAAATAAATACAGCATGGGATTAGATACTACAATATTCGGGAAAAAGACCGTCTCTGATGTTCTAAAAGAAATTTACGATAATTCAAAAAATAAGGAAAAACAGATTAATGCTCTTATTGGAGAGTTAAAGCCTCTTGTAGAAAACATAGGAGACGCAACTTTAGTTGTTCCTATGATAAAAGAGTACTTAGAAGTTGGAGTAAAGAATGATGAACACCTTATTAAGATGGTAGCTTTAGTACAGAGGTTAGAATCTGGAGGAAAAGGATCTGAAGCAGATTTCTTTGACCCAGAAGAGCTTGCTAAACTAATGGAACAAAGTCAGGAAATCGGGAAAGATATTAAAAAAGAAGAAGAGTAATGGCAGGTAATTATTTTCTTGGGAATACAATAAGTAGTGCCGGAAGAGGAGTAGGTGGAGGAGGTAATTCTCAACCTACACCGGTATTTGGTAGAGTTGTAAATATAGTACTAGACGAAACTACTACACTATACGATGCTCAAGGGAATAAACTACCAATCGGTTCAATAATCTACCAGGACATCAATACACCTGTAGATAAGGAAGCAATACTGCCACATGCATACCCACTTAGTAGTGCAGTGAAGCATTTTCCTTTTGTTAATGAAATCGTAGTAATAGTAGTTGGTCCAACACCAGACTTCCAGGAAAATAGTAGTGAAGTTCTAAATTACTACTCAAGTGTAGTGAATATATGGGGGAGTACACATCACAATGCACTTCCAACACAAGGCGTAGACTTCCAATCCCCTATAGGTAGGAACATTCCAGAGTTAAAAGATATTAACCCTCTTTATCCGTTTCCTGGAGATGTGATAATACAGGGCAGGCAAGGGCAGTCTATCCGAATGGGAGGTTATAAGACTGAAAAGAATCCGTGGACAGAAGTATCGAATAACGGAAAACCCCTTACAATAATAAGAAACGGTCAGATAAAGACAAAAAATGGTATAGATTCGATTGTAGAAGATATAGATAGAGATGTAAACTCAATTTACATGATGTCAGACCATAAAGTACCGTTAACGTCTGCTAATACAAAAAGGAAATCTTATAATACCGAACCTAAAACAGCAGATCAATATAAAGGCAATCAAGTAATAGTTAATGGAGGAAGACTGTACTTCAATGCAAAAGAGGAAAGTATATTACTATCAGCTAAAGAGTCGGTAGGATTGAATGCTAAGACATTAAACCTAGACGCAACAGATTACTTCTGTGTAGATGCAAAAAAGATACTACTAGGAGAAAAAGCAAGGACTGCTTCACCAAGTGTACAGCAACCGGTAGTTTTAGGTAAACAGCTAGAGAATTGGTTAGGTGCACTATTAGATACCTTATCATCAGTAGCAGATGCAATGTCAACAGCTTCTGCAGTTGGAGCAGGGCCAGTAACCCAGTTAAACGCAACAGGGCCGGCACTAAAAGCAACAGTACAGTCGCTAAAAGCTCAATTTAAGATATTTCAATCTAAAAAAGTATTTACAGAATAATGGCAATAGTACCGCAAATATCAGGAATAATAGCAAGACAGGTAGGTGCTATACAGGGTAAAATATCAGCACAAGTACAGGGCAGGGTATTAGAAATACTATCAAAATTTACAAACCAATGCCCTTCGGGAAAGGATTTAGAGAGTATTATAAAGCAGAGAAACAACCTACTTAAAGTCATAAACTCTTTTGAAAAAAGGATAAATTCACTGAAAGCGACAGCAAAGAGGCTTGATTCGACTATACGTACTGTAAGGACAATTATTAGGATTATTACGAATATACCAATTCCTACCGCAATCATACCGCCAATGTCGGGAGGTTTGGGTATTCCAATAAAAATATTAACAAAGTATAGTGATGCTTTAATTAGGTTAAATAAATTACTGGACACACTGGAAGCAGATAGAAGGGGGATATTGGGTATAGTAGATTCTGTAGCAACAACACTAGCAAGTTTAAAAAATAGACTGAACGCAATAGACTTAGCAATACAGGAATGTAGTAAACAATCCCCAGATCTAGCAAAAATAGTAACACAAGCACAACCGAAACAGAATACTGGATCAGAAGGGACTCCTGATGCAGATTACGAGTATAAGGGTTACAAGTTAGAAATTATTCAAGACCCAAATTCACCGCAAATAGCACCGAGAAGGTATGCTATTGCAAAAGATAGAAGAGGAATTGTAGTACTAAGAGGGCAACCATCATTTAGCTCCTCGACACAAGTATTACTAGACGAGATAAAATTTAGAATAGATAATCAATTACCATAACATAACTATTTATTAATATGAAGTTAGATGTTTTTAAAAAATTAATAAAGGAAGCAGTACGAGAAGTTTTACAGGAAGAGTTGGGAAGTTCTCCTACACCTCCGGTAGTAGCAGAAATAACCAGGTACGACAATTATAGACCTGCTGTTGCAAAAACTGTAAGGACAGGGGATCCGATTATGGATATCTTAAATGAAACGAGAGCTTCTATGACTCAAGAATCCTATAGAGATTTAGTTAATGCAACCTCAGACATGGTTCAAGCACCTGGATTAGGGATGAATCCTATTGAAGGTTTCCAAACAAGACCAGCACCAGGATTAGATTTAAGCACCTTGAGTTTCGCAAAAAATGCAGGAGCAATTTACAAAGCATCGGTAGAGAAGGATAAAGCAAGATTCGGAGAATAATGGCATTTCAAGTTCAACAAATAAACCCTTTAGATTTACAACCAAGTGTTGGAGTTGGAGTGGGACTTCCATTTACATCAGACCAGGTGTTCACAACAACCTACACCACTCGAGAAGCTATAAAAGCTAATCTAGTAAATTTCTTCCTAACAGAAGAAGGAGAGAGGTTTCTTAATCCAGAAATGGGAGCAGGACTTAGACAATACATTTTTGCACAGAGTACAGAAGATACCTCGGAAAGAGTAAAGGAAGCTGTAAGGGCAGGTGTTTCAAAATGGTTTCCAAATGTGACATTAAATAAGATTACAGCACAACCATCACCGGACACAGGTACATTTACACTGTATATAAACTATAGCATAAACATGACAAATATACAAGACGAATTGTTAATAAACTTTGAACAGTAATGGCTCAAGATAGAGATATAAAATATACAGGAAGAGATTTTACAGATTTAAGATCTGAATTAATCGAGTACGCAAAGAATTATTTCCCAAACACATACAACGACTTTACACCAACCTCACCAGGTATGATGTTTATAGAAATGGCAGCTTATGTGGGAGATATTTTATCTTTCTACCAAGATTTACAATTACAGGAAACATATATACAGTATGCTAAGGACCCTGTAAATCTCTATAACTTAGCGTATATGATGGGATATCGTCCTAAAGTTACAACAGTTTCTGAAGTAGATATAGAAGTATCACACCTTGTAGGTGCGGTAACAGGTCAACCAGACTGGTCACAAGCCCTACAAATAGCAGCAGGCACACAGCTAAGCTCAACAACATCAGGTCAATCTAGATTCTATATAGATACTCCTATAGACTTTACATTTTCAAGCTCCTACGATCCGACAGAAGTAGTAATAGAATCCTTAGCAGGAACATCTCCAAACCAGTTCAGACTAACAAAAACTAGAAAAGCATATTCAGGAGAAGTAAAGACAATCACACAGCAAATTACAGCTGCAGAAAAATTTAAAACAATAAATATTAACGATACAAACGTAGTAGGTATCTTATCAATTACAGATAGTGCTAGTAATATCTGGTACGAAGTACCGTTTTTAGGGCAAGATACTATATTTGTAGATGACGAAAACACAAGCTCGGATAGCGGTTTGGTGCCGTATAATTTGGTACTTCGAAAAGTTCCTAGAAGATTTGTAACAAGATTTAACTCAACAGGAGAACTGCAAATACAGTTTGGAGCAGGAATTACAGGACAAGATGATAGTGTATTGACACCGGACCCAACCAATGTAGGATTAGGAACTTCTCAAGGAATTTCTAGAATCGATTATGCATACGATCCTTCTAACTTCTTACATACACAGACTTATGGATTGGCTCCTTCAAATACAACTCTAACAATCAAATACTTGGTAGGAGGAGGAGTATCTTCAAATGTACCGGCAAACACTGTTACAAATTTACTAACCCCAATAGCTGATCCAACAACTTCGCTAACATTTAATAACCCCGAAGCAGCAACAGGAGGAAGAGATGGAGATACAGTGGAAGAGTTAAGACAGAACTCCTTAAGAGCGTTTAACGAACAGGGAAGAGCAGTAACTTTACAGGATTATACAGTTAGAGCATTATCACTACCAGCAAAGTACGGAACAGTAAGCAAAGTATATATAACTCAGGACCAGTTAACAAATCCAAACTCAAGTACAGATAGTATATTAGATAGTAATCCTCTATCACTATCACTTTATACATTAGCATACGATCTAAATAGCAACCTTACAACAGCTCCAATTTCGTTGAAGAATAATCTGAAAAGGTATTTAGCAGAGTATATGATATTGACAGATGCTATTAATATTAAGGATGCATTTATTGTAAATATAGAGGTGCAGTATGACGTAGTGGTTCGACCTAACTTCTTAGGTAGAGACGTACTACTACAATGTAACACTCTACTTCAAGACTACTTCAGTATTAAAAAATGGAATATAAATCAACCAATAAACCTATCAAGTGTATACACATTACTAGATCAGGTACCAGGGGTACAGACAGTACAGAAGATACAGGTAAATAACCTAACAGGAGGAAACTATTCACAATACGGATACGATATCAATGGAGCTACTAGGAACAATGTGGTATACCCTTCATATGATCCTATGATTTTTGAGGTAAAATTTCCAACAACAGATATTAAAGGAAGAATAACAACACTATAACATGGCAGTATACAGAATATTTCCCGAAAAAGATACATTTATTTTTAGTGAAACTCCTACATCTAACGCAGGATTGGATGAGATAGTTGAGCTAGGAGGTTATTACGATATTACAGGGACAGGAGAAACAAGTCGAATACTTGTACAGTTTAGCTCTGCAGAAATAGCTGATATTGTAAACAATAAAATAGGGAATGATAACTACAGTGCATCATTAGGGCTGTATCTTGCAGATGCATACCAAATACCGGTGGACACAACAATCTACGCATACCCAGTATCTAGTTCAGTAGGGGGATGGGATAACGGTACAGGAAAGTACGGGGATATTCCTACAAACACATCAGGAGTCTCTTGGACCTACCAAAAAACAGGGTTAGAGACACCTTGGTCAACCTCAACCTATTCAACAGGGGTAACTGCATCATACATATCGACAAAACCAGGAGGAGGCACATGGTATACAGGATCAGGAGCAACAAGTCTTGAATTCACACAATCAAATGCAATCAACTCGACATATGATATCGATATAAACATAACCCCAGCTGTAAAACTGTGGAAAACAGGTACGATTGCCAATAACGGAGTTATATTAAAACTGTCAAATAATCTAGAGTTTAATACGACTTCTTCAATAAGGTTGAAGTATTTTAGTGCAGATACAAACACAATATATCCTCCATATTTAGATTTTAAGTGGGATGACAGTTCGTACAGTACAGGTAGTCTCTCTACTCTTTCAAACAATATATCAACTATTAACATCACTAATAATACAGGTAAGTACGTAAATACAGGTAAGCAGAGATTTAGAATAGCAGCTAAACCCAAATATCCGATTAGAACCTTCACAACTACGTCAATATACCTAACAAACTATGCGTTACCTTCGGGATCGTATTGGGGAATAAGAGATGAAAATACAGAAGAGATGATTATAGATTTTGATACAAAATTTACAAAGATAAGCTGTGATAGTCAAGGAGGGTATTTCGATGTATACATGGATGGCTTGCAGCCTGAGAGATATTATCGTATATTGATAAAAACGACTTTAGACGGAAGTACCACAGTAGTAGATAATCAGAATGTATTTAAAGTAGTTAGAAATGGATAATGACGTAAAGATACAGAAAACAGTTTATAATTCAGTTGAGTTTGAAAAAGTAGTAGATAGAAGTTTTAATACTTTCGTACAACCTATAGCGGAAGAAGATCCTGATACTGTTGATGAGTTTTTTAGACTATATGAGAAACTTTACTTTGTAATAGATGTTGAGGGTGAAACAGATTCTCACGAATACTTAATAAAGAAAAGTTCAGAGCTAGTAAACTTCGAAAGAAGTACAGAAGAGATACAGCCATTACTTGACGAAATCGCACAGTTAAGGGACGAACTACTACAGGCTAATCAGCAAATTTTAGATTTAGAAACAGCTAACCAATAATGACAAACATTACATATACAGTCAATCAAGACACTCCTCAAAGCATAGCTAGTGTAGAAATTCTATCACAAGAGGATACTAACTTGATAAACACCTTCCAGGTAAACCAGTTATTTGATAGCAGTGAACATGTAGTAGAACTTCATATTTACAACCTTGCCGGAGAACTTCAAGAGAGTGAATACGACTACAGAAATTACAAAGAGTTAGGTAACGCTGCTTCAGCAGGGAAGAAAGGTGCATCAGTATTAACTATAGATCCTATAGAGGATGTAAAGGTGTATGGGTATGATAATGGAGGAGTTAAGCTATTTTACAACTTCATAAATGACCTATATACAACAGGTAGGGATAGTGTAGAGTTTTTTATCGATTCAATCTCACCAGATAGGACAGAGTTAAAACTAAAAACTTTCAATTTAACCTCAGAAGAGTTAACAACCTTTACAACTTCTATAAAAACAAAGTTAGAGACACAATCATACTTTAATGAATTTAGGGTAAATCTACTTAGTAACGATTTACTTATAGGAGTAAATATAGATACACTACAGGAAGGGGACGACACAGTAGTGGTCGTTAAATTATATGAACCACTATTAGAGGATATCGTAGAGAAATCTACATTACGTATAGTAGAGCTTGTAAGTGACAGTACCGTATATGAAGTAACAAGTACTTTTGAAACAGAGGTAGAATCAGCACTACAGCTAAGATCTCCAAATTTCAATCTAGATTTAGCAGACGAAAACGTAATACCTACAGATTACTGTACCTATGATACTCTTCTAAGTCTGCCTATTACAAATACAACTAACGAGCTGTATTCATTAGTGAATAGTAAAGGGGTACAATTAAGTATTGACCATAACGATTACAGTAATTTTGTACATTTTTCATCTGCACAAGAGAGGTTATTGAATTTTAAGTACAAGCTAGACCTAATACAGTCGTATAATACACAGATTGCAAACGTTCAAGCAGTTACGACATCTTCTTTAGGTACTACAGGAAGTATTACGTACTACCAAGACCTTGTAAAAGGTATAGTAAATAATTTTGATCACTACGAAAGATTTCTGTATTACGAATCAGGAAGTAATAGCTGGCCAAAAACAAACAGTACAAAACCCTATATAAACGATACAACTTCAGGAGCAGATACATGGTTTAACAGTAAGCTAACTGTAGCTGCCACATACGATGTTACAAACACTAACATATTAATTAATAGCATACCTTCTTACCTTAGAGACGACAGTTCTAATGCAAGTTATATAACTTTTATCCATATGATTGGTCAACACTTTGACAATATGTGGATATATGCAAAAGGAGTTTCAGATAAATACGATGCAGATAATAGGTTAAATTTTGGAGTATCTAGAGACTTAGTTGCAGAGGTATTGAAAAATTTTGGAGTAAAACTATACACATCGAATAAATCGATAGAGGACTTATTTTCGTCATTTATCGGGCAACCATATCAATCAGGGAGTGAAAAGATAACTACATACGTAACAGGATCGGTAACAGGGTCAAATACTCCAATACAACCTTCTTCATTTGATAACTACCAAAGGGAAATTTATAAAAGAATTTACCACAACCTACCACTTCTTTTAAAATCAAAAGGAACAGAGAGAGGACTTAGAGCACTTATCAACTGTTTTGGAATACCATCAGACATTCTAGATGTAAAAACATATGGAGGTAGGAAGGTATCAACAACACCTTTTTATGGGGACTACCAACACTATACGAGTTCACTAGATAAAATTAGACTAGATAATACGGGAAGTATATTAACTGGTAGCACCTTATCTGGATACACTTCAATTGTTAAGAGAGAGTATAAATACACAGACGATCTACATACAATAGAAGTAGGATTCTCACCAACAGATAATATTGATAAGTTTATACTAGATAGTGGTTCAATAGCAATATCGGCATCAATAGTAGCAATAAATACAAACATAGCCTCAGGATCAATAGCACAGCAGGTAGCAGCATATAGTGCGTCAATTAACCAGATTGTCACAAACTATAGTACAAGGGTTTTAGCAGATGGAGGAAGTATAGAGGATTTAGAAAACCTGAGTGATATAGTGTGGGGATTAGCAATACCGGCACCGACCTTTACATCAACTGCAACATCTCTATCGTACGAATTTACAACTATAGATGAGTTCTTAGGTAATCCGCAAAATCTATATGAAAGCGATTACTCAGGACTGAATACAGTAGTGGAATATATTACAAGGGATTTAGATGCATATAATGTACAGGATTATGTGAGACTTATCAAATTCTTTGACAATACAGTATTTAAAATGGTTAAGGATTTCATACCTGCAAGAGCAGTAGCAGACACAGGTGTAATAATTAAACCACATTTGCTACAGAGAAGTAAAGCAAAATCCCCTACATTACAGGGTACAAGACCAGAATATACAGCATCAATTGATACTGGGTTTATACAAGGAAAAAGTGCAGGTGCATATGATTCTGTAACACAAGGAGGTGTGGATGGTGAGTTAAATACAAACTACACTACATACGTACAAACTCTGTTCGGAATAGGTACAACTGATGCACATTTACATCAAGAGGCTAGAATTAACGGAGAATTAGCAGGAGGTACAATTAGGGTATCAAACGGTGAACTTAACAGTGCAAATTTGTTTAAAACACCTACATTTTTTACAAATCCTTTTGATGTAACTAGGTGGATAAATGCAGAAGGCCTATGTATACTAAACCCATACACTACCTATACAGATGTACAAGGAGGTATATATTACAGCAGTAGTAATAATACACTATACCTAAACTCAGGAAGCTGGAACAGTAATAATATATACACAGGGTTATCACAAAATATGGAGTACGAAATAACAAGTAGTAATAAACCTACAGGTAGTTTCATATTCCCTTTCAATACAAATAACTATGCAAATTATACCACACACTCTTTAACTGCTTCAAACGAAGGGGTAGAGGGTATATGTACATCGTCAATTAAAATACAAGTTGCAGTATGTGATATTCAAACTACAGAACAGTTCAGGCAAAATGTTACAAATACAAATGTGTATAACTTACAGAATTGGTTTACAATAGGTTCACAAAATCTACCAGCCAATATAAACCTAAATATAGTAAACAACACAAACTCAAACGTAGTATACAACGGACTTCTTTCGAGTGCCGGTGCTGCCACTATAACCTTTACTGGTGCAGCAACAAACACGTATACATTAACAGTACAAGACACCAAGATACCGTTAACGTGTACCTATAACTATCCAATTGCAGCAGGATTATGTAGTGTAGTTACAGAATCAAAAGCTCTTATTGATAGAGCAGACTGGAGATTAAAAAAATATGTAGGTACAACAGATACAACACAAGTTATCCCAAGTAGTACAGTAAACAACTACGGTTTGGCAAGATATTTTACAGGAGAGAATCCTGACACACTAAGCTATAGGGTAGAAATACTAGACAACTATGCCTTTGGATCGGTACTAGCTTCAACTATACTACGCCCTCCAACTGATTTGGAGTTTGAAGTAACAGGTCAAGGAGAATTCGGCAACGGGCCTTATGGAGGAGGGCTATATAAGTATTCTTGGAGATACGGACCGCAGACTTCTTTTCCTGCTATAACAGGAAACGTTGCACTATTTAAGATAGAGTATACGGATATCTTCCTACTTACATACCCAAGCCAGGTCGACCAGGAGTACATAGAGGGACTAACATTGAGGATAACAGCTTTAGAGAATGAACCAGAATGTACACCGTTTGTACTTATAGAACCAACCTCACCACCGGTAGCTGACATACGGAACTACCTCTGCGACAACGGCCAGTATGCATATAGCCCACAAGAGTGTATAACAGAGGACACAGGTGGGGACGTCCCAGATCGATTTAGTTAATAAAATACTGTATACAAACAGAATAAACAATGGCAACACTAACACAACAGGAGTTTCTCGAAATAGCAGACCTATACCCGGAAGGAGTTAATATATGGTGCACAGATAGTGCACCTATAACAGTACTAGGTGTTACAGTTCCCTTTTTAGATAATGAAGGTAGCGAGGTAAGGAATATTCTTGCTCAAACACAGACAATAACACTACCGGTAGATAATGATCCCGGAGCAACTGTGGAATTAGTAATAACCTCTAGAGTTATTCGAGGAGCAACACCGTTTAGGTATTACTTTTTTGAGGTAACACCTAAGAATATTCAACCCTACGTGACGTACACTCCTACTGAAAATGAGACAGTGCAGGATGGTGAGGTTATTCTATTACCAAATATACGAGGAGGGAGTTTCTACGTGAGTGACTATAACGTAACTTTAAATACAGCACAAAATAGTAGAGCTTCGGAGTACATACTAAAGAATACATCAATAACATTTGCTGACGTACAAGACAGTTCATACTCAGATACAGGGTGGATTAATGCAAGGTATGAAGGAACACCTACAAATAATTTAACATACGCAACTATTGATTCCGCAATTAGAGGTACAAGTTTACAAGGAACCTATTACCCAATACAGACACCTGACACGGAGATAGCAAATATAGATGTGTCAGAGAGGTCGTATCTAGAATATTTTCACACAAGTGAACAAACATACCCACTATATTCGTTAGATACAACACCTCTATTTTATATAAGCCCAGCAGCAAGTCCATCTGCCTCCCAGTTGATAGTCTACCCAGAAGGATCAAACAGACCACTTAAACTCTACGAGCCAGGGGATTTAATAAAAGCAGGAACTTCTTCGGAAATAATAAAAGTAGTGTCGATAAGAAGACTTACATCTAACAATGACTATAACCTGGAGGTAGTACGAGGTTGGAATAATACAGTAAGGAGTGCTATAAACGATTCTACAAAATTATATAGAATTAACCCTATAAGAATGTTTGAATTAGAAAAAAGTCGCCCTTCACCGACAAGACAGGGAAAGGTAAGGTTAAAGGATACAGGGTACATTGTGTACACAGATGCACTAGGGTATGTAGTATCAGGGAGTACACCTACTATTTAGGGGTTGTTTTAGAAAGTATAAAGTCATATATTTATTAATAAAAGTAAAAACAAATGGGATATTTGAATAATACAGTCGTAACAGTAGATGCGATTTTAACAAAAAAAGGAAGAGAATTACTTGCAAGAGGAGATGGATCTTTTAAAATAACGCAATTTGCATTAGCAGATGATGAAATAGATTATACGTTGTACAACCCCGATCACCCATCTGGGTCTGCCTATTTTGGAGAAGCTATAGAGGCTATGCCACTACTGGAAGCATTTCCAGATGAAACTCAAATCATGAAATATAAACTTGCAACACTACCAAGAGGTACTGCTAAGTTGCCAATCTTAGATTTAGGATTCTCTGCAATCAGATTAAAACAAGGAGCATCACTTGCAATCACACCACAAACTTTAAACTATTTAGGATCTTCTCAAGCATTCGAATCTGCAGGATATGTTGCAACTATTGCTGATGCTAGAGTACTGAGTACATTTAATGGTGTAGGGATTAATACACAAGAAGCTACTAATCTAAACTCTACTACAACTTTAGGAACAAATGTATCTAAGACAGTAATAGGAACATCAATTAACCTAACAGGTACAACAATTAACACACTGTTTGGAGAGAGAACTGAACTAAACACAACTATTACAGTAATAGGTAGAGATTCAGGAGCAAGACTAACAATCCCGGTAACTATTATTAAAGTAAATCAATAATAAGATATGTCATTCAAAAGATTAGACCCAGAAGATATCACAATAAGTGCAGAAGCAGTAGTAGCACCTGCCTGGACAAACCAAGCAACAACACTTACAAGCTTCTTTACAGCATCATCACAGGTATCAAGTAACACAGGAAACTACTACTATAATGTATACAACCTAAATACTAGCACTACCGGAACAACAGTACAATTTGCAGCAGCATATGGCAATAGGGTAGGATCAGGTTCAGAAAATATAAGCGAAATTGCAGGAAAATCACCCTCAGCAGTAACCTACGGACAGTACAGAACATTGGTCAACGGAGATGAGAATACAGATTTTACCTTCGGTACGATTACTCCAAACTCAGTATATATACTATCTATAAACAGATCTCGTTATAAAGAGAAGCTAAAACCAGGTACATTTAACCTAACATTAGCATCAGGATCTAATATAATAAAACTAACTGATAATAGCGCTAACCAGACAACAGTATCTTATACAGACTCGGGAAGAGTTTATGATATTATAAGCGGGTCGAACGGAGTTTCATACAACGGGGGAACAGGTTTTACACCCAACTCAGGATCGTATGGAAAATTCTTACCAGATGTAGGGATCGTAGTAATAAACGGAGAAGCTCTAAAAGCATCAGCAGCAGGAGGAGGATTAGCAGCAGTACTAAACGAAACAAACGACAGTGCAACCCCTAATAACCTAGACATATTCTTTAGCATGTTGGCACAGGGAGGTAATTTTTCGTTAAGCTCTGAAGAGACTATTTCTTCAAATTTCGTATTTATCCGAGTAAGAAACAGTGAATTTAACTATTCAACAAATCCATCGAACATAACAGGATCAGGAGAATTAAGATGGGATGTAATGGTTAACAGTCCACAATCATATATGACAACAGTAGGGCTTTACAACGATAGTAACGATTTGTTAGCAGTTGCAAAACTATCAAGACCTTTACTGAAAGATTTTACAAAAGAAGCGTTAGTAAGAATCAAGCTTGATTATTAATGAATGAGCACTTACAAGAGACTAAACAAACAAGATGCTTTTATCACAACCTATACTGCCCACAAGACCTGGGCAGTAACAGGGAGTGCGTTTAGTGCGTACTCAATAACATACAATCCAAATGTAACAGGGACAGCGTTAAATAGCTTACAGCAACTATACTATCCGACAAAGGTATTAGGAAACATAACAAGCCATAAGTACGACTACTACAACCAAACCACACTATACCAGTCACAATCAAGAAACCTGACAACAGGATCTTTTCAATTAAATATACCAAGGACATTATTCGGTACAGCAATAAAACCGCAAGACGGATTTATGCTTAAAGCTGATTCAGGGATACTCCAACAACTAGGTGCATTAGCAGAAGGTGCAGTTCTACAAGGTTACCTATCACCACTAGATTTTGGTGGAAGACGCCCAAGACCAGCAGAAGTAGTAATAATACCAACATCAGCAACAATATTAGATGACGGGGAAGGGTTATTGTACTTATCTGGAAGCTCTCCTAGAACGTATGTAGGAGATATTATCTACCCACATGGGACAGTAGTAGTAACAGACCTAACATATGCTACACTATTCAGTACAGCAATGGGAGGTAAAGGTACAGTACAAGGTGTACAGCTTACATTCAAATCAAGTCAACCGATATTCACCCACAACTATCACTGCAAGGTGAGGGAATTTGAAAACAACTTTACATACAACCCATCAGCACTTACAAGTTCGTTAAAAACTGTATATGATAATGAAGGGAATATCTTTTCAACCTCTGCAAGTATTAGCGATGGAAGGTTGAACAATAACGTAACAGGAAGTAGTTTTACACCATACATTACTACAGTAGGACTGTATAACGATGCAAATGAGTTAATAGCAGTTGGAAAATTAAACAGACCAGTACCAAAACCTGCAAATACAGAAATGACAATAATTGTTAAAATAGACATATAAAACACCATGGCAATCACTTTAAGAAACGTAACAGGATCAGCACTTACATTTGATCAGTTAGATACCAACTTTTCATCATACTTCTACTCTGCATCATATTCAAGTGGAACAATAACACTATTCACTACAGGAAGTATAATAGAAGACAGAGATATACCTGCACCAGCAAGCATGTCATTAACAATCCCAACCATATCACAATGGGAAGGAAGTGCAGCAATGACCTATACAGATAGTCAAGTTCAGATATCAGGATCACTAGTAAACGGAAGTGGAAGTATTTCTGCACCAAATGACAGGTTTTCACATGGAGAAGGTTACAGCACTATAGCATCAGGATTATTTTCGCATGCAGAAGGGGTAAATGGCCAGGCAACCGCAACCGGCTCCCATGCTGAAGGATTTACAACCACAGCTACAGCCAATTACGCACACTCAGAAGGATCCGGCACAGGGGCAGTAGGGGTAGCATCTCACGCCGAAGGATTTGGTACCATAGCGTCAGGATCATATTCACATGCCGAAGGAAGTATTACTATTGCAAAAGGATACTACTCACATGCAGAGGGCGAGAATACAAGAGCAACCGGATCGTACTCACATGCAGAGGGAGGAGACACAAGAGCGGTAGGAGACTATTCTCATGCTGAAGGTTACCAGACAGTAACAGTGGATCAGGCATCTCATGCAGAAGGGATTGAAACGACGGCAGGAGGAGAAGGATCACATGCTGAGGGGTACGGTACCACTGCAGTCGGAAATAGCTCACATGCTGAGGGGAATGTAACAATAGCGTCGGGATCATATTCACATGCAGAAGGGAATGGGGCAATAGCATCAGGAAGTCACTCACACGCCGAAGGATCGTATACAGAAGCAAGAGGGGGTGCCTCACATGCACAAGGGACTAATACAAAATCATTAGGCAACTATTCACACGCTGAAGGACAGCAAACACAAGCATCAGGAGTTGCCTCACATGCTGAAGGAGCGAATACAGTAGCACTAGGTGACTACTCACACGCTGAAGGATTCTCTACAGTAGCATCAGGATCTTATTCACATGCAGAAGGAAACGATACAACAGCATTAGGAGACTACTCTCACGCTGAAGGACGCAGCACAACAGCTACAGGCTATTACTCTCATGCAGAAGGATGGCTATCGGTATCATCAGGATCTTACTCACACGCTGAAGGATTCAACAACGCAGCAGTAGGAAATTATTCACATGCAGAAGGGGCTAGTACAGACGCTATAGGATTAGCATCTCATGCTGAAGGATTAGCAACAGTAGCATCAGGTTCATACCAACACGTTCAAGGCCAGTACAACATATCATCATCAGCACAATCTGCTTTCATAATAGGAAATGGAACCTCAAACAGCTCAAGATCAAATTTAGTATTTGCATCAGGAAGTACATTCCAAGTAACAGGTTCGTTAATGTTAAAAGATATCTTACAGTTAGCAGTAAGAACAACAACACCAACACCGGTAGAAGGAATGATAATAGCATCAGGTTCAGCAGGATCTAGCGTACTATACTACTATAACGGAACAATTTGGAATGCATTATTCTAATAAAACAAAATAAAAATGTGGTTATATAAAGAAAAAGAAATTAAAGAACTATCAGATATGCCCGAAGACATTTTCGGGTTTATCTACGAAGTAACACATCTACCAACCGGTAGAAAATACTTAGGAAAGAAACAACTTATTTCTGTTACAAAAAAAGCTTTAGGTAAAAAAGAACTGGCTTTAATAACAGATAAAAGAGCTAGTAAATCTAAAATAGTTAGAAAAGAATCTGACTGGAAAACATACTATGGTTCTCACTCAGAAATAAAAGGCTTAATAAAAGAAGGTAAACAGTTGGAATTCTCAAGAGAAATTCTTATCTTTACTCCAAATAAAAAGCTTCATACATATTATGAAAACAAATTCCTATTTATAAAAGGAGTAATAGAACCAGGTTCCGACTATATAAATGATAATATAGAAGGAAGATATTTTAGAAAAGATTTCTTATGATAAGATTACAGGAAATAGTTGGATTACCAAACCTTCAATACCATTTAGACAATAAACTGACACTATCTGAGTGTGTCTACAGGTATTCCTCTGACTCGTTTATACAATTGTTTGCTGAAGCAAGACAAGCCCTAAGAGACGGTAAAATAACTCTCAATGAGCAAGACATACTTCTTTTAGAAACAACAGATATTGGAGAGTATGGAATGTATGAAGGACAGAAAGTACCTTTAGATCTTCCAATGGAAGAGTTATTAGATGAAGCAGAATACAGAGGTAAAGATGTTCCTTTAAACAAACCAAAAAGAGGAGGATCTAAAAAATTCTACGTTTATACTAAGAATAAAAAAGGAAATGTAGTAAAAGTATCTTTCGGAGGTACAACAGGGTTGAATGTTAAGATAGATAAACCAGGAGCCAGATCTTCTTTTGCAGCTAGACATAAATGTGATACTAAAAAAGATAAAACAAAACCAGGATACTGGGCTTGTAATATTGGAAGATATTGGAAATCTTTAGGAGGATCAAGAAACTTTAGCGGGTATTGGTAATATGGGGCCATATAAACAGTTACAAACACCAGAATTCATTTATAGAAAATTCACACAAGACATTCCAGAAGAAGAACTGGTGTGGCATAGAGATGAAAATGATAGAGAAGTAGAAATTCTAGAACCAACAGATTGGATGTTTCAATTCGACAATGAATTACCTCAACCTTTAAAGGGAAAATTAACTATACCAAAAGAGACATATCACAGACTAATAAAAGGTACAGGATACTTAAACGTAAGAATAAGAGAATACTAATGGTACAAAAAGTAATTACAGGCATTGTTGTCTTAGGGGCATTTTTAATAGTAGCAGATACACTACTATTTATTATTAAGAACAAACGAAAATAACATGAAAAGATCACAACTGGTAGGTATAATTAAAGAAGAGCTTCAAGGGTATTCAAAGTACTTAGGAAAAACAAAGGGAGGAACACCTGATGAATTCATGCAAATTCTAACCAAAATTGCAAAAGGAGAAGATGAGAAATATCAAGGAGATCCACAAAGAGGAAATGCAATTTTAGATAAGGCAAATCCCGACAATGTAGATAGAATTCTTAGAGGAGAAGATCCAATTTACGAAGGAGAAGGTGTTAAAAATGTTTACTCAAAACACCCATATATAAAAGACCTACTAAATGCTTTCATCCACCCAGACGGAACAGTTGGGTTAGCAATATACCCTTCAAAAGGAGGACTTCCAGTAAAACAAGCAGCAGTAATCCCAATGGATAGTTTCACACCTGAATATGTGGAAAAACAAGTATCAAGTGTATACGATGTTGATTCACAATTTAGACAAGGAATTCAACAGTTTGTGGATTCTGTACATAGCAATGGTTAGTATACTTCAAATACTAAGAGAAGTAATTGATCCTTCCCGAGAATATAAGGAAAGGGTAAATAATATTATCGACCAAGGAGGAGAATACTTAGGAGCAGGTGACTACGGATCAGTATACCTAGTCGGAAATATTGTGAAGAAAGTAACCTCTGATGAAGTAGAGATTGAACATGCTCAAATTCTACAAGGAAAAAAAACAAAGTACTTTGTACCTATTTTAGATGTAGAGGTTGTAAATCCAAAACTAGCAATAATCTCAATGCCAAATATGAATCCATATAGTGGAGAAATTCCCGAACAATTTATTGAGAAACTCGAACAAGAGGCAGAGAGTTTAGGAATAGATCCAGAAGAGCTAGATATCAGGCCTGATAACTTCATGACAGATGATAAAGGTAGTTTAAAAATGACAGACGTATAAAATATAAAACAAGGCTTGTTTATTCAAGCCTTTTTTCATATATTAAAATGTCAAACAGTTATGTACGTGTATATGAGCAGTAAAATACTATTAGGTTTCATAGAAAATGTTTTAGGAAAATCTCACAAAAGAGCTAGGGAGAACTATGCTTTTACCTGTCCAAAATGTAACCACCATAAACCGAAGTTAGAGGTAAATATGCATACCAATGAAAAAGGAGAGAATCCTTTTGAATGCTGGGTATGTGGGTTTAAAGGACGTACAATTAAGTCCCTACTTAAGCAGTTACAAGTACCTGCCGAACAAGCATATGAAATACTTAAATATGTAAGAAAAGGTGACGAAATAGGGTATGCTCCTGTAACTTCTGTAGAACTTCCCAAAGAGTTTCAAGCCCTATATACAGCATCAACCACATCTATTATAGCAAATAAAGTAAGGAGATATCTCTATAAAAGAGGTTTTACCGATAGAGACTTCCTAAAATATAATATAGGGTACTGCACCTCAGGAGAATATACCGGAAGAGTTATTATCCCTTCATATAATGAGAATAATCAATTAAATACATTTGTAGGAAGAACCTACGAAGATGCATACCACAAATATAGGGGTCCAGAGAGTTCTAAAGATATAATAGTCTTTGAGAACCTTATTAACTGGGCCCAGCCCATAATCCTGGTAGAAGGGGTATTTGATGCAATAGCAGTAAAAAGAAACGCAGTACCAATACTTGGTAAGTCTTTATCAAAATCTTTGATAAAAAAGATATTATCAAGCCAGGTAGAAGATATATATGTAGCCCTAGACAGGGACGCATTTAAAAAAGCACTCTCATATACAGAACAGTTTCTGAATATGGGAAAGAAAGTATATCTAGTAGATATGCAAGATAAAGATCCAAGCGAGATGGGCTTTGCAAGCTTTACTCGATATGTACAACAGGCAGAGGAAATGGACTTCGGAAAGTTACTCCGCTATAAACTATCATAATATGATACAAAAAGGACAAAATGTTCTATCAGAGCATGCTAAAAAAAGATTAGATTTTAAACCAGAACTAAAACAAATTAACTTCTTAGATAACAGAGTCTATCAAAGATCGGAGGAACTATTCTACCCTTCTGTTACATCTATCCTTCAATACATGCCAAAGAATAAATTCTTTGAAAACTGGATGAAAGATGTAGGCCATAATGCAGATATCATTATGAGAAGAGCTGGAGATGAGGGTACTCAAGTACATAATGCAATTGAAGAACTACTGGAAGGAAAAGAAATTCAGTGGATGGATGATTATGGGAATGCTCGATATAACGAATTGGTTTGGGGAATGATACTTAAGTTTAAACAATTCTGGGATATAGCAAAACCGGAATTAATATTTACAGAGGAGTTTACTTATTCCGACGAGCACAGGTATGCAGGTACTGCTGACCTAGTTGTTAAGATAAATGACGAGAATTGGCTAATTGACTTTAAGACATCTAACAGTCTTCACAAATCGTACGACCTACAGCTTGCAGCTTATGCTAAATCTATTGAAGAGACAAAGGAAATTAAAATAGATAGGACAGCTATACTTTGGTTAAAAGCTGCTACAAGAGGGGAAGATAAGAGTGGTAAGAAGATACAAGGTAAAGGGTGGGAATTAAAAGTAATCGATAATATAGAAGAGAACTTTGAATTATTTAAGCTGATATACAGGTTGTACGAAATTGAAAACCCAACAACAGAACCTAAATTTATAAGCTACCCAGTCTCTATTAAACTTTAATACTATTTATTTAATATAACCGTTGGATATTAGGAGAATATTAACACACACATAAACATTAGATAAATGATACTTAACTTTGTTGAACAGTTTAAAAAAGACTTTCAGAAAAAAGAGATTTCAATAGAAAAAAAAATGGCAGATACAATCGATAAGGTACTTGTGAACTTTTCTATAGAAACAGCTGAAAGAGCGCAAATAAAAGAAGGAGCATCAGGAACACCCATTGCTGCTTCATCAGCGATATCTTCAAAGGATAGGGCAGACCTAGAACATTTATACCAGGAGTTAAGAAAATTAGTGGATACTCATAAGTTTAACTTAGATTTTCAACAAGATAGAATTTACATTACAAGAGTAATGGATTCACAACTAGGATGGGATTATACCCCATACCAAAAAACAATGCCGGAGAATGTACAGGAGAAGTTTAACTATTCTCCGTATATTGCTTCAATCTTGGAGTACATGATTGACCAAGGTATGAATATAACACCTCTTCCGAATATTAAAGTAAGAGAAGATGAAGAAGAAGCTAAAAACTTCTTCGGTAAAACAGCGTACTATAGTCCAAATGGGAAAGAAGTAGTACTTTTTACTTTAGGAAGACACCCTAAAGACGTATGTAGGTCGTTTACTCACGAAATGATTCATCATATGCAGAACCTAGAAGGAAGGTTAGAGGGAATTGGTACAAGTAACACTAACGAAGATGATTACCTTAGGGAAATAGAAAAAGAAGCTTACCTAGAAGGAAATATTATATTTAGAAATTGGGAAGATAGTATAAAGAGTTAGAAAGAAAAATAAGTTATGATAAAGAAAAAGGTTACAAAAAGGGATATTGCTAATTATATCGAACAGTTTATAACAGCAATAGAGCAAATGTACGGAATGTCAAACCACCAGAAATGTTTTCCGTATATATACGTGAGTAGCGATACCCCGGACGATGTCAAGGGAGAATTCTGCTACATACTAAACGAAATAGTTGTATACTATAGGAATATTAATAGCTTAGAGGAACTGGTAAGAACAGTGATACATGAATACCAGCACTACCTACAATCACCGTCGTGGATGACAAGGTATTATAAGCAAGGGTATACATATGATAATCACCCGTACGAAGTAGCGGCAAGACAGCAAGAAGAAAATTGGAGTAAAATATGGGAACAAGCCTTATAGAGTTATTAGAAGCATACCCCACCTACCAGATATACTGTGACATGGATGGAGTATTGACAGATTTTGAAAATAGATTTGTTGAAATGTTAAGACAGGAAGGTCCAAAATACTATTCAAAAGAAGTTATAAACCAAGTAACTCGTCCAAAACATTTTGAAGCATTAGAAGGTGCAGAAGAATTTTGGAACTTTATAGATAATCATATAGGACTAGAATTTTGGTCAGGTATGAATTGGATGCCAAATGGAAGACAGCTATGGTCTTTTATACAGCCATATAGCCCAATAATACTGACATCACCATCAAGACAGAACACATCAAGACTGGGGAAGAGAATATGGGTAAAGGATCATCTAACACCAGCACCTCCTGTCGAATTTAGATTTGGAGATGCTAAGTCGGATTTTGCAAACCAAAAAGCTATACTAATAGACGACAAGCCTTCAAACCTACAAGCATTTACTGCTAAAGGAGGGATAGCCCTAGAGGTGAAGGACGGAGAAATACAATCAGTTATTAACACATTAAAAGAACTTGGTTATGGGCGAGAGCTTACTTAAAAAAGAATTCAAATCAAAAGACGTAAATAGAGCAAGAAACCTTATCACAAAAGACTTCTCAGCAAAAACCGTAGACGGAACAGGTTACGAAAAAGCCTATACTGCATACAAAGAAGGAGATATCTGGGAAGAGAGTGGTAGAACTTGGACTATTAAGAATGGTATAAGACAGAATATTACAAAATTAGATGCTGCAAAAAAGGCATTACAAATACCGCTAACATGTCCGAAATGTGGAGGCCCTATGAAGCACCATCTTGCACAGAAGATGTATAAAATTCATGGTTTTTGTTTCGATCCATGCACTGTAGAGTATGAAGCAGAATTAAGAAAAGCAGGATTATACGATAGTTATGAGAAAGCTATGATTAGAGGAAGCTTACAAGCGTTCTTACAGGATGTAGAGGCATTTATACTAGATAGTATAAACACTACGGATACTTTTGTAACTGAACAGGGGGATGTAGAGGCTTGGAATAATAACACAAGTCAGAGAAACAACCAATTAACAGAGGGGTTAAAAGATTTTTTACAACACGCTAAAAGACATTTAGAAGATTGACGATATTTATTGTAAAAGATAAATTACCATGGCAAAAGCTAAAACATCTTCTACAGTTGCAAAAGTAGACACACCAAAAGTATCAAGACCAGGCGTTCATGCTAAATCTAAGACATCTTCTCTGAAGAGTTCGAAAAACTATAAAAAACTATACCGTGGACAAGGTAAGTAAGGCATATATAGCACAACTAATTAAAGAAGTTTTATCTGAAGAAAAAGCAGACAGATGCTTGCGTATCGCTAGAACAAAATACGATAAACCCTCAGCATACAGATCAGGGGCTATTGTAAGATGTAGAAAAGGAGATATCTGGAAAGATATAAAAGAAGCAGATGATCCTCAAGCCGGTAAGGCAGCACCATATGGTTCAGGATATGCAAAAGTAAAACAAGCAATCCAGGAACTACTACAAGAAGATGAAACCCTTCACAAATGGTTTTCAAGAAAAGGAGCAAAAGGTAAATCTAAAGGATGGGTTGACTGTAATGCACCTGATGGAAAAGGAGGGTATAAATCCTGCGGAAGACAAGAAGGAGAAAAAAGATCAAAATACCCAGCATGTAGACCAACACCTGCTCAATGTAGAACAAAAGGAAAAGGTAAAACTTGGGGTAAAACCAAATAATATGAAGCTACTACAATTATTAAAAGAAGCAAAAGAAGTACTAGAAGACTTTGCTAAAACTAGAGGAGAAGGTGCTGCAAAAATAGCATCAAATGCTAGAGAAAAAGGAGGATTAGCTCTACTAACCTGGCATCATTTTAAAGTGAAAGCTCCTTATTATAGAAAAGCTTCTGAAGGAAAACTCGATTTTGAAAAGGCAAAGAAAGAATTTGAAGAAACCTATAAAAAGATTTCTTTAGATATGTCTCAAATTGAATTTCAAAGAGAGGTAGGACGCTTAGAAGTATTAGGAGAACTGTTAATAAAAAACAAATAATGTCAACACTAAATACATCCATAACACATTTCTATGCTAAGATGAGAGTAGAACACCTCTACCAGCATGACGGGAGAGAAGGTATGCAAGATGTAATAGTATTCGGAGCACAGTCTGTAGGGGGAAGAGCACTTACCTTTCATGTAATGACTGATGAAGGAGCTGTTAGATCGAGAGTTCCAATTCATATGCTTGCTTGGAAAGATGATGCTCCTAGAATGGCTTTAGACCATTTACAATTATGGGACTGTTTTGGACATGATGTATCATGTACAGTGTATGACTACTTACTGCAATCAAGAGTAAAAGCAATATTTAAAGACGGGAGTAAAGAGTGGGGAAATTATATTATGACTTTTGACTGGTACAATAATCCGTACTCTAACGAACCAACACAATATAAAGCTGCACATCTAATTAAATTAGATAACGGAAACTTCACTCTTCAACCTAATAATAGGTTAATGTGGAGAGATATGTCCTTTGTAACTCAAACATTTCCAGATAAACCGGATTGGATGATTGATAATAAAGAATGGTTTTGTGAATCAGTTTCAGATAAATGGACAATGGAAAAAGGTAATGAAAACATATACTACTATACTCTAGAGAATGAAAAAAAATCAGATAAAAAAAATAATTAAGGAAGTATTAGATTCAACAACAGTTGCACCTAACAACCTACCGGGAGGACTATCACAGTACGCAACTATAGGAGATTTAGCACAAATGCACAAATTACCTATCAACCGTATTATACAGCAAATAATAAAAGGGGTTAAAGTTGAGATGGAGCACACCACAGATGCTGACATAGCAATGGAAATTGCCTTTGACCATGTATACGAAGATCCGCAGTACTACGATAAACTATCATCGATAGAAGAGATGGCAGATATGAGGTCTGTAGAGAGGTATGCGGATGATGAGCTAGACCCTGTAGATTTGGAATTTGGAAAACACTTCTTCGATAGATTAGTAGATCCTAGAAACGGAAAAGAAATTACAACATCAGAACTATTAGATTTTTTTGCAAGACTATCAAACAAAAAAGAGCAGTTTATTAATTTTATCAAAAAGTACCATGAATTTGTAGTTAAGGATAGGAGAACAGATATAAATATTCCATTCATGTCACAAGTTAATCAAGCTATTGCAAAGACGATAATGAGGAAACCTAATTTTATGACATCTAATCCGGTAATAGCACTAGAAGAAGGAGTACATGACCCCGTATCGCCTGGTATTTTAAAAAAAAGATTAGGAAAACTTTCATGTACAAAAGTGATGCAGGAGAGAAATAAGTTAGAAGACAAAGGAACACATTATGCAAAAGCATTACAGAGGTACTTAAACTACCACTGTCAGTAAAAAGTTATACTATTTATTTGTATATATGAACATAAGTACCTATCTTTAGATAATCGAAATATGAAAAAATTAATGAAACTAGTAGAAGAAAAGACAGCTTTTATACAGACAGCAAAAGGTGAGAAGAAGACAATGGACTACCAAACTGATCAAGAACTAACATCTTTAAAAAATAACCAAGATATCAAATCAATTGAGACAGGAGATGGTAAGAAGATAAAAGAAGAGGTAATTAGAAAATACACCACTGAGGAATCTGCAGCTGTAGGAAAAGAAGTAGCTAAATCATTAGTTAAAGTATTACGAGCTCAAGGAGATGAGTTAAAAGCAATTAAACTAACTGGACTAGGGGTTAATAAATTTAACATACACGTTCAGTATGGACAAGACAAAGGACACGATACTTTTAGATTTACACTGGACCCACAAACAAAGTCAATAAACCTAGACATGGGTAATGAGGATATGAAATTGTGTAATTTTTTAATCACTCAAGGAAACGAAGTATCTCTTACAACACCAGCGCTAGAAGACAAGCTATCAGATGCAATGGTAAAATATGTATCACAACCTTCAGATGAAGAGTATGATGATATGGCAGCAATGCAAGCACCAACAGATCCTTCACAATTAAATAAAAACATAGCAGAAGACTTAGATGTAGGACATCAAGACAACGAACCAGCAATGCTAAAAAGTGATGTATACAGAATTGCTAAAATGGCTTCAATGCTATACAAGCAATTGGATGCATACGAAAAAGCAGGAGAAGTAGATTTTCCACACTGGTGGCAAGCTAAAATTATAAAAGCATACGACTATTTACAAGCAGCTTACGGATATTTAGATGGAGAAGAAAAAACAAATCAAATAGACAGCACAGTTATAACTACAATGGCTTTGAATGAAAAGAAAGGTACCTGTTGCCATAAATGTGGACATACTCACGTAAAAGGAACAGCACATCCAACTCCATACAATACAGGTAAAAGTAACTGCAAATATAGAGACTAATGAAAAAATCGGATTTAAAAAAGATAATATTAGAAGCATACGTAGAGGTATTAAGGGAAGCAGAAGCACCTGTGCTAAAAACATCTACACAAGAAATCTTAGGAAAATTTCCTCCAGTACAAAAGACTTTAAAAACATTAATGACTAGTGAATTTGATGAGTTTGTAGAAGATGTAAAATGGCTATCACCTAAACCATCTACTTTTCAGGTTGTACTTAAAAACGGACAGTCATTCAAGTTGAAGTGGACAGGCAAACCACAAAGCAGTAAGTTAGACCCAAACGACCCGGAATACTACTTGCAGTTTGATGCAAATATAGAAGGTAAATCATATCATTTAGCAACTACTTCAACATATCAACAAGCACTTGACAGCCTAAACAGAATACTTAGAGACGGACCAATTACCCAAGGTGAAGAACCAGGAGGAGAAGACTTTGCAGCAGAACCACCAGCAGGAGGAGCAGGAGGAGAATTTCCAGGTGGAGAAGCAGGTGGAGAAGCACCAACTGAAGAAACACCTTTTGAAGAACCAACAGGAAGCCCAGAAGAAGAAACACCAACAGGATTATAGGTATGAAATTATTAGAGATAATACAGACAATACACTACAAAGAAAGGAAAGAAGATAGATCTCAAATAGTAGATATACAGGTTCCTTCCGAAGCATTAACACCTTATACAAGAGAGAAGGTTATACCGAATTTAAAAAATCTTATACGAGAAAGGTTACTAAAGGTATTAAGAGCTTTTGAGACATCTACAGCAAAACAGGCAGGAAGTGTAGTTAAAGCACTGCCGATACTTACTCCATATTTGCAAAATAACGGAAAAAACTACCCTATATACCTAGTAACAAAAACAAGAGATAAAAACAAGGAAAATACAGGTAATACCTACGTAATTGTTAAGATTGGAGATAGCCTGGTAACAGTGATGGTAGTGCCGAAAGGTGCAGACCTGGTAACACAGACAAGAGAGCATTTAGAGGAAAAAGTTGCTAAAGGTGAAGCAGATCCTAAAGTACTGACCTATCCAATAGATATTGGTAGAACTATAAACTCAGACTACATTATAGACATAAAACAAGCAGCAGATGATATTGAGATTGGGTTAGACAAGGCAGAAGTAACACAAGAAGAACTTCCATACAAAATAAGAACGGACTATAGAAAAGACGCTACATTTACACATGACAATTACGGAACAGGGAAGATTGTAAATACATCATCTGGAGTAAAAGGAGACCCGGGAATAACAGGGAAGCTGGAGTGGGTAGATGTTAATTTTGGAAAACCATTCTTAAAAGCAGGCAAACTAACATCAGTTAGGAGAATAGACAATGTATACACAACCAGGTATTTTGCACATAGAGCACAATAACTATATCACTAAAAAAGTAACCTATTTATAAATAAAAATAAAAAACAATGGCAGATAATTTTAATTTAAGACAATTCTTAACAGAGAATAAACTTACAAAGAATGCAAAGCTTCTAAAAGAGCAAGTTTCTTTAAACGGAAAACCAGTAAACACTAGATCAATCGAAATCGAAGGAATAGACAGAAATGACTATCCAGATTTTGTAGATGCATATATTACTTATGCAGAGTATGAGGATGGTACTCCATTATCAGACGAAGAGTTGATGAGCTTGGAAGATGAGAATTATGGATTAACAGGAGAATTAATACATGATAGTCAACTTTATTTACAAGAGAAAAAACAAATGGATGTTGAAGAAGGATTAAGTGAAGGAGGTTATGATAATTCGGAAGAAGTGGGAGATGTTTACGAAGAAGCAATACGAAATGTATTAGGAGTAAATGCAAAAGAAGAGGTTGTTATGAAAATCTACGATAAGATGCATGATGCCGGTATAATCAAAGGTACAACAACTATAGATAGTGCAGAGCAGGAAGTAAGAAGTTGGATTAAGGCAAACAGTTCAGTAATGGAAGCAAAACAATCTCCAAGAGAAAACTACTTAACTCGTTTAGTAGAAAACGCTTTAGGAATCGATGACGAAGAAGAAGACTTCATTAACCCAGGTAACACACCAGAAGAGGATATAAATAGAAAAAACTACTTAAAGACGTTTGGAACACCACCTACCACAGTACCAGGAGATGAAATGGCTAACGAAACAGTAATACCTGAATACCGTACAATCGATGAATTAATGAAAAGCATCGACCACGGAACCAACGAGGTAGCAGAAAAGCATAAAATGGAGCAAATGAAAAAGATTGCTCAAATGTTAAGAGATAAAGCAAAGAAAATGGAAGAAAGTGAGCATGCTGCACACATTAGCCCAAAAGACTTAAAGCAATTAGCAACAGATGCTGCAAAGTTAGAAAAAGCAGCAGAAAAGTTGAAATCAGCATTTGATAAGAAATTCAACAAAAAAGAAAAAACACCTGCAGCTCCAAAAGCAGAAAAAGTAGAAGCATTACAAGAAGGAACTTTTGATTTAAAAAAATTCTTAGTAGAAAATAAATTGACTGCTAGTTCAAGATTGGCGGAAGAGGTTGATAATACGGCATCGGGATATGAGAGATTACATGCTAAAGTAGATAACCTAGATAGAAATACTCAAGTTAACGCTTACCAATTATTAGATTTTGTTAACAGCCTAGGAGGAAATGCAGAGGATGGTATGGTTATTGATGCTATATTTTATGCTGCTCAAGACAATAATGCAGATGAATTAATATCTATCCTAGCCGATACTATGGGTGAAGGAGGTGGTTCTAATGATCCTCTTGCATTTGACGGAGTATTCACATATTCAGACATTGAACAAGCTTTAAGTGGGAATGAAATGTCTGATGATTTAAAAAGTCAAATTTTAGACAATGATCTAATAAGAAACCTAGAAAGAGGATAATTTATAGATAGTACAGCAATTTAGCCCACCCCATAAAGGTGGGTTTTTTTATATCCCTATATTTATATTATATACATATATAATATGTCACAACAAGATATAAAACAAATAGTTGCACAAGAGTACATAAAATGTGCAAAAGACCCGGCTTACTTCATGAAGAAGTATTGCTATATTCAACATCCAACCAGAGGTAGAATCTTATTCAACCTCTATCCATTCCAGGAAGGAGTTCTTCACTTATTTAGAGATGAGAAGTTTATAGTAACTCTTAAATCAAGACAGCTAGGAATTTCTACATTAGCCTCGGCCTACGCTCTATGGTTAATGATCTTCTATAAAGATAAAAACGTACTAGCACTTGCAATTACCCAAGCAACGGCTAGGAACCTTGTAACCAAAACAATTTTCATGTACGAGAATCTACCAAAATGGTTACAACTACCCTTCACAGAGAAGAATAAGTTATCTCTTAGACTTAAGAACGGCTCTAAAATTACAGCTAAATCGTCAAACTCTGATGCAGCTCGTTCTGAAGCGGTATCGCTTCTACTAATAGATGAGGCAGCTTTCATCGATAACATTGAAGAGACATTTACTGCAGCACAACAAACTCTTGCAACAGGAGGACAATGTATGGCGCTATCTACCCCAAATGGTGTAGGAAACTGGTTTCACAAAACATGGGAAAAAGCAGAAGCAGGAGAGAATGGATTTATACCAGTTAAGTTAAAATGGGACGTACATCCGGAAAGAAAGCAAGACTGGAGAGATGAACAGACAAGGCAGTTAGGAGAGAAACAAGCAGCTCAAGAGTGTGACTGTGACTTCCTATCATCGGGGGATACTGTATTTGAAGTAGAGAATATGTCCTTTTATGAAGAAACATACCAAGTCGATCCAATGGAAAAGAGGGGTGTAGACGGAAATCTATGGATATGGGAAGCAGTTGATTATAATAAGACGTATATGGTTATTGCCGATGTCGCTAGAGGAGACTCTACCGACTACTCTACCTTCCATATTATGGATATAGACAGCTGTACACAGGTAGGAGAGTATAAAGGAAAGATATCCCCTAAAGAATTTGGAAACGTACTAGTGGGAATAGCTTCAGAATATAACGATGCACTACTGGTAGTAGAGAATGCTAACATCGGATGGGCAACTATTGAACAGATATTAGAAAGAGAATATAGAAACCTGTACTACTCGTCGAGATCGGATACGGAAACAGTAGAATCGTACATGGCCAAGTTTGAAAGAGATAAACTGGTACCCGGATTTACAATGTCGTTAAAGACAAGACCCCTTGTTATCGCTAAAATGACTGAATACATAAGGGAAAGATCGGTTATCATTAAATCTAAGAGGACTTTAGCTGAAATGAGAGTCTTCATATGGAAGAATGGAAAGGCACAGGCACAGACAGGGTATAATGATGACTTAGTGATGGCTTTTGCAACAGGACTGTATGTAAGAGATACTGCAATAAGACTTAGACAGCAAGGTATGGACCTAACCAGAGCTACTCTCTCTTCATTCACAAACCTTAATCAAAGAAATACTGCAGTTTACAATGTTGGTCCTATGCAGAATAATCCTTATCTTATGAAGACAGCTAATGGCGATGAGGATCTTTCATGGCTAATAGGATAAGTTACTATTTATAAATAAAACATTTTTAAAATGGCAGAAAGAAATCTTTTCTCTTCACTACAACGATTATTTGCAACAGACATACTAGTAAGAAACGTAGGGGGGGATGAACTAAAGATTGCTGATGTTAATCAAATTCAGACAACTGGTAAATACCAGACTAATTCATTACTGGATAGATTCTCACGTCTTTACATATACAATAATAAAAATATATTTAATCCAAACCTTAACTACCAAACGCTAAGGATACAGTTATATTCTGATTATGAGGCAATGGATACAGATCCACTTATTGCTTCCACTTTAGATATATTAGCAGATGAAGCTACCCTTAAGAATGATGTAGGCGAGGTACTGGCTATTAAATCTTCAGATGAAAATATACAGAGAGTATTGTACAACCTATACTACGATGTATTAAATATCGAATTTAACCTTTGGTCTTGGATTAGAAATATGTGTAAGTATGGGGACTTCTTCTTAAAACTAGAAATCTCAGAAAAATTTGGAGTTTACAATGTAATTCCCTACACAGTCTATAACATGGTGAGATACGAAGGGCAAGATCCTAAAGAACCAACCAAAGTAGTCTTTACAATTGACCCAGACGGATTAGCTTCTTCAGCAGATCCAAACTACATACCTAAAGCTAATAAATCAGTTATCACTCTTGACAACTACGAAGTAGCTCACTTCAGATTAATCTCAGACACAAACTACCTACCATACGGAAGATCCTATATCGAACCAGCTCGTAAAATTTATAAACAGTTGACTTTAATGGAGGATGCAATGTTGATTCACAGAATCATGAGAGCTCCTGAGAAGAGAACATTCTATATCAATGTAGGAACTATTCCACCAAACGAGGTAGAGCAGTTCATGCAAAAGACTATTAATAGTATTAAGAAAACCCCATATGTTGATCCACAAACAGGTGAATATAACCTAAGATTCAATATGATGAACATGATGGAAGATTTCTACCTACCAGTTCGTGGAGGAGATACTTCTACAAAAATTGATACAACAAAAGGACTAGAGTACGATGGTACAAACGATATCGAATACCTAAGAGATAAAATGTTTGCAGCATTAAAAGTACCGAAAGCATACTTTGGATACGAAAAAGACTTAACAGGTAAAGCAACTCTTGCAGCAGAAGATATCCGTTTTGCTAGAACGGTAGAGAGGTTACAGAGAATCGTAGAGAGTGAATTAACCAAAATTGGATTAGTGCATTTATACGCTCAAGGATTTACAGGAGAATCTTTAACTAATTTTGAAATAAAATTAACTACTCCATCTATTGTTTACGAACAAGAAAAGGTAGCTTTAATGAAAGAGAAAATTGATCTTGCTCGTCAAATGCAAGAAACAAAACTATTCTCTACAGATTACATTTACGATAACATCTTTAACCTATCAGAGGATACTTACAATGAAATGCGAGATCTAGTAAGAGAGGATGCAAAAAGAGACTTTAGATTATCTCAAATAGAAAACGAAGGAAACGATCCAATTGTATCAGGGGAATCTTACGGAACACCTCACGACCTGGCCTCTATGTACGGAAGAGAAAGAGGAGAACTACCAGCTGGATATAATGAAACAGAACCTAACCCGGAAGGAAAACCAAGAGAGAAATTCTCAATACTCGGCACTCAGAAAGATCCATTAGGGGGAAGAGACAGGTTAGGAGTACATGGAATGAAAGGCGGTTACCCAAGTGATAATGAGAATGTAAGAGAAAATACTAGGAACACACAGGCAGTCTATCTAAGAAACAAAGATATTTTTAAACCAGAAAAGAGGTTAATTTTTGAGAAAAAACAAGAGGAAATATCGGATTTACTTAATGAAGATAATATTAGAGATTTAGATAATTAATAGATATTTATAACAAAGACACTATTACTGTGAAGATAAAACATTCAAAATACAAAAATACAGGCCTTATATTTGAATTGCTGGTAAAGCAAGTAGCGGCAGATACCTTATCTAGGAAAGAATCCCCGGCTATTAAGGTGATTAAGAAATTCTATACAGGAAATACATCTTTAGTAAAAGAATTTAAACTGTACGATTTTATTATTAAAAATAAGGGAGTAGGTTCGAAAAAAGCTGAAACTATAGTATCAACAATTGTTGAGATATCTAGAAAGATAGACTTGGATTCTTTAAAGAAACAGAAATACGAGTTAATTAAAGAGTTAAAACAACATTACAACTTAGAGGAATTTTTCTCTATGAAAGTAGATAGCTACAAACCACTAGCAGCCCTTTACTGCCTACTGGAAGCACAAAACACCCCAGACTTATTAGATCCAAATGTATTTGTTAATAATAAAACTACAATACTGGAGCACTTAACACAGACAAAACATTCAGAGGGGGAAGTAAAAGATGCGTTAATTGAAGAGTATTCAAAGTTTGACAAAGATCTACGTCTTTTAACGTACAAAATTTTGTTAGAGAAATTTAACGACCAATATAAAGACCTGCTTCCGGAACAGAAAAATATACTAAAAGAGTTTATAGTTTCTGCAAACTCCTCAACAAGGCTTAGAAACTTAGTAAATGAGGAAATGGAGAAGTTAGCTAAAACTATTACTACGTTAAAAGAGAAGATTACAAACAGTGTAGTAAAAATAAAGCTAGAAGAGATTCAGAAGGGAATAACACCAATAAAAAATACACAAAAAGTTGACGATAACCACTTAGTTTCTTTAATGCAATACTACGAACTAGTAAATGAGTTAAAAAATCTATGAAAAAATCCGAAATAATAAAAGCAGTGCAGGAAGTTTTAGCTGAAATGTCTACAACAGGTACAGGAGCATCATTTACACCAGGAACAGGAGAGCAATACGGTACTCCTAATGCTTTTTCAAAAGGAACAGGAAAGAATAAAGCTACTAAGTATCTTGAAAAATTAGGGTATAAAACAGTTAAAAGACCGAAGAGACCTTCACATACAAAAATGTTTGAATACTTAGACGAAAATAAATAACATGAGAACTTTACAAGAAAAATATAACGGAATTCAAGAGGGAAAATTCTCTAAAGAACATTTCTTAGCTGAAGCTAGAATGCAACAACCACAACTTATAACTCGTTTCAACGGATACGATGATGCAGTCCAAATTCTTAAGAACAAAGGAATGATTGTAGAAGTTAGCACTGAAGAAAGTTTTAAAGACTACTCTAACGACGCACTTACAGATATGATTATCAACCTTTCAAGATATGAAGGTAATGAGGATATAATTGCAAGAGTTAAATCAGAATTACAAAGACGTAAGGGAGCTGTTAGAGAAGCCAAGCTTACTAAAAAGAGTTTAACAGACTATAGATATAAACCAACTAACGACATGGATAAGTATCCATACGAACAAATACTAAGAGGGTTAAGAGTTGAGTTAGAAGTTTTACAAGTACATGGAACCCCAACTGCAGAAGAATACAAGAAAGCTTTAGCAAAAGTTCTTAAGAATTTAGAAAAGGATTCAATATACTATACAAATCAATTAGCAGGAAACAATAAGAAGGTTGACCTTCATGATAAAATGGTAGATGCTACAGCAAAAAATACTGTAGATACTTTCAATGGAATGAAGAAAGTAAAAAATCTAAAAGAAGATCATACCAAAAAACCAGGTGATAAATATACTGTAAGATTCTCGAAAACAAACAACACATACCAGGTATGGGAAGGAGATCACTTAGTAACAGATTTTGCTACAAAAGAGAGAGCTAAGGCATACGCTGATAAAGAGAATAAAAGACAAGACTTATCTGAAAGTGTTTTAAAAGAAGGGATTAAAAACCTTATTAAAAAAGCTTTAGCGGAGGGTGAAGAGGATATTTACGAAATGCAAGGTCCTAAATCAGATAATGAATATAAAAGTGAATTAGCAGATTACCTAGATGATAATCAAATCTACGGATACACAAACAGGATCCACGATATCATGACAGGTCCAGATGAAGATGAAGCTTATAGAGAGTTAGCAGAGTACTTAGATGGAGAAGGAATCTACGGATATAACAGAGCAATCGAAAGTATCTACTCAGACTATCCATACGATGAGCATTGGATGAATCAACCAGATGAGGATGAAGAGTATAAAGGAGATCCAGGATACCAAGGATACGAATCACCATCAGACAGGGCAATGAATTCAGATGCATGGGTACAAGCACAGCAGGATATGATGGAAGAAATAGGAGCAGGTAAAAAAGTTACTTTTACTAATAAAAATGATGGTGAAAAGTACACAGGCACAGTTGTACGTGATTTAGGTAATGGTAGATTTACGTTCAGAGCCGAACAAGATGGAAAAGTATACAGTAATGATGGTATGGGTTCTAATTGGGTTATTAAAATTGACAAAGACATACCTGGCTTTGAAGGTACTAGAGATGCTTTAGATAATCTTTTTGAAGCTATAGAATTTAAAGATGAAGTAGGAGGAAATTTAATGCTCAATAATGCAGCTAAACAAGTATATCAATATATTAAAAAGAATGGATTCCCGGTAAGATTAGTTACAGATAAAGGACAAGCAATTGGTGACTCAAATCCAAATTTTATAGTATCTACTAAAGTAGAGTATTTAACTAAGTTTAATGAAAAACCTGATGGATTAGCTGGCTTAAAGCAAACCATTACTAAAGTAGGTATTGCAGACGGTGGAATTTACATATCAGGAATAGGAACTAACGCACCAGTTGTAAAAGATAAGTTAGATGGATTACAGTCAACAATACTTTCTTCTTTCAACTTTCTCGAAAAATCAGGAGAAGTACAAGCAGGTCCAGGCGGAGGAGGTTTTGCAGTTAGAATTAAACCAGACATGCTTAAAAAAGGCCAGGTTACAGAGTCTAGAAGAGTAAAATCGCTATCTGAATTATTAAACTAAGAAAGATGAACAATCCACTATTAATAAACGTAACTCCTTTCAAAGGACTTCTTACCGAAGTAAAAGACAGACCAGGTGTATTTGAAGTGACAGGAGTTATGCAAAGAGCAGGAGCAAAAAATCAAAACGGAAGAATCTATAAAAGAGAAATACTTGAAGATCAAGTAAGAGAGTATATAGAGAATTTTGTTAAAGTAGGGAATGCTTACGGAGAATTAGATCACCCAGAATCAGCAATTGTATCATTAAAAAACGCATCACACGTTGTAAAAGACTTGTGGTGGGAAGGTGATGACTTGATGGGAAAAGTTGAATTACTAAACACACCTTCAGGAAACATCGTAAAAGAAATACTAAGAGGAGGGCATACAATAGGAATATCTTCTCGTGGAACAGGATCAGTACAGCAAACAAACGAAGGAACTTTAATGGTTCAGCCAGACTTTGAATTAGTATGCTGGGATTTCGTTTCTAATCCTTCTACACAAGGAGCATTTATGAATCCAATTTCATTGAATGAAGGAAAACAAGCAGCAGGAAAATACGATAGATTAGATTCTATTATTAACAATATATTAAGAGCATAATGAAAAATAATTTTGACATACACCAATGGCAAGCAAAACATCTAAACAAAGCATCTTTGAGTGAACAAGTAACTCAAGATACAGTAGCACTTGAAGTAAAAAGGTATTTAAAGATTGCACTAGACGTAATAGAAGAGTATAAGGAAGCAAATCAAATAGCTTCTAATGAAAACGAATTTAACGATGTTGAAATTCACATAGAAGAAGCATTATCAACATTAGGTCATATATCCTAACAACAACACAGCCCACCCCATACAGGTGGGTTTTTTATGTTTTGAAAATATATGTATATTTATATTCGAATATATCACGACACTTATGTGATATCTACTACAAAGTAAAATATTATTACGTCTCACATACTACAATAGACGTACGACAAACAAACACAAATCAAAATGTCAAACAAAGATTTATTAAAGCAAGCTATTGCTGAAGCGAAAACTATTCGTGAAGCTGCAATCGCAAACGCAAAAGAAGCTTTAGAAGAGACTTTAACTCCACATCTAAAAGAAATGTTAGCTCAAAAACTTCAAGAAATGGAAGATTCAGATGAGGAAGAGGATTTCGGAACTAACGCTGTAACAGGTGAAAAACTTCCAAACCCAGCAGATCAAATTGTTGCTGAAGAAGAGGAAGAAGAAGAAGGTGAAGAAGAAGAAACTGAAGAAGGTGAAGAAGAAGATATAGACGTAAAAGACATGTCTGTAGAAGAACTTAAAGACCTTATCAGAGACATCGTATCACAAGAAGTAGGTCATGATGAGTCGGAAGAAGAAATGCCAGGTGAAGAAGCTCCAGAAGGAGATGACATGGTAGGAATGGATTCTGAAGAGGAAATTGATATTAACGAATTATTAGCTGAATTAGCTGAAATGGAAGGAGAAGTTGAAGAAGGAATAGGATCTGCAGTTAGAGGTGTAGTTAACAGAGTTAAAGACAAAGCAGAAAAGGCATACGATGCTATTCAAAATGCACCTGAAACAAAATTCTCAAAAGTTCTAAGTAAAAAAATACCTGAAACTGAGCCACACTCAGGAGCCAACAGAGTATCTGAAGGAGAATTAGAAGAAGGTATGGAAGAATACTCAAGCGGTAAAGTAGATCCAATGTCAATGTTTTCTGGTAAAGAAACAGGTAAAGAGTTAGATGTTCAACTTGCTAACGCTGTTAAATCAGCTGCTAAGAAAGTAGGAATGTCTGTACAAGACTTTATGAAAAAACACATTCTAGCTCAACCAGGTGAAAAATCAGCACCAAGAGAAACAAGTTGGAACGAATCTGCAGAACTAGACGAAGCTTTAGCAACTGTAAAACAATTAAGAACTCAACTTCAAGAAGTTAATCTTTTAAATGCAAAATTACTTTATGTAAATAAAGTTTTCAAAGCAAACAATTTAACTGAATCACAAAAAGTAAATGTTGTAGCAGCATTTGATAGAGCAGAAACAGTTAAAGAAGTAAAATTAGTTTTCGAAACAGTTTCTAAAAATGTAGTTGCTAAACCAGTAACTATTAAGGAACATAAATCATTTGCATCTAAAGCAGTAGGTACTGCAGCAACAGCAGGTAAGAAAGAAATTATTTCTGAAGTATCTGAACAAGTAGCTAGATGGCAAAAATTAGCAGGAATTATAAAATCATAACACAAAACAAATTCAATTAAACAAATGGAATTAAATCAATTATTAGAGAGCTCTAACAATTACAAGTCTTTACAAGCAGATGCTGCTCGTTTAGCAGGTAAATGGAGTGCTACAGGTTTATTAGACGGTATTTCTAATGAAATCGAAAAAAATAGCATGGCTATGATTCTTGAGAATCAAGCAAAACAATTAGTATCGGAACAATCTTCTACAAATTCAGGAGGAGGTTCTTTCTCAGCTGGACAAGGTGAGCAATGGGCTGGAGTAGCTTTACCATTAGTACGTAAAGTATTCGCTCAAATCGCTGCTAAAGATTTCGTTTCTGTTCAACCAATGAACTTACCTTCAGGTCTTATTTTCTATTTAGATTTTAAATACGGAACTAACCAAGGAACATTTTCATCAGGAAATAGTATGTACGGTAACGTATCTGATGCAGGAGCTGCAAATAAAATGTCAGTTGACGAAGAAGTATCGGGAGGTTTATACGGTGCTGGAAGATTTGGATACTCAATTAACTCTGCATCAGCAACTACATTGACATCAACTTCTACAGTATCAGCAGCTCTTTCAGCTTCTATCGCATACCAATTCGGAGTTGCCCCATCAGAGTACAAAGCAGTAGCAGTACCTACTTCATCTTTCTCTAATCCAGACTTAGAAGCAGTAAGATCTTTCAGATTATTATCTGGATCAGTAGCAGTAGATGTAACTACTAACCCAGAATTAACTTTTGTATCTCAATCAGCAGGTGGAGACTTTATCGTATTCGTATCTAAGTTAGCAAGTGCAGGAGGTTCTTTAGGAGCAGCTACAATTGTTACAGGTGGTACAGTAATTTTCTCAAAACAACCGACTGATAACTCAAGAGGTGATTTCGAAGATACAACAGGTACGTTAAAAATACCAGAAATCAACGTTCAATTAGCTTCTGAGGCAATTGTTGCTAAGACAAGAAAATTAAAAGCTCAATGGACTCCAGAGTTCGCACAAGATCTTAACGCTTACCATTCAATTGATGCTGAAGCAGAGTTAACATCACTATTATCAGAGTACATCTCTATGGAGATCGACTTAGAACTATTAGATATGTTAATTACCGATGCAGCTACAACTGAAAGATGGTCAGCAGTATCTAACAGAAACTGGACAGGAACAGCTTGGACAGACAGTTCAGTTGCAGCAGGAGGTTACTATAACACTCAAGGTCAATGGTTTGGAACTTTAGGTACTAAAGTACAAAAAGTATCTAACAAAATTCACCAAAAAACTTTAAGAGGTGGAGCTAATTTCTTAGTATGTTCTCCAACTGTAGCTACAATCTTAGAATCAATTCCAGGATATGCAGCAGATACAAACGGAGATAAAATGGACTTCGCAATGGGTGTTCAAAAAGTAGGTAATTTAAACTCAAGATTTAGAGTTTATAAAAACCCTTACATGACTGAAAACGTGATCTTAATGGGTTACAGAGGATCTCAATTCCTTGAAACAGGTGCAGTTTATGCTCCTTACGTACCATTAATCATGACACCACTTATCTACGATCCAACTACCTTCACTCCAAGAAAAGGTATCATGACTAGATATGCTAAGAAAATGATCAGACCAGAATTCTACGGTAAAATCTTCGTTAGTGACGTAACTACTATCTAAGAATAAACTAGAATAATAATAATAAGGAAGAGGGCTTTTAGCCCTCTTTTTTTATCTAAAAAAGTTTCGTATATTTATAATAAACAAATAAACGTTTCACTATGGCTTCAAACCATCACACTGATGAGGTTTATACTCAAAAGAGAAAACCGAAAAACCCAATTAAGTTCCAACTCCAACTTAATGACGAACAGAAACAAGCAAAAGCACTTATTGTAGAAAATCCCGTAGTCGTCCTAAAAGGAATGGCAGGTTCAGGAAAAACCTTAGTAGCCGTACAAGCAGCATTAGATATGCTATTTTGTAGAGAGGTAGAAAAGATTATTATAACCAGGCCTACCGTGGCTAAGGAAGAATTAGGATTCCTACCAGGAGATCTTAAAGAAAAAATGGATCCTTGGTTAGCACCGATATATCACAACCTATACATGCTGTATGGTAAGGATAAAGTAGATAAAGAAATGGAACAAGGAAATATTGAAATTGTACCATTTGCATTTATGAGAGGTAGAACATTTGTAAATTCTTTTGTTATAGTGGATGAGGCACAAAACGTCACCCAAGATCAAATGGAAACTGTTTTGGGAAGATTAGGTAAAGGATCTAAAATGGTAATATGTGGAGATTTAGCTCAAATTGATTTAAAAATAAAAAAAGAAACAGGATTTTCATTCCTTACGAGAATCGAAGAACAAGTACAAGGATTCAGAATTTTTGCTTTAAAACAAAACCATAGACACGAAATAGTATCTCCAATATTAAAAGTATATCAAGATTTTAGGGATTAAACTAAACTACTATTTATAAATAAAACAAATTCAGATGGCAGACTTTACATACTTTATAAGAGAGAGGATTAAAATAGAAGGTAAGGAAAGAGGTACTTCCTATTCCCATACTATTCCTAATATAGAATATATAGATGAAAGAATAGTAAACGTACCTTCAAGCAGTCTTACTGAGTTGTTCAACCTAAGCAATTTACCAGGAGCAGGGACCTTTGTTTCAAGTAGTTTACAGTATGCTAGAATTACCAATATGTCTACAGGTTCCAACGTAAACTTACAAATATCTTCTTCTACTAGTACTGTAAATTTACTAATAAGCGGAGGGGGTACATTTTTTCTAAGTACAGGACTTATGACAGGAAGTTTAACTAACTTTAACTATGATAACATAAGATCAATAAAAGTACAGCCTTCTGGATCAAATGCAAAAATAGGTTATTTAATAGTAACTACATAAAAGATACTAAATGGCTAATATACAAATATGGGATGGAACAGCAACATTCACAGCAGGGCAATCAACTCCGTTTGGATTTTATGATGATGATTTAGATTTTCAAGATGAAGCACCAAAAGTAGCTAACTACTGTGCTATTCGTCTAGGGTATCCTCTAATGGATGTTGAACTAAACTCAGGATCATTTTTTGCTTGCTTTGAGGAAGCAGTTACCACTTATGGAAACGAAGTATATCAAGCACAAGCTGTACAGAATTATTTATCGCTGGAAGGAGGAGACACTTCCACTACACTTAATGATGCAGTAGTAACACCTTCCTTGCAGAATATAATTACAATTGCAGCAGGATATGGAACTGAAGCAGGAGTAGGAGGAGTTGTAACACGTTACAGTGGGTCGATAAACGTATCTCCAAACATACAAACATATGACCTAAATGCCTGGGCAACTAATGAAGGTATTCAAGGTAGGATAGAGATTACAAGAGTATTTTACGAAGCGCCACCTGCAATTTTAAGATATTTTGATCCTTATGCAGGAACAGGGACAGGTATTCAATCTCTTATGGATGCATTCGATTTCGGATCATTCTCTCCAGGGGTAAACTTCTTACTAATGCCCGCTTCTTACGATATACTAAAAGTACAAGCAATTGAATTTAATGACCAGATCAGAAGATCAGGATACTCTTTTGAAATAGTTAACAATCATTTAAAATTATTTCCGGTACCTAAGAATGCAGGAAAAATATGGTTTGAATACTATAAGGTAAAAGAAAAACAGTCTTTAGATAATTCAGCTAATACTCCAGGAGGATCCGGAACATCTATTTCCAATATATCAAATGTTCCTTATGAGAATCCAACCTATGCAAGTATAAATTCAATCGGTAGACAGTGGGTTTATAGATACTCTTTAGCTTTAGCAAAAGAACTACTAGCTTATGTTAGAGGAAAATACACAACAGTTCCTATCCCAGGATCAGAAGCTACATTAAATCAACAAGATCTGTTAGCAGATGCTAGAACAGAAAAAACAGCTTTAATAGAAAATTTACGAACAATATTGGAAAGTACTTCAAAACTCTCACAACTGGAAAGAAAAGCAGGGGAAAGTGGGTTTTTACAGGATACGTTAAAACAGGTTCCAATGGTAATATTTGTAGGATAATGAGATTAGTAAACATATTAAGAGAAGAAAGAGAATTTTCACTATACCAGGCATTGGTACGAGTTGGACATAAAGATGAAATCACAGCTTCACAAGTTGCAGATTTTGTTAGAGCTATGCCAGGAGTAACCAGGGTTACTGCTATAGGCTCAAACGAGGATATAAATACTGTTATCTTGAAAGTAAAAATTCTTACAGCAAAACAACCTCTATTAGTATTTGAAAAATTAAAAAAAGATACATTTAGGTTAGTCCCAAATATTAAAAAAGTAGATCTTTCAGTTAAATCTATAGAAAAAGTTAGTCGATGATATTCGGAAGTCAAAGAGATTTTAACCTGTTTGTAGGTATAAACAGAGAGTTACTATCAGATGTAGTGGAGCAAGAGATTCTCTATTACAAATTCTCTTTAGAACAAACTCAAGCAAACATCTACGGAGAAGGGATGGATAAAATATTCTGGGAACCCGTTAAACTGAACTGCTTAATAACAAGAGGAGACCAGGTAAGTAATGTGGATGATTTTGGACCAGACCTAACAAGAGAATCTTCATTCGCATTTTTAAGAGAAGATCTAGCTTTAGTAAACGTTGTACCTGAGGTAGGGGATATTATCCTTTGGCATGAGAATTACTACGAAGTGGATAACACCACAGAGAACCAGTTATTCCTAGGGAAAGATAATGCATATAGCTTCACCGACCAAGGACCAAACTTTGGAGCATCGGTTTCTATTATTTGCCAAACACACTTAACAAGATCAGATAAGGTAGGCATAACAAGAGTAAGAATTTAGTAAATGACAAACATAAAAAAACCAGTTCCTAAATCACAAGTAGAGTTGTCTCAAGAGACAATCACACCGTATTTGAATAACGGCAAAGCTCCTATACCTGCAAATAAAAGAAGAGAAAATCAAAAGAGTGTAAAAAACGACGAAGTAAAACAGTTCCAAGTAGGACTGAGAGATGTAGATGCAGCAATAATATACTATTTTGAGAATGTAATTAGACCTTCTGTAATACAAAATGGAGCAAAAGTTAATGTACCGATCCTATACGGATCACCAGAAAGATGGGCGTCAGTACAGAAAGATGGATTCTACAGAGATAAGAATGGTAAAATACAGACACCACTTATCATGTTTAAGAGGGATTCTGTTACCAAAGATAGAGGGTTAGGAAATAAAATGGATGCAAATAATCCACTACACTTTGGAGTATTTGAAAAAAAGTACTCAGGTAAAAACATATACGATCAATTTGGAATACTAACAAACAGAATTCCAGTAAAAGAGTATTATGGAGTAATCATACCAGATTATGTAAACCTAGTATACTCTTGTACAATTTTTACAGAGTATGTAGAACAAATGAATAAAATAGTAGAAGGTATTAATTTTGCCTCTGATTCATACTGGGGAGATCCAGAAAGATTCAAATTTAGAGCATCGATTGACGACTACACAACTACTACGGAACTAATACAGGGAGGAGATAGAACAGTAAAGACAACCTTTACAATTAAAATAGGAGGGTACATTATACCAGATACTATCAACGCATCGGTAGCAAATCCAAATAAATTCTATTCAAAAGCAGCTTTAAAATTTGGAATAGAGACAGCAGGATCAGTTGAAATACTAAATGCAAGAGCAGCAACATCAACAGCACAAGCTCCTTCGAGATTCTTCGACACAGCATTTACAGGAGCAACTGGAAATACAGGAGGAGGAACAGGAGGATCAGGAATGACGGTAGAGCAAATAGCATATGTAGGAATGTCGAACACAGCATTAGCAGATCCAATAGTAGGATTAGTTGCTACATTTAACAACCATACAATACCATCTCCGCCAACTGGATTCCCAGCACTAGACGAAGGAGATTTCCAAGTATATATAAACGGTATATTGATACCTAGGGAAAATAGAACAACAATTCAATCAGGAGCAAACATAACAACTACGTTCACAGATTTAGGATTTACACTTGATAGTACAGATCAAATAGTAATAGTAGGAAAATTTAGCTAAGATATGCCACTAAAATTAATACAAGGTAAACAAATTGCAACAGCATCTTGGGCACAGAATGCTGTGAGTGCTTCTTATTCTGCAACAGCTTCCTATGCTCTAAATGCAGGAGGAACAACTATTGATACAGGTTCATTTGCAACTACAGGTTCAAATATTTTTATAGGAAACCAAACAGTAACAGGAAGTGTTACAGCAACACAAGGATTTACTACAAACTGGGGTACTGATGCTAGTAGAACAGCCCTATTCGGTGTAGACTACCCAGCTGGGGTAAATAATAGGCAGATACTGTTTAACGATATATCAAATAATGACTTTAACTATCAATCACAATCAATAGGTCTATTAGCTAATGTTGAGGAAGGATTTGGTGTAGCATTAGGTGGTAACTCTAATGGAACATCTATTGGAAGTTTAATAAATACTACACTAAACACCTCCACTATACAAAATACTTCAGGTACAGATTTTGGTAAAATACAAATATACCCAGACCAACTTATAATAACAACGGACAATGGTACTTATGAACAGGTATTACAGTTAAAATCTGATAATATTAATATCCTTAATAGTGATAAAAATACTAGTGAGGAAAATTTTCTAAGAATACAAACTTATACAACATATTCTGATAAATACATTGAAACTGGTGAAGGTTTTGTTGGTAATTATTTAGAAGCACCTTCTATTACAGGGTCATTATTAGGAACAGCATCATTTGCTGTGTCAAGTTCAAGAGCAATATCAAGTTCATTTGCTACTACAGCATCATTTGCTACTACTTCATCATTTGCACAAAATGCTACTACATCGAGTTATCCAATATCTGTTGAGTACAATACACTTTACTCAACAAATCCACCAGCCGGTACCCCGTACTTTGATGTTATCCTACAAAGACCATCTAATGCCAATAGTATATTTTTAGGTAACCAAGCCGGCTTTTCGGCTTCTGATGCTGATGGTTCAAACTTCTTAGGAACCAGTGCCGGAGCATACACTACTGCCAGTAATTCAAACTTCTTAGGACCTCAAGCAGGACAAAATGCTACCAATGCCAATAATTCAAACTTCTTAGGACCTCAAGCAGGACAAAATGCTACCAATGCCAATTATTCAAACTTCTTAGGAAACAGTGCTGGAAGATATGCATCAGGTGCTAATTATTCAAACTTCTTAGGTCAAAGCGCCGGATACGAGGCTACTAATGCAGGTAGTTCAAACTTTTTAGGACCTCAAGCTGGACAAGAAGCAACCAATGCTAGTAATTCAAACTTCTTAGGAAGTAATGCTGGAATATATGCATCAGGTGCTAGTTATTCAAACTTCTTAGGAAACAGTGCCGGATACGAGGCTACTAATGCCGGTAATTCAAACTTCTTAGGAAACAGTGCCGGATATCAGGCTACTAATGCTAGTAATTCAAACTTCTTAGGAAGTGGTGCTGGATACCAAGCTAATAGTGCTAACAATTCAAACTTTTTAGGAAATAATGCTGGAAGATATGCATCAGGTGCTGATTATTCAAACTTCTTAGGACCTCAAGCAGGACAAAATGCTACCAATGCTGGTAGTTCGAACTTCTTAGGAAACAGTGCCGGATACGAGGCTACTAATGCCGGTAATTCAAACTTCTTAGGATTCCAAGCCGGATATCAAGCTACTAATGCCAGTAGTTCAAACTTCTTAGGATATCAAGCCGGATTCCAAGCTAATAGTGCTAACAATTCAAACTTTTTAGGAAATAATGCCGGTAGAACAGCACTTAATGCTTCATATTCTACACTAATAGGGTATAATGTTGGGAATAATGGATCAGGGACTAGAACTATAAATACTAATAATATTATAATAGGTACAAATATAAGTTTACCTTCCCAATCTAGACACTGTATAAATTTAGGAGGATTAATATTTGCAACAGGTTCTTACTCAACAACCACCGGCAACGCCTTTTCCTCCTCAGTAGTAAACGGAAGAGTCGGTATTAATACATTTAATCCACAATACAATTTACATGTTAGTGGGAGTATCTTTGCGTCGACTTTCATTTCAAGTTCCTTTACAGGTTCATTATTTGGTACAGCTTCTTATGCATTGAATGGGTTAAGTGCTTCATTTGCAGTATCTGCGTCAAGAGCAACTACAGCATCATATGCTTTAAATGGAGGAGTAACACAATTATTAGCAGGTCCAAATATAACATTATCACCGACAGATGGATTAGGTCAAGTAACAATTTCATCAACTAGTGATGGAGGTGGATTTAATACAGCGACAGGTTCATATGGTAGTTTTTATGATACAACTACTCAAACAAATCCTGTTGCTAATATGCCTCGTTCAATGTCTCTTAATAGAACAGACATTACAAATGGAGTGTCTGTATCAGGATCAACAAATCCTTTTAACACTTATATTAAAACACAAAATGCTGGAGTATATAATATTCAATTCTCAGCACAATTAGATAAGACAGATTCAGGAGCAGATGAAATAGTAATTTGGTTAAGAAAAAATGGAATTGATTTAACAGATACTGCCACTACTGTAACACTAACAGGTAATAACGGTAAAGAAGTAGCAGCTTGGAATTGGTTTACAAACTCAGCAGCTAATGATTACTATCAAATTATATGGCAATCAGCTGATACTAGTGTAAGATTATTTGCAGAACCTGCAGATGGGCATCCAGGTATTCCTTCAGTAATAGTAACAGCTAATAGAGTAGATCAATTTTTATCAAACACAGGTTCATTCTCAGGATCTTTTACAGGACAGTTTACAGGTTCATTATTAGGAACAGGGCCTATCTCTTTATTTAAAGATATTTTATCAACAGGGTCAATTAACTATACCCTTCAACAACAGGATACTGGTAGAATTTTACATTTTACTTCAAGTACAGCTACAACAATAACAATACCTCTAAATTTACAAATAGGAAGTAGGTTTGAAGGTAAGCAACTAGGAACAGGACAACTATCATTTGTAACAGGTTCAGGAGTTACAATAAGAACAGCAGCAACAGAAAATACAAAAACGGCAGAACAATACTCAGTATTTGCAATAGATTGGATAGGAGCAGAAGAATATATGTTATACGGAAGACTAGAACAAGCATAAAATAAAGTTATGAATCCAGGAATAATAGCATCAAGTTACATAAAGGGCTCGTATATTTTAAATCAATTTACAGGTTCATACGCTGCATATTCATTAAGAAAGCTAAGTAGCACATATACAGGACCTTGCATGAAGGTTGTACGAGATAAAGATAATGCTGAATTAGATATAAACTTTGTAGGAGGGAAATTAGATACAGGTTCTATATCAAACTTTATAGGAACTCAGACAAATATTTGGAGATATTCTGAACCCGCAACAGATCCGGGAGTAGGTACTAGGTTAAATATTACTTTTTCAACATTTAACTCTGGCTCGATAACGTCGGGGAGTACTTCCATTACATTTGATGGTACAACTGTAGTAAATAATCAAGGTAAAACTGTAATATCACAATTCCTTGGGGTATTATATCCGTCTTCTCCATTTATAGGTACAGGTACATATACAATGTATTCTGTTGCAAAAAGAACAGATAACGGAATTTTAAAATTTGGACCTAATGATACAGCTAGCGACTATCAACATTTAATGGCTACCCAACCTGGGACAAACTTTACTTCACAATCTTTGGATAATAATTTTTACTTATGTAAATCAGAATACACAACAATAGGCGGATCATCAAACTGGGGAATACGCAAAACTACTACACAGACATCCAATACTGTAGAAGTTACAGGAATTTTGCTAATATCAGGGTCAACTAATTATAATTTTGAACAATATGTTGAAGCCTATATAAAAACAGTGGGAACTATAGGTGGGAGAGCACGAGTACGTACTTGGTACGATCAAAGTGGAAATAACAGACACTTACAAGCAGATACAATGACTTCCCAGCCCGCAGTAGTAGAAGTAGATGCTTTAGGGGTGCAATATTTCCCCACAGCTTCAAATGCTAATAATGCTGTAGGAATTAATCAAAGTGTATATTCTGCAACAGGATTTACTATGCAAAACTTCCTCTCAGCATCAGTGTTAAATGATTTTCAAGTATACAATCACTTAAACCCTGGCTCCCAAACTCTATACATAGGATATACAACAAATCCTAGTGTAAGATATTACGGATTATTTCAATCTGGTTCAACTAGTACAAATATAGGTTCTGGGGTAGGATCGCCAATATATAGCATTAACACAAGTATAATATCAGGGTCAACTAGAGCTCAAGGATGGAACCAAATATACCCATCAGGACCTGCAACCTACGATGCTAAGTTAATAAGCGCTACAAACCTTCAACTAGGATTTAATATCTATTTAACAAAACCCTTAAATGCGGGAGCATCTTTAAATAATTTAATTGAAAAAATAATGTACACAGGAAGTGTAACATCATTTACATCTTCATTATCTACTAAAATTAATAGTTATTATAATCTTTACTAATTATGAAACATTACAAAGGGACTTACCAACAGTGTGAAAACTATAACATACAGGTATCACAAAATCAAAAATATCAAAACGGAATGAAGTGGAGTGATATTTACTTAATTGATAATAACTACTATATATTAGCACACCCATCACTTGCAAGTGACATGGAATATGTAGAAGAACTACCTGAAACATTAGAGTAAAAACAAACGTTATGGAAAAACAAACAAAGTTACAACAACAAGAACTGGAGCAATTACAAGAGTTACAGCAACAGGAAAAGCAAATAATAACTCAACTAGGAATTATTGAAGTTGAAAAGCTAAACATAAAAACAAGACAGCGAGAGGTGCACAACATGCTTGCACAAATACAACAACAATCAAAAGCACTTGCACAGCACCTTGAGCAAATATATGGAAAGTGTTCAATCGACATCGATACAGGAGAAATAATACCGATATAGTAAACATTTCTAATAAAGGTTTCGACTACACTTTGCTATTTATTAGAAAATAGAATACCTACGTAAACAAGGTGTGCTTATTTTTAATAAAAACATCTTTGTAAAATCAAATTAAACTAAACAAAAAACATGGCAGAATCAATTATTTCTCCAGGAGTGTTGACAAGAGAGAATGACATCTCCTTCATAACACCGGCACCAGTACAAGCAGGAGCAGCATTCATTGGACCAACAGTAAAAGGACCGGATAATCAGCCTACTATTGTTACCTCTTACAACGACTTCACAAGAAAGTTCGGTGAGACATTTACATCAGGTTCTTCAAACTACGAATTTCTAACTTCTGTAGCGGTAAAAAATTATTTTTCTCAAGGAGGAGGAACAGCATTAATTACAAGAGTTGTATCAGGAGCATACGATTCAGCAACTAGTACATATATTTCATCATCTGCAAAAGCAAGCACACCTTTTGAACTTAAAACTCTAGGAAAAGGGGCAATGTACAATAACGCAGCAACAGTAACAAGTGCTATATCAGGAGGAGCTTCATATATCAACCCTGATGGATCTTTAACAACAGGTTCAGCTGATAATATAAGATGGCAAATTCAAAATGTTAATAATGCTCAAGGAACATTTACATTACTTATAAGACAGGGGGATGATAATACAAATAATCCAATAACTCTTGAAACATTTACTAATGTATCTTTAGATCCAAATTCAACAAACTATATTGAAGCAGTAATTGGTAATCAATATACAAGAGTAGGTACAGATGGAACAACATCGTATATTTATAAAGAAGGAACTTACCCTAATAGGTCAAACTTCGTTAGAGTAAGTGCAGTAAATCTAGCTACACCGAACTACCTAAGTACAGACGGAATAACTGTAAATAGAGATTCAGCAAATACTTCATACTCAGCTTCATTACCGGTAGCAACATCGGGATCATTTTACAATGCAACAGGAGCTGTTAAATCAGGAGCTACTTATTTTGCAAGTTTAGGAACCGGTACTACAACTACAGATGCACAAGGGCTGGTAGGGGATAACTATGCAACAGCTATTTCATTATTATCAAATAGAGATGAATACCAGTACAACATAATATCTACACCGGGATTGGTATATGGTACAACAGCACAAGGAGGTGGTACTAGAAATGCTAAAAACGTAATTGACTCGGTTATCTCTTTAGCAGAAGATAGAGGAGACTGTATTGCAGTAGTGGACTTAGTTCCAACAGGATCTGTAATATCATATGTAACAACTCAAGCAGCAGCAATTAATAGTTCATATGCAGCAACTTACTGGCCTTGGGTACAAGTACAGTCAGCTACAGGTAGAAACGAATATGCACCAGCAGGAACAGTAATCCCAGGAGTATATGCATTTACAGATAATGCTTCAGCACCATGGTTTGCACCAGCAGGACTTGTAAGAGGAGGTTTAGCAGGAGTTATTCAAGCAGAAAGAAAATTAACAAAAGGAGATAGAGATACATTATACTTAGGAAAAGTAAATCCAATTGCTACATTCCCAGGAACAGGTATTTCAGTATTCGGACAGAAAACATTACAAACAAAAGCATCAGCTTTAGATAGAGTAAACGTTAGAAGATTGTTAATAGAACTTAAGAAGTTTATCGGTGACCAAGCAAGAAACTTAGTATTTGAACAGAATAGTATAGCAACTAGAAATAGATTCTTAGCGACGGTAAATCCATATTTAGAATCAGTAGTACAAAGACAAGGACTTTATGCATATAGAGTGGTAATGGACGATTCAAACAACACAGCAGATGTTGTAGATAGAAATCAATTAGTAGGTCAGATCTTTATTCAACCAACTAAAACAATTGAATTCGTTGTGTTAGACTTTACAATTGAACCAACAGGAGCAACATTTGCATAAGAATCTAAACAGTAGATATTTATAATTAAATAATAAGAAAATAAAATGGCAGTATTAGATCCTAATGAAATAATGTTTAGAGCTTTTGAACCAATGGTTCAACACAGGTTCGTAATGTATATAGACAATATCCCAGCATTCATGGTTAAAAACGTGAAAGCACCTTCTTTTCAAGATGGAGTTATTAAACTTGATCACATCAACTCTTACAGAAAAATAAGAGGTAAAAGAGAGTGGCAAGATATGGATATGACTTTATATTCACCAATCACTCCTTCTGGAGCACAAGCTGTAATGGAATGGGCTCGTTTAGGATATGAATCAGTAACCGGTAGAGCAGGTTATTCAGATTTCTATAAGAAAGATTTAACTTTAAACATCTTAGGTCCTGTAGGGGATATCGTAGGAGAGTGGATTATCAAAGGAGCTTTTTTAACAAAAGGCGACTTTGGTCAATTTGACTGGACTTCTGCTGACGGATTAGTAGAGATAGGAATTTCAGTAGCAATGGATTTTTGCGTCCTCAACTACTAAATACCGTATACTGAATTATTGGTTTACATAATTTATGTCTATTTATAATAAAGTAAATAGGCATTTTTTATGGAACAGTATTTTAAGATTATTAGACAAGCTATAGTAGAGGACAGAGAAAAGGAAGCAGGAATATATTATGAAGCACACCACATTATTCCGAAAAGCTTTGGTAAAAAATCAACCACAGTATTGTTAACTCCTGAAGAACATTATACAGTTCATAAGATATTAGCAGAGTATTGGAAAGGGCATTCAATCTATAGTAGAAAAATGCTATGGGCTTTTCATAGAATTTCTTATGATGGAAAAAGGCAACTAACAGAAGAGCAGTATGGAGACGCTAGAAGAATTTTACAGGACCTGTGGAAGAGAAAAAAAACAGAAGAACACAAAAAGAACATAGGAACAGCTCAGAAAGGAAATACAAACAATTCCTCAAGAGTTTATAAAGGAATGAAATCTGATATGAGTGAAGAGGGTAGACAGAGAGTGGCCCAAGCAAGGAGGCAGGATCAAACAGGAAAAACAGGTTTACAGGCAAAAGCTGCAAAAGGACCTTACACAGTCATCTTTGAATCAGGACAGAAACATACAGCAGGTAGCTACCCAGAACTTTCAAAACTTACAGGAATAGCTTACTCAACACTACAATGTAGACTAAGGCACAAAGAGGGTATCGCAGAAAGAGGCTGGAAAATCTATAAAGGAAAGTAGGCTTTGTTGTTTTAAAAAAGTTTTATTCGTATATTTATATATAGAAATAGTTACTAACAAATAAAATTTATGGAACAAAAATTTAAACTCCCTACTGAAACAGTAGAACTTCCTTCAAAAGGATTACTATATGCCAAAGATTCTCCCCTAGCATCAGGGAAAATCGAGATGAAGTATATGACAGCTCGCGAAGAGGATATCATTACAAATACAAATTACATTAAACAAGGAACTGTAATAGATAAACTTTTACAGTCTTTAATTGTAACTCCTATTGATTACGGAGAGTTACTAGTAGGAGATAAGAATGCAATTATGATAGCTGCTAGGATACTCTCCTACGGTGCTAGTTATGATTTCGAGTACGATAAAGTACCACAATCAATAGACCTATCCTCAATTCAACCTAAACCGTTACATCCAGATTTTGAAAAAGCTACAAAAAATGAGTTTGAATTTACACTACCAAACACAGGTAATCAAATAACATTTAAGATTCTTTCCCATAATGATGAAGGTAAGATAGATCAAGAAATAAAAGGTTTACAGAAGTTGAATAAAGATAGTAAAAACGAAGTCACTGTAAGACTTGCACACTTAATAACATCTGTTAACGGAAGTATAGAAAGAAAAGATATTAGAGAGTTTGTAAATCAGTACTTCTTAGCAATAGACATTAGAGCCTTTAGAAAATATTATTCAGAAATATCTCCAGACTTAAATATGAAAGTATCTGTAACAAATAGTGAAGGCGAAGAGGAGGACGTCGATCTACCTGTAGGGATTAGCTTTTTTTGGCCTGACGCCGGAGTATAGGTTAAAGCTCTTTACACAGTTACACGAAATAGTGTTCTACGGAAAAGGAGGGTACACATGGTTTGATGTTTATAATTTACCCATATCTACAAGGAGATTTATATACAATAAGATTGTAGAAGCTTATGAAGAGACTAATAGCAAAGATACTACACAGAATGCTGTAGAACAGGGAAAACAAATGGCAGAACTCCTAAGAAATGAAAATAAACACATAAAACCCACATATCAGACAAAGGTATCACAGAAGTGATATCTTTTTCTATTTATACTAAACACTATTGTTAGAAAATGGCAAAAAAGACTATTACAAGCAGCACTCAAGAATTACAGGAATTTAACAAAGCATCAGCAGAGTTAGTTTCGGTATTAAACGATCTCGCAAAAGCATTAGGAGATAATGCTAGAGCAGCAGAAAGATTTACCGGAGACTCGGCAAAAAACTATACAGAGAGCTTCAGAGAGGCATTAAGTTTAGGAAATAAGCTATCAGGGTATACTGCAGATCAGTTAAAAGATAGAAAAGAGGAAGTAAAGTTCCTAAAAGACTTATCAAAACTACAACAAGAGCAATCCAGGATACAATCTAAAATAGGAGTTTTACAAGATAAACTTGTTAATGCAAAAGGTAAAGAAGCAGATTATATAAAGAAAGCTATTGACGGACTTAAAGAAGTAGATAAGACAATAGAAGCAAGTGTAGATCATGCAGAAGATTTAAAGAAGACATTTGAAGAAATAAGTAAACAGTCTAAATTTTTTGATAACCTATCAGACCTTGTAAAAGATGTTCCAGTACTAAGCAAAGTTTTTGGAGAATTTCAAAAAGCTTCAGATGCTGCTAGAAACGCAGCTGCAGAAGGTAAAAACGGATTTGCAGCCGGTGCTAAGCAATTAGGAGGAGTCTTTACTAAATTTATAGCTGCATTTACGATAGGTAAAATAGTATCTGGATTAAAGGATTTTGATGAAAGAACCGTAGCGATAGGGAGAAACCTAAATGTAAGCAGGGAAGAAAGTGATAGAATGGTTATGTCTATGAATAAGGCAGCAAGATCTATTCAAGGACTTACAGGGAAGGATTTAACAGATTCTGTAGTAGGTTTTTCAAACGCTTTAGGTACATCTGCAGTAATCTCTCGAGAAACCGCTAAAACATTAGCAACTCAAACTAAGTATCTAGGGATGTCTAGCGAAGAGGCTAATTCATTAGCAATATACGCAGCAGGTACAAACCAAGATTATACCGAAATGGTTGAAAGCATAACAGGAGAAGTTATACTTTCAAATAAGAGAAATAAGTTAGGAATTGATTATAAAGCGATAACCAAGGATATATCGAAAACAAGTAATGCTACAAAAGCTTTAATTCAAGGACAAGGTAAGAGTTTAGCTCAAGCAAGTATAGAAGCTAAAAAGTTAGGGAGTAGTATAGAAGAAATTGCAGCTGCAGGAAAGAACATGTTAAACTTCGAAGAATCTATTGCAGCAGAATTAGAAGCAGAACTACTATCAGGAAAAGAGATTAACAACGAAAAAGCAAGAGCTGCTGCTTTGATGGGAGATCAAGAAGCATTAGCAAAAGCTTTACAAGAAGATCAAGCATTACAGAAATTTGATGCTGCTAAAACAGTATTAGAACAGGAAGCAATTGCTAAAGCCTATGGATTGCAGTTAGACCAGATGGCAAATATGTCTGCAGAAGCTAAAGCTATGGCATCTTTCAAAGTTAAAGATAAAGCTTCCCTAGATGAAGCAGTAGATAAAGAACTTGAAAGAATTAAACTTCTTGAACAACAAGGAAAGCTAGATAAGGCTAAGGAAGCTATGCAAAAATTGCAGAAAGATCTAGGAAGTAAGGCGTTAATAGAGCAGAGAGAGAACCAGACAGTAGCAGATAAACAAGCTGAAGCCATGTTAAAAATGGGTGAAGCTATGGATAAGCTTAATATAATACTTAAACCAATTGCAGCAGCTTTTGAATTTATTGGAAAACATGTAGACATCATTACAAAAGGACTACTATTGATGACTGCACTAATGGGACCTGCCAAACTAGGAGGAATGGTAAAGAACCTAGGCAACATGTTTAAAGGTATGTCAGGTAAAGTTACATCAGCAACAACAGCAGCCGGAGGCGGAGGCGGAGGAGTTGCTGCCGCAGCAAGTAGCGCTGGAGCGGGAACTGCAGGCGGAGCAGGTGCCGGGACAGCGAGTGCAGGAGGTGCAGCTGCAGGAGGAGGAGGTGGTTTTTTTAAAAACCTATTTTCTGGAGCAAAAAACATGGTATCTAAACTTAACCCTTTCACAGCACTAAAATCTTCTATAAAAGGAATGGGCGGAGTAGGGGGATTCCTAAAAACAGCATTGAAAAAAATACCAGGACTAAATACAATACTGACAGGATTTTTTGCATACCAAGATATTAAGTCACTACTTGAAAATCCTATAGATGATAAAGGTAACCCACTAGGAAAAGACGCAATAAACCAGCAGATTGGTAAAATTGTTATGGGAGGATTAGGGGGAATACTGGGAGGTGCAGTAGGTACAGCATTAGGAGGACCAATAGGAACTATTATAGGAAGTATAGGAGGAGATGCACTTTTCAAATGGATTGCAGGAACATTCCCAGATGCAGCTGGAGCATTAGGAGGAGCAGTTAGACCTATCTTCGAATCTTCCCCGGAAAAGGGAGAGGAACCGAGAAAATTTGCAACAGGTGGAATTGTATCAGGAGCTACCAGAGCAATAGTAGGAGAAGCAGGGCCGGAAGCAGTTGTACCATTAAGAGAGTTCTATGCTAAAATAGATGAATTAATACAAGCAGTTAAACAAGGTCAAAATATTTACATTGGACCAAACAAATTAAACGAATCAATCGGCTTAAACCTACATTCAGTAGGGTAAGCTATTTATAATAAAAATAAACAATATGGGACTATTAGACTTATTACCAACAAGTAATTTAGGATTGGACGGAGCAACACCTTCGCAAATACCGAGTGCAAATCCTAACTCAAGTTTACACTTTAAATATTCAATCAACGGAACACCGACACAAACAGTACCGGTACCAGCTCCTTCTGCATTGGATTTAGACGGAGCAACACCTTCAAAATACCTAGATAATCCACCAGGATAATAGATAAACTATATGGCATCACCAGGATTAATAAATCTCCAAACAGACCTTAAAAGTCTTCGTTATGGAAGCGATACGCCCTACGTTACTAAGGACATAAATAACCCTCCTTCTAGTAACCAAGTCGATATGCAAATAACAAAGCGTGTAGACGATTTAACTAGAATCGGAAAAATGCTTATTGACCGTCCTGGATTGAAGTTTTTAGGTAATCAAGCACTACTTCAGCAAGTAAATATTCAAGATAAGTTACAGAAGAATAGGGATAAGGGGAAAAGCTTAGCAGGTGCTATTGTAAAGCAGGGACTAGAGACAGTTAAACAAACAGCCAAAATTGTAGGATCGACTCTTGCACAAGTTCCTGTAAATGGAACAGGCACACACTTTGTGTACGCCTTTAGAACAGATACATACTTACAGCCTTCAGGAAGAAATACTACAAGTGCTTTTGCCCAATTTTTTGGAGCAGGAGGTGTAGAAGGAGCACCACTTGCTTTACGAGGTGAGGAAATCTCAGGAAAGGTACAGTCTAATTTTGGAAAAGAAAACGAAGACGGAAAATTTGAAGTTACAGCCGAAAGCAAATTAGACTACGACACGTACTTAAATACACCTCAACAAAATAGAGGAGCTCAAATATATGCACAAGCAGGTAAGCCAATATATGCAGGACCGACAACACCGGTAGATGTAAACATTGCAGGAGCTACAGTAACACTTAATGCCCCGTTACAAAAAGATACAACAGCTTCCCCAGGATCTTTAGGTATATCCAATCAAAACGTAACAGGAAGTTACAAAGGGCCTATCGGAACTGTTTCAGGAAGTTATATCGATAAACAGTCTAAAAGAGATACTAAGAACGGAAATGTACTAAAGGAAAACAGAATTCTGCTGGGAGATCAAGGAGCTAGAAAAGATGAAAATAAAAGTAATAACATATACTGGACGACTTCTGCAACAAAAGCAGAAATAGATAAACTAAATGCACAAGCACCTGTTACAGCAAAAGTAAATGGGGAAGAGGAAGGAAGAGATATTGTAAAATTTAGATTCCACGTAATAACTCCTACAGAGACAAAAGTACTATACTTCAGAGCATTCCTCGATAACTTCTCAGACAACTATACAGGGCAGTGGAATCCAACAAAGTACTTAGGTAGAGGAGAAGATTTTCAAGTATACGGTGGCTTTCAGAGAAAAATTAGCTTATCTTTTAAAATAGCAGCTGCAACAAGATCTGAGATGAAGCCATTATATCAAAAAATGATATACTTAGCATCTTCAACAGCACCTACATATGCCGACAATGGTCAATTTATGAGAGGAACTATAGTAAAGATGACAGTAGGAGATTATATATATGAACTACCAGGAGTAATGAATAGTGTAAACTATTCTTGGAATGTAGAATATCCTTGGGAAATAGCAATGCTAGAACCAGAAGGAGAAGTAGATACTACAATGCAGGAACTGCCAATGGTAATGGACTGTAGCATAGACTTTACGCCAATACATACATTCACACCAGAAACAGGACTTAAGAAATACTTTACAGCTGGTACAAATGGAAATAATAGCTTTATAGAATGAAACGATACGACACAGTACCTTTAACAAAATCACCTACAGGAAAGCCTTATAGGAGAACAACACTATATCCAGAAATACCTCCAACCTCTGAAGACTTTTATATAATAACAACAGCAGGAGATAGGTATGATAGGTTAGCACAGCAGTTCTACGGAGACAGCACTTTGTGGTGGATAATCGCAGCTGCAAATACTTCTGAAAAAGCATCATTAATAGTACAGCCAGGAGTTCAGATTAGAATACCTGCCGATAAAGACTTAGCAGTGAGTAACTATATAAACCTTAATAGATAGAAAAAATGCCAAGCAGTAAAGTTATAGGAGGTCCTTTTGACAAGGAAGTATTGAATCAGTTAAATTTGAGAAGTGATGTCTTTTCTAAAAAAGAAGGTAGAACAGATCAAAACATACAATACCTAAACAGCAAAACCGGATGGGTAAAACTAACATCCTCGGTGAATGCCGGAGGATCTAGTGAACTAGCAAACAAGTACGTATTTATAGGAGGAACTAAAGGAAGATTTGGGGATAAGACATATAGTAACTTCTCAGCTGGATTAGGGTTTAGACCTATGCCAGGTATTACAGGAGTACAGATTCGTGCCATTAACAGGTTTGGAGTTTTAAAAGAAGCTACAATTACATTTAACTGTTGGGATGTTTCACAACTACAGGAATTAGAATTACTGTACATGAGACCGGGATTCTCAGCCTTACTGGAATGGGGACATAGTGTATACTATAAGGGAGTAGACAATTTTGTGACAACACCGAGTACAGTATCTTCAATGTTTACAGAAGGTACAACAAAGGAAGATATCTACAAAGAAATTAATAAATTAAAGCAAGATTCAGGATATAACTACGACGGTATATTTGGATTCATAAAAAACTTTTCTTGGAAGTATAGACAGGATGGAGGGTATGATTGTACAACAACATTAATATCAATCGGAGAGATTATAGAATCTTTAACTATAGATGTCGGAACAGGAACATTTCCAGGTAACCAAGAAGAGGAAGGGAAGACTGTAAGTGCTACCATGTTAGAAGCAGCTTTTAAGACTCTTATAGAAAAAGCTACTACCGATGGAGTAGGAAATGTGTACGAAACTTTAAAGACTAAGCATAAAAATTTCATTGAAAATTATGAAAAAGTAAACGGAATAACAGGTATAAATATAGCACAACAGGCTGTAGAAACCCTTACCCCGGTGGATGCAAAGTCAGCTACAAAATCGCCAAATAAATTTGTGTATATGCAACTTGGTAGTTTCTGTGCATTGGTTAACGCTATACTACCTTGTGACAAAGATAAGAAGTCTGTAATAAAACTAAATACAAAAATTGCTAAAATAGGAGAAGAGTCGGACATACAGTTATGTAGGTATAGAACATACGACTACCACGTATCAAGTGATCCAGGTACTTGTTTAATACTATCCCCTTCTACAAAGAAATGGGCTTCTGGGCAACTATACCCGAGTATTATAGAAGCACTAAGGGGGACATTAAACGGAACGTCTTCTGATGAGATTTTAAATATATGGGTTAATGTAAATATACTTGGAGAAGCAATTACAACACTCGTAAATACTCCGGAAAAAGGAAGTAGAACATTGATAAAGTTATTTGATGGGATATTACCAAAAATCACCGATGCACTAGGGGGAGACTATAACGAGTTAGCATTACATTACGAAGAAGATGAATTTACATACTATATAGTAGACAGAAAAGTTAGAACTTCAGACTCAGAAGAAGAGACTCCTACCCTAAATGTAACAGGACTAAAATCAACTCTAACAAATTTTGACTTTACAACTAAATTATCGCCAGCACTGAGTACAATGGTAGCAGTTTCTGCTCAAAACAACGGCTCAGATGTAGGTATAGAAGCTGAAGCTTTATTTAGATGGAACGAAGGATTGACTGATAGAATCTTAGGCAGTAAGTTTATAAACACAACTGCAGATGCTTCTTCAAAGGAAAGTGTTGAGGAACAGAGAAAGAAGCAACAAGCGGAAAGGTACAATAAAACATTTGCAACACTGAAAGAATTTTATTCAGGAAAATACGACCCAGAAAAGTTTACTGCTGCAAGGGTTGATTACGCGGATTTCACCAAAACATATATTCAGACATATACAGAGGAGTCAGCAGCATCAGGAACAACAGCAGGACCGGCAGGAATTGTTCCATTTGAGGTTAATATCGACATGGAAGGAATATCGGGCATTAAAATTGGACAAGCCTTCAAAATAAATAAAGGTATAATGCCAGATAAGTACGATCAAGTATTAGGATTTATTGTAACAGGAGTAGACCATACAATAGGAAGTAATAAATGGACAACCCAGTTAAAAGCACAGACAATTGTACTTAAACCAGGAGATAAGATCCAGACAGCAGGAGATTTTAACGACAACCAGTCAGCTACAGGTGTTTCAACAACAGAGAGACAAGGCCTTACCTCTGCACCGGTTAAGGGGAGTGCATTACTGAGAACAGTATTAAAGAATGCAGGATATACAGCAGGTACTTTCGAATACGAATTTGCACTTGTTATAGGAACTAAAGAAGGGTGGTTGCCGAATGTGAACGGAGGTAAAGGATCAAGATCATATAGAAATAACAACCCAGGTAACTTAGATTACAGTGAATCCCTAAAAGCAATAGATCCAAAAGTAATCATAGAGCCAGGAGGTAGATTTGCAAGATTTTCTACTGCAGAAAAGGGTGCACAAGCATTGGTTGAAAAAAAAATCAAGAAGTGGAGCACGGGAAAAATGCCAGTTACATCTGGTAATCAGAACTTAATAGAAAAAAGTCAAAAATGGAAAGCAGGAACTCCTCCTACGATAGCACAATTTATGTATACCTATGCACCGCCTAACGAAAATGATACAAATGGGTATATAGGAAGTGTAGTGGCAAGCCTGCAGAAAAATTACCCTAAAGTAACCAAACTTACAAAACCAAAAGATTATTTATCATAATGTCAAAGTTTAAAAGATACATACCAAAAACCAGCTACACGGAACCTAAATACACCTCAGGAGGGGAGTATAAGACAAGAGATACCGGGGAAGACTACATTGGATTTTATATAGAAGCTTCTAGGGGAAAATTTTATTCAGGAAAATCTCCACAACAAGGAGGAGCAGAAATTTTAAAAGTACAAACGGAAGGTATCGTAAACAAAGGAGCAAAAGCAAGTATATTTGCGCTATTAGCAGCTTTAGCCAAAGGATTCTTCAAACCAAAAACATCCTCAATAGACAAGGAAAACGGTTTTACTACAAGGTACTTTATTCAAGATAAAAATGATAACAAAATTATAGAGACAGATAGAGAACTCTATTTACAAGCACAGAGAGAACTACCTAACAAGAGGTTTGTGCAAACAGACTGGATAATCAAAGGACCGGCACAAGACACATTCCTAAGTGGGTATCCGTACGAAGGAGCAGCATCTAAAAATAGAAAAGCTATTACAGCACTAGAAAAGAACATGCCAGGAATCTCGATATTTATAACAGACTATTCGCTACTTGTCGAAGAGCCTATACCTGTAACACTAAACGAACTGTCCTCAAACACAATTATAATACAAGACCCAGGACTAGAACTAGAAAATTCCCGAAAGGCAAATTTTGATACAAAGAAATAAAAGAAGGCTTGCTTATGCAGGCTTTTTTTCTTATATTATATAAAAGGTTATAGAAAATGTTTTATATAGTAGAGTCAGAGGAGCAAATAGAGCTTCTAAAAAAATTAGGAAAGAAAGGAGGTTATGTAGAAGTTATATCTTCAAATGATAACTACCACCCACTTCTTACAACCACTGTAGCAGTTTACTTAAGGCCTTTAGATCATCACGAAGGATACATAATACCGGTAAGTCATGACGAAGGATTAAATCTAACAAAAGAACGTGTCTCTGATATATTAGAGGAGTACATAACACTTTATACATTTGATAAGAAAGAATTAATGTACCACTTTATAACAAAGGATGTCATAGATCTTTCCCTACTTTATTCAATGACTTCCTTCAATAGGCTTGAACTTCCAAGATCTAATTCAACTTGCAACTGGTACTACAACCGTTTTCATGATTTTAAAGAAATAAATGCTATAATTCCAATATCAAAACTATTTGAAAAATGTGAGGAGAATTATAAGTATTTAGAAAAGATATTGCATATTACAATACCAAATGGCTTTGATTTTTACAATAAAACTGCAACGTCTGTTTTCTTTATGATTGAGAGAGCTGGATTGAGAATAACATATCAATCTTTCCTAGAACTGTTTAAACCAAACAATCCTGTCTACAGTATTGACAATAATATAATTTATACTTCATATAACCTCTACAATACAACCTCTCGTCCAACAAATGCTTTTAATTCGGTAAATTTTGCAGCAATACCAAAAGCACCTGAATTTAGAAAAGCAATCATTCCTCAAAACGATGTATTTGTAGAAATGGACTTTGACGGATACCATTTAAGGTTATTATGTGAACAGATCGGGTATGAATTAACAGATGAGTCGGCACATATACAATTAGCTAGACTTTATTTCGGAAAAGATGAAATAGCTGAAGATGAGTATACAAAAGCAAAACAGATTAACTTTCACGCCATTTATGGAAAGATTCCACCTGAGTATGCTTTTTTAGAAATCTTTGATAAGATTCAGAATTATATAAACGGCCTCTGGAAGCAATTTAAAGAACAAGGATATGTAGAAGATCCAATATCAGGAAAAAGATTTACACAAAACCTCCCAGATATGCATCCTCAAAAGCTTATGAACTATATGATGCAGAGCTTGGAAACCTCAAGAAATATTCTTATATTAAAAGATGTGCTTATGTTTCTTCAAGATAAGGAAAGTAAATTAGCCCTCTATACTTATGATGCTTTTGTATTTGATTTCGATAAATCAGACGGCAAGGAAACACTGGAATCTTTAGAGAAAATAATGAATCAGGGAGGTAAGTACCCTGTAAAGTTTAAATACAGTAACAATTTAGTTTTATAAAATAAAAACATATTTATAAATGATACAGAATAATGTAACGCCAGTAATGTTCGATTACGATATCGAATACAATTTTAATGCAGCCGACATGAGCAACAAGTTATTTTGTACTTTTTCTTCAGAACAGCAGTTAGAGGAGATTTTAAGTACAATACAGAACAAGTATAAGATCATTTATAACAAAATTTTCGTTCTTTATTCAAAGAGCCAAGATGAATATATCTGTACATATAACGTAGAATTTGGAAACGTTTCTAATTTCTTAGAAAATACTATACTAGTACATAGAAAGAAGGAATCAAATACACTATACACAATTAATTCACTGAACCGTCTAATCGAGTCCTTAAATGGAGGAATTTTAGATACAAACTACAAAGTGAATTGGAATGACTACCAAAACTGTATACTACTTACAAAAGGTGCAGAACTAAAAAGAGTCAACACAAAATTATTCAGAATTATAGAATTATAGTTGTATTATTGCAACTTTTTTCATATATTATATAAATAAAAGTTTTAATTAAAATCAGTTACATTATGGACATTAATGCTATTAAAGCAAAACTGGCCGCTCTAAACAGCACCGGAAATCAAGACCGTGAGAAAGTAGACTTCGATAAGATCTATTGGAGACCTGCAAACGGAAAATCAACAATTAGAATTGTACCTTCAGCTTTTAATGCTGCAGATCCTTTCACAGAATTGAAACTGCACTACAACATCGGGAAGTTCCCTATGATGTCATTGTCGAATTACGGCAAACAAGATCCAATCGAAGAATTTGTAAAAGAATTAAGAAAGACTTCTGATAAAGACAACTGGTCATTATCTGGAAAGTTATCTCCTAAATCAAGATATTTTGCACCTGTTATTGTAAGAGGTGAAGAAGATAAAGGAGTACGTCTTTGGTCATTCGGTATCAACATCTATAAAGCATTATTGGCTTTAGCAGAGGATGAAGATATTGGGGACTTTACAGATGTAATTAATGGATGGGACATGGTTGTTGAAACTACACCAGCAGCAGGACCAGGTCAATTCCCGACTACTACAGTTCGTATTAAACCTAAACAAACCGCTTTATCAGACGATAACACGCAAGTTGATTTATGGCTAAAAGAACAACCAAATGCTTTAGAAGTACAAACTCAATACGATTATGACTTCATTAAGAAAAAATTACAGGAGTACCTTAACCCAGGAGAAGAAGTAACATCTCCGGCTCCAGTAGCAGCAGAATCAATCGCACCAGTCGCACCAGCACCAGTACAAGCAGAGGAAACTGACTTAGACAAAACCTTGGGAAGTAATAAAACAGATTTCACTCTAGAGAATGCAACAGCAGGGAACAAGAGTACAGTTTCTAAATTTGACGATTTATTCAACTAAGAATGGGAGCAAAAAAAGAAACAGCAAAAACCGCTAGCGAAATAATCAAAGGCGGTTTTAGTTTAGACAAATTCAAAAAGAATAAGGGCTTTAGTTCACAATCAGTCAAGTTTAAAACCCAGGATTGGATTCCTGTTTCAAAAGCTTTTCAAGATATTGTATCTTTACCCGGTATTCCAACAGGACACATTACCCTACTAAGAGGGCATTCCGATACAGGTAAGACAACACTTCTACTTGAGGCTGCTGTATCTGCACAGAAAAGAGGTATACTACCAGTATTTATTATTACTGAGATGAAATGGTCATGGCCACATGCTCAAACTATGGGACTAGAAGTAGAAGAAGTGATTGACGAGGACACAGGAGAGATTACTGACTATCAAGGATTCTTCTTATATGCAGATAGGGGAAGTTTAAATACTATCGAAGATGTAGCAGCATATATCCTAGACTTAATTGATGAACAAAAGAAAGGAAACCTTCCTTACGACCTATGCTTTTTCTGGGACTCAGTTGGATCTGTTCCATGTGACTTATCTGTTAGGTCAAATAAGAACAATAACGAATGGAATGCAGGAGCAATGTCAACTCAATTCGGAAATAATCTAAACCAGAAGGTTTTGTTATCAAGAAAAGAAGGGAGCAAGTACACAAATACTTTAGTTGCAATCAACAAGGTATGGACTATGAAACCTGAGCATCCAATGGGACAGCCTAAACTTCAGAATAAAGGAGGAATGGCAATGTGGTATGATGCAACTCTAATTGTGACATTCGGTAATATCACAAACTCAGGCACTTCTAAGATTAAAGCAATCGCCAAAGGTAAGGAGTATGAATTTGCTAAGAAGACTAAAGTTCAAGTTGAGAAGAATCACATCAATGGTATTCAATCCAGAGGTGCAATTGTAATGACCCAGCACGGTTTCATCGAAGATGAGAAGAAAGCTATCGACAACTACAAAGACACTTACAAAGGAACCTGGTCAGGTATTTTAGGATCAATGGACTTCGAGGTAGCGGTAGAGGCCGAAGTAGGAGAGGATATTAGAGATATTGGAATAAGTGATGATTAATTACTAATAAAAGTTGCTATTTATATATGTAGGGTAACGGCTACAAATATACATAAAATATCAACTAAAGCTTATGGTGAGTAGGGTCCGTTACCCCGAAAACCTAAGCTTTTTTTATTATGAATTATCAAAGAATTTATGATCAAATAATTGATCGAGCAAAAAAAGAGCAGAGAAAAAAAGGACAAGGGATCTATTACGAAAATCACCACATAATTCCTAGAAGTGAAGGAGGATCTAATAGAAAGGAAAACCTAGTATTGTTAACAGCAAAAGAGCATTATATATCACATTTGCTACTATATACAGTATCTGCTACACAAGCAAGAGCTTATGCATTTATGCGAATGGCAAATAGAGTAGGAGAGAAAAAGTCTGCAAAAATCTACCAAGAGGTAAAAGCATCTACTGCAAAAATATCGTCGGAAAGAAATAAATTGATAGTAAGAACACAAGAACAGAATTTAAAAGTTTCAAATACGTTACTAGAAAAGAATAAAAATCCAACAGATGCAATGCTTGCAAGTAGGAAAGTACTTTCGGAGATACGATCAAAACCAGTACAGCAACTGACTCCAAGTGGAGATTTTGTGGCAAAATACTCGTCTGCCAAAAAAGCAAAAGTACAAACAGGTATAACTACAATAGTAGATTGTTTAAAAGGAAGACAAAAAACAGCAGGAGGGTTTGTGTGGAAATATTTATAAAAATGGAAAAAAGTTATAGTGAAATCCTAAAAGGATTAGAAAAAAGGCCTGACAGAAAGCTAAATGATCACGTACTTATTGTAGATTCGATGAATACGTTTATTAGAAGTTTTGCAATGCTACAATCAATTAATCCTCAAGGCCATCATACAGGAGGATTGGTAGGTTTCTTGAGATCGTTAGGATTCTTGATGAGAACAATTGACCCTACCAGAATCATTTGCGTATTTGACGGACAAGCTTCTTCTTCAAGTAGAAAAAATATTGACCCGGAATACAAAGCAAATAGAAACATTAAAAGGATTACTAATTGGGAACTGTTTGATGATAAAGAAGATGAGTACGCATCAATGACTATGCAAATGCATAGACTAGTAGAATACTTACAATGCCTTCCTATCACCTTAATCTCTATAGACAAAATAGAAGCAGATGATACCATATCTTACCTAGCTCAGAAATTTGGAGCTAATAATAAGAAGGTAACAATCGTTTCTTCTGATAAGGATTTTTTACAAATAGTGGATGAAAACATTGAGGTTTATTCCCCTATCAAGAAAAAAACCTATGGAAAAAAAGAGGTACAGGAAGAAATAGGTATGATTCCTGAGAATTACCTAATAATGAAAGCACTTCTAGGTGATAACTCAGATAACCTTACAGGAATAAAAGGGTTAGGACCTAAAACACTTATAAAAGAATTTCCAGGATTAGAGAACAAACCAGGCTTTTCTTTAGAGGATATTTATGAAGTTTGTGAAAAAGGATTACAGGATAAGAAAGTTTTTGCAAAAATCATATATGAATGGGAAAAGGTAAAAACTAACTATGAATTAATGAATCTTTTACAGCCAAGGTTGGGAGATTACGAAATAGTTCATATATTAGATAAGATAAAAGAGCCAACACCGGCATTACAGGTTGTTACTTTTTTAAACATGTTAGAGGCAGATCAAATCGAAGCTTTAAACAAAAACGTTGAAGGATGGTTAGAATTATTCAGACCGCTTTCGACATATAAAAAATAAGTTATAATAAAATAAGTTGTATGACATCATTAGCAAAACTATCTTCCTACGGGAAAGGATTCCAATTAAAGGTATTAGGGGCATTATTAACGGATAAGAAATTCTTACTTAACACAAGAGACTTACTAAGACCGGACTACTTCGACTCAGATGCACATAAATGGATTCTAGAAACTACTATTAAGTATTATGATAAGTACCATACTACAATTTCATTAGAAGCATTAAAAATTGAATTACAGAAAGTAGAAAATGATATACTACAAGTAGCAGTTAAATCTGAATTAAGAAACTGTTACGAAGCAACTCAGGAAGATTTAGCATACGTTGTAGAAGAATTTACTACATTTGCAAAAAACCAAGAACTTAAAGCAGCATTACTAAACTCAGCAGACCTTTTAAACCAAGGAGACTTTGACGGTATTAGAGGATTGATTGAAAGAGCTATGAGAGCTGGTATGGATAAAAATATGGGGCATGAGTACAACAAAGATGTAGAGAGTCGTTATAGAGAAAACTACAGACCAACTATTCCAACACCTTGGCCGATTATGAATGAAACTATTGGAGGAGGATTTGGACCTGGAGATTTAGTTATTATGTTCGGTAATCCCGGAGGAGGAAAGTCTTGGACAATGGTTGCAGCAGCAGCACATGCAGTACTACTGGGCTACAATGTAAATTACTATACTTTAGAGCTTGGAGAGGATTATGTAGGAAAACGTTTTGACTGTTACTTTACAGGATATGGAATTGAAGAAGTAAATAAACATAGAGGAGAAGTTGAGAAGATTGTAGGTAAACTAAAAGGAAAACTTATTGTAAAAGAGTATCCTCCAAAAGGAGCTTCAATTAACACAATTAAATCTCATATCCAGAAATGTATTGATATGGATCATAAACCAGATATGATTGTTATTGACTATGTCGATTATTTAAAAGCACCTTCGAAATCTCGTTTCACAGAGAGAAAAGATGAAATTGATGATGTATTTATTGCAACAAAGGGATTAGCTAAGGAACTACAAATTCCTATTCTAACACCATCTCAAGTTAATAGAATGGGTGCTAAGGATTCAGTTATTGAAGGTGATAAAGCAGCAGGTTCTTACGATAAGATGATGGTAGCAGACGTTTGTTTATCTTTATCAAGAATGAAAGAAGATAAGGTTTTAGGAACGGGAAGAATTCACGTTATGAAGAATAGATACGGAATGGACGGTATGACTTGGGATGCAAAAGTTGATACAAATAACGGACATATAGAAATTTTAGGTAACATGTTGATAGACGAATCAGGGGATAAACAGAGAGGGAGTTACAAAGATATTGCTAATAAGTTCTTTGAATTAGAATCTCAAATTCCAGTCTAAAAGCCTATTTATTTCTACAGTCATAATCTATAACCATTTTAAAAAAAAAGCGAACATGAGTCTAAAAGACGAACGCATAGTTTACAAGCCATTTGAGTATCCACAAGCTCACGATTACTGGTTAAAAGCCCACCAAGCACACTGGTTACATACAGAAGTCCCAATGTCACAAGACGTATCAGACTGGAATTCGAATCTTAAACCGCACGAAAAAAACCTTATAGGAGGAATTCTAAAAGGGTTTGCACAAACAGAAACAGTAGTAAATGATTACTGGACATCTTTAGTAACAAAATGGTTTAGAAAACCTGAAGTTATTATGATGGCGACTACCTTTGGAGCCTTTGAAACAATCCATGCTGAAGCATACGCTCTATTAAACGAGCAATTAGGTTTGGATAATTTCGCAGAATTCTTGGAAGACGAATCAACTGCAGCTAAAATTCAATCTCTAATGGATGTTAGAGACGGAAATGCAGGAGAAACAGACTGGCATGAAGCAGCTAGATCACTAGCAATATTCTCAGCATTTACCGAAGGAGTAAACCTATTCTCTTCTTTTGCAGTATTGTTATCATTTAAAATGAGAAACAAATTAAAAGGAGTAGGACAAATCGTAGAGTGGTCTGTGAGAGATGAATCACTTCACTCTGAGGCAGGATGCTGGTTATTCAGAACCTTAATGGAAGAGTATCCAGAACTAAAGACAGAAAGACTTATCAACGATATTAGGCAAGCAGCAACCCTTGCTCTAGAATTAGAATTCAATTTTATTGATAAAGTATTTGAAATGGGAGATTTAGAGAACTTATCTAAAGAGGAATTAAAAAACTTTATCAAACACAGAGTAAATACTAAGATGGGAGATTTAGGACTAAAACCTCTAATACCTTCAGATCAAATTGATAAAGGAGCTTTAAAGCAAATGTTGTGGTTTGATGCTGTAGTAGCAGGAAAACAGCATACAGATTTTTTCGCAAATAGAGTAACAAATTATGCCAAAGGGCATATGGATTGGGACAACGCATTTTAATTTAATTTTATGGGAGTAGATTACAGTGCCTGGAAACCAGGTGTAGATTATCCGGAATGGATGAATGAAGTATCTTTGGCAACAATTTCAAACGGATATTTATTGCCCGATGAGAATCCAAAGAAAGCTTACAGAAGAGTTGCTGATGCAGTAGCTAAGAGATTAGATCGACCTGATCTAGCAAACAAATTTTTTAAGTATATGTGGAAGGGTTGGTTAAACCTAGCTTCACCTGTATTATCAAACACTGGAACTGATAAAGGATTACCAATCTCATGTTTCGGTATAGATACTCCTGATTCAATCAGAGGGATAGGGTTAACTAATGCAGAACTAATGAGACTTACCTCTTTAGGAGGAGGAGTTGGTATAGGGTTAAACAGAGTTAGAGGAAGAGGGAAAAAGATCGCAAATGGCGATACCGGTAACTCAGAAGGAATTGTGCCTTGGGCTAAAATCTATGATTCAACTATCATTGCTACAAATCAAGGATCAGTTCGTAGAGGAGCAGCTTCTGTAAACTTAGATATCAATCACGAAGATATAAAAGAGTTTTTACGTATTAGAAGACCTCAAGGAGATCCAAACCGTCAGTGTTTAAATTTACACCAATGTGTTTCTATTGATGATAAATTTATGCAGAGGTTAGAACATAGAGATCCAGAAGCAATGGAACTATGGGTTGAGATTTTAAAATCAAGAGTTGAAACAGGAGAACCTTATATTATGTTTAAGGATAATGTTAACAACGCTAATCCACCAGCATACGTTAAGAATAATTTAGATGTAACAATGACAAACATTTGTTCAGAGATTGCATTACATACTGATGAAGAGCATTCATTTGTTTGTTGTTTATCTTCTTTGAATATTACAAAATACGATGAGTGGAAAGATACTGATTTAGTTGAAACAGCAATCTATTTCTTAGATGGAGTATTAGAAGAGTTCTTAGTTAAAACAAATGGTAAAGATTCTTTAATTAGAGCACATAGATCAGCTAAGAAAGGAAGAGCATTAGGGTTAGGAGTTTTAGGATGGCATTCATTCTTACAAGCAAAAGGATTGCCATTTAATTCAATTGCATCTACTTCTTGGACAAATAGAATTTTCTCTCAAATTAAAACACAAGCAGAAGCAGCTTCTAGAAAATTAGCTGAAGAGTATGGGGAGCCAATCTGGTGTAAAGGAACAGGAATGAGAAATACGCATTTAATTGCAATTGCTCCAACAGTTTCTAACTCAACAATCTCAGGAGGAGTATCAGCAGGTATTGAACCAATCCCAGCAAATGTCTATACATTTAATTCTTCTAAAGGAACTTTCATTAGAAAGAACCCAGTATTAGAAAAGTATTTAGAAGACAAAGGACATAACTCAGAAGAAGTATGGCAACAGATTCTTAAAGATAGAGGATCAATTGCAAATCTACCGGAAGACATTATGCCGTTTGACGATAAGGAAGTATTCTTAACATTTGCAGAAATAAACCAATTGGCTTTAGTAGAACAGGCTTCAGTAAGACAGAAATACGTAGATCAAGCTCAATCACTAAACTTAGCATTCGATCCAAGTGATAGTCCTAAATTCATAAACCTTGTTCACCAGACAGCTTGGAAACTTGGATTAAAAACGTTATATTATTTACGAACGGATTCTGTCATAAATGGGGACATTGGAAGTAGAACTTCTGAAGACTGTTTAAGCTGTGACGGATAAAAAAATTAAAAATATGACACTATTAATTATTTCACTATTTCTAGCAAGCGTAATTTTTTTACTAACTGTAAAACTAAGAGAATATGTGCATGAGGTAACACAACTAAAAAAACAAATTGAAGAAACGGCAGCTGCTCACATTATCGAAAAAGCAAAAGTAAGGAAAGACTCAACATTCAGATCTTCAGCAGTAAATTGGGGAAAGAGCATAGAACATTTTGTTCCTTTCATGACAAAATTTCCACTACCACCTGAAGATGTGGTGTTTATCGGAATGCCAATTGACTATGTGGGATTCACTCACACAGACAGCAAAACAAAATGTGAAGTACACTTTATTGAAGTAAAAAGTGGAAGTTCTTCCCTATCTACAAAACAGAAGAATATAAAAAAGGCAATTGAACAAGGGCGAGTAGTTTTTCACGAAATTGCTGTAGATTCAAATAAAGCTGAAGTATATGAAAAATAGTTAAAAAAAAGCTTGCTTCGGTAAGCTTTTTTTCATATATTACATTATATGAAAGGGACTAAAACACTTACGTTTAAATATAAGGCAAAGACTTATGAATTTACAGATCAGTGGGCAGAGACATGTTTAGCAGAGTCTGCTGCTTTCCAATTACAGCAATTCAAGTACTTGGTGGAGATAGGAGATTTTAACACACTAACAAATCGAATAAATAATCAAATAAAGTTTGGATTTCTTAAAGAAGTTTCGTATATTAAATAATAATCAAAAATAAAGGATATGTCTAAAAATTCAGCAAGGAGTATGTACACTCAATTAATGGAATGGATTCCAACCTTAGGAAGAACAGTATTACCTAAGAAAGAACAGTCACAAAGCAAATTCAGCAAAGCTGATCACTACAAATCAAAAGGAGCATATGGCAAAGCAGGTAATTAAATTTTATGCAAACTGGTGCGGACCATGTAGAATATATGGACCAACCTTCACAAAAGTAAGGGAAGAATTACAGGGAGACATTGAATTCTTAGAAATTAATGTCGAAGAAGATCCGGATAACCTATCAGGACAGTATAAAGTGAGAGGAATTCCTCACACAGTTGTTCTTGAAGATGGAAAAGAAATTAAAGCTCAACCAGGAAGACTTTCAGAAGAGCAATTAAAAGAATTAATCTTAAAATAAAAACAAATGTTACGAAACCCAGACTCAATACCAGCAGATGATACACTCATCGAAGATCCGATTATGGAACCATTTTTCATTACAAAATCAAGTAGCGGAGGATATACAATCTACGAACGGGTAAATAGAGGTAAGGACGATAAACCGTACTTAAGAACAGTATGCTATCCCTCCACTTTTAATTTTGCCTTAAAAGTTATTTCAAGAGAACTACTAAATGTAGATAGTAAAAAACACTTTACATCAATTAAAGAGTATATAAATACTTGGAACGAAGTGCAGGAGAAAATGAAAACAATGACTACAATTGATGCATAAAAATGGGAGAAGCATTAAGACACGCACTAGGGATTTGCGGTGACCACTGGCATCCAAGTCTGTTAAATATTTCTGCATTTTTTGTTGCAGTAGGAGGAAGTATTTCGTACATTAAATATAAAATAAATTCAATATGGAAGAAACAGGATTAATATCGTTATACGATTACTTAGGTTATGCAGCAGGAGGTGAATTAGGGAAGCAAGTAGCAACAGCAGCTGGTAAAGCAAATGAAAAAATAGGTAGAAGAGAAATTAGCAATACTCGATACAAAGGAGAAGTATTACTATATCGTAGAGAGTTCTTACAGGAGTACTTTAAAACTCAACAATCAGAAGTAGAACCTTCCTTAGGAGATCGTCAAAGTTATCAATTATAGTAGGAAGTTTTTCTGGAGGAATAGCTATTTATAATAAAAGCTATGGCAAAGATAGAAAAGACTTGTCAGATATGTGATAATGTATTTGAGACACAGCATTGGGATAATTATAAAACCTGTAGTAAAGAATGTAAAAGTAAGTTAATATCTAGTAATTTATTAGGCAGAAAAAAGACAGAGGAGCATTGTAAGAACCTTTCAAAATCTATGAAAGATTCTGAAGCTAATAAAAAAACAAGATTTAAAAAAGGTGCTGAAAATCCAGCTTACGGGAGAAATCAAACAGGTCCAGCAAATAATAACTGGAAAGGTGGAATAACAAATACCAATCAAAAGAGGAGAAATGATCCAAGATTGTTGGAATGGAGAAAATTAGTATTTGAAAGAGATCATTTTACATGTCAAAAATGTGGTTCAAAAGGGTTTCTACAAGCTCATCATATTATTACATTTAGTGAGGATTTTTCGAAAGCATTTGATATTGAAAATGGATTAACAGTATGTGTTCCGTGTCATGAAAAAATTCATGGAAGATTTATTGGAAAATTCAAACAAAATTCATAAATTAAAAAAGGATTAAGCTACTATCCAGAACATACTGTAGCAGTTATAAAATAATTTTTATGCAAAAAGCAAAACGACACGTAGTTGTTAGCGCCAGCGGCGGGATGGACTCAAGTACTTTGTTACTTAGATGTCTAAAAGAGTATGATAGTGTAACAGCTATTTCATTTGACTATGGTCAAAAACATAGAGTAGAGCTAGAGAGAGCTCAATCATTAGTAGATTATATTAATAATATTTTGGTAGTTCAACCTCAAGCACTTAAAGATTTTCTACAAGAAAAGAATGGAGATGATGAATTTGGAGATAGAGAGAGAATTTTCAATGAAGTAATGATTAATCCAATTAACTACCGTCAAATTCAATTAAATGGATTAGTTGATTTATTAGACTCAGCTTTAGTAACAGGAGGTGAAGAAGTACCAGAAGGTCATTATGCAGAAGATAATATGAAAGCAACAGTTGTTCCTAACAGAAACAAAATATTTGCTTCTATTACTCAAGCAGTAGCTTTATCAGTTGCAAATCGTACAGGAGAGACTTGTGATATTGCAATGGGAATCCACAGTGGAGATCATGCTATTTATCCAGACTGTAGACAAGAATTTAGAGATGCAGATGATGCAGCCTTTAGAATTGGAAATTGGGAAGCAGAAAGAGTAGGCTATTTTACACCTTATTTGGAAGGAGATAAATTTACTATTCTACAAGACGGAGAAGTATTATGTAAAGAATTGTATTTAGATTTTGATGAAGTATATTCAAGAACTAATACTTCATACAAGCCGTTATTTCTTGGAGCAGAATATGATGAGCATACTTTCGAAATAATTAAAGAAGGAGAATGGTACTCAGACTATAAATCAGCTTCATCAGTTGAAAGAGTAGAAGCATTTATTAAATTAGGAAGACCTGACCCAGCTCCTTATGCAGACGAAACAGGACCAGTAACATGGGAACATGTAGTAACAGAAGTAACAAAAGTATTAGAAAATCATGCCACTTTATAGAAAGAAACCAGTTGTAATTGAAGCAGTTCAAATATCAGAACAAACTGAGTTTGAAATTAAAAAATGGTCAGAAGGAAAAGTTTATGCTTCTCCTGTGTTAGAGCCATCAGAAAATAACCCAAAAGGATGCTACTGGCAAATCAATACATTAGAAGGAATTATGACAGCCATTCCAGGTGACTTTATCATAAAAGGAGTACAAGGAGAATTTTATCCATGCAAACCAGATATTTTTGAAAAAACTTATGAATTAGTTGCTGAAACGGAATAAATTTCGTATATTTAAACATAAATTAATTAACAAATAGAAAATGAAAACAAAATTTTTAGTATTAGCATTAGTAGCAGGTTTAGCAATTACAAGTTGTAACCAAGTAAACACAGCAGAAACATCAACAATAGACTCAACAGCAGTAGTAGTTGATTCAGTAAAAGTAGATTCAACTTCAGCTGACACAGTAAAAGTAGATACTGTAAAAGTAAAATAATTTACCAATGCTCGCTGTTAATTGAGAGGTAGAGTGTATTAATTTCCGAACAAGGGTTTACAGTAGGAAGGCGTCACTTATTGCACTCAATCAGAAACCCTGAAAGACCAAGGTTGGTAAAAAAGAATCGGTTGGTGTAATCGGGAATAAATACCGACAGAGGGTAACATCGCTTCTAAGCGGGATGAGGGTTCGAATCCCTCACCGATTCCAATGAGTTGATTACTCAGACAGTTTCATCTAACCATAAAGATGACGACATACTCTTGGGCGTGAGGCAAGAGCGTATTTTGAAATTCAGTTTGTCCGATATAGAAACTGAGCTCGGAGGGCAATATTACTTCGTTAGGTCTCATCAACCATAATTGCAAATAGTCAGGTGGCGGATGGGTAGACGCAGAGGTGAGGGGATGTAGTAACACTCGGAAAGTAACATGCTCGTTACGTCCTACGGTGAAATCGAACAGGTTCGAGTCCTGTCCTGACTACAAATTAAACTACTGTTTTTTAAAATAAAAGTTCGTATATTTATAATATATAAAAACACAATGATTAAATTAGCTGAATTACTAAAAGAAGAAATCTTTCCATTTAAAGAGCATGATATCACATATGATGAAATGGAAGATGATGACACTATACTTTCAGTAGATTATACATTTACAACACCGGATAATCAATATAAGGTATCTTTCTATTCAGGAGAATACATGCCAGAAGATAAAACTTTTGATATAAGTTTTGGATTAGATAAAGGATACGGATACAAACTTGATACGTTTGAATTAACAGGAGAGGGAAGGATTTACAGCATACTACAAACTATATGTAAAATTATAGAACAGTTTGTAAGAGAGTACGGAGATCAAGTAGAAAAGTTAAACGTAACAGGTACAAGCAAGGAAAGATCAAGAGTATATAAAGCATTAATACCAAAGTACCTAGATCCAGCAATAATGCAAATGCTAACAATAGAATAATAAAAAGAAAAAAAAATTAAAATATAGTTGGACTGGAATGGAAAAGTTCATATATTTATATATAGAAAGCAAATAAAATGAAAACAATACAGAACATACATCAAGATTTAACTACAATAATGAGTAGAGCACTTAATACGTGGTCGCAGATATTATGTGGTGATGTGATTATGGGCTTTAGCGCATATAATAACGAACCGAAAACAACCAAAACCGGGATATGATATAAAAAATTATAACATACAAATTCTAATAAGAACCCGGATCAATTAAAAAAGATTCGGGTTTTTTTTTGAAATAAATTAAAAAAAAAGTTGCTAGAAAGAAATAAAGATCGTATCTTTAAGTATAGAAATAAAGAATAAGAGTTCATTGACATATTGAGATAAAATTAAGGAGGATTAAGCCGAAAGATTCTGGGTACCGGCAGCGCACTTGAAATGCGTCGATCATTAAAAGGGTGTATGGGTTCGAATCCTATATTCTCCGCAACATTGGCTTATAGTGTAACGGTTAGCACAAAACACTTTGACTGTTTTAGTTTGGGTTCGAATCCCGATAAGCCATCAATAATTTCTGGTAGTAGAGGAGTCCGGTTTATCTCGCTGCACTTGGACCGCAGAGCACGCAAGTTCGAATCTTGCCTATCAGACAAATTGCCCCTATAACTTAACGGCTAAAGTACTATACTTTTAATATAGGAATCCAAGTTCGATTCTTGGTGGGGGTACAAAAATTGCCTCGTTGGCGTAATAGAAGCGTTTTTGATTTACATTCAAAAGGCGGTGGAGCGTAACCATCACGAGGTACAAAAATTGGAAACTGAAAGTCGTTCGGATACGACAGCGAGACTGTAAATCTCGTCCTTATAGGGAGTGGTTCGAGTCCACCAGGTTCCACAACGTTTCTCACGACAGAGTATCTTAAGATACACAAAAAGTGTTGACTTCAGGTTCCCAGTAGGGAAGTACACTTAAATAAAACAAGCACGGGGAAAGTGTCGACTTAAGAAACGGCAAGTACCAACGAAGGGAGTATGGGTCTTTCGTATAGATGGTTCGTACGTCCGCCTGAAGAGCGAAAGGAGCAGGTTCGATTCCTGCAGGACCCACAAACAAGTCCATAGTCAACGGTGACGACTGGATCTTTTAATCAGGTATGTATGGACTGTCTTAGACGTAAGGTGGAAAGTCATAAAGGGTTAAATAGAATATGCCTCTGAAAGGTCGACAAGATGAGAGTATTTGACAAGATTTAGCAGACAGGTTCGATTCCTGTTATGTGGCTCAAAATTGATCTGAAGCTTAAGTGGTATACAGCGGAGGTTTGTTAAACCTAGGATAGCAGGTTCGAGTCCTGTCAGATCAGCAAAAATTGCTCCTATAGTAGAATGGTTAGCACACATCTCTGATAAGGATGAAATGGAAGTTCAATTCTTCCTAGGAGTACAAAATGGAAAGTAAACTGACAAGGTGTTAGGATGCCCTGCTAAGGCAATCGCTCGATAAAACGGGTTCGTTTCGAGTACGATGCTTTCCTCAACTACCGACTTGATCTAGGATCGAGAATATCTCATAAGTATTCTCAGACAAGAGCGTAACTTGTAGTCGGTACAATATGGTGGTTCTAGCTTAATTGGTAAAGTGCTTCACTGTGAATGAAGAGAACAGGGTTCGAAACCCGGAATCACCCAAAATTGGTCTTATAGTTTAATTGGAAAAACTTATCGCTACGAACGATACAACAAAGGTTCGATCCCTTTTAGGACCTCAACTGCCCTATTAGTTAAACGGATATAACGAATCTCTTCTAAAGATTAGTTCTAGGTTCGATTCCTGGATGGGGTACAAAAAAATCGCATGGATAGACAGATGATTATATCAAAAGAGCTATTAAAGAAGTCTGATCAACTTTGGTAGAGTAAGCGATACTCTACAAATGCGGGTCACAGACAAGGTGTCGGTACGGTCTCCAAAACTGCTACGGGTAGGTTCGATTCCTACGGTCTGCGCAGAAGAAGGAGAACAGATTAAGGGTCAAATTCCGTTAGGCTACCCCTTAACAGTTTCTCCGGAAGAAATTAAGATTTTAAAAAATCATAAAAAAAGTTATGAGACTAGATATTAGAGAATTATTAATAAAAAATAATTTTAAAGAATTACATTATAATTCAGGAATTTATATTTTTAATGAATTTAAAATTCATTTTTTACAGAATAATTGGTCTGTAGAAAATTGGTTAACAATCGAATTAATTCAAAATCAAAATAGATTTTTAAAATTTAATAATACTATTAATTCAATTGAAGATTTAAAATATTTAATAAAATTAATTATGAAAATAGAATTCGATGCTCATTAGGTTTATTAACCTAAAATTCGAGCAAAATGAGTACACGCACTAACAGGCAAAGATTGAACAAAGCAACTTGTTCTAAAGATTATAAATTAATCCTATTAAAATTTGAATACCCACCTTATTGGGATGAGGGTGTTTATTACAGAAAAGGTCAGTTTAACCATAAATACCGAGAACATAAAACTTGGAAGTACAACAGAAAAACACAATATAAACCTTTAAAACAAGTTATCATGAGTAAGTATCAAAAAGCACTAGTAGTGGATTCGAGCTTTATCGCCAGAAGTATCATACCAGTAGAAAGAGCATTTGTGATTTCTTACAAAGGTAATGCAGAAGTAATAGCTGAACATCCAGAAACATTTGGTTTAGTAAATCCAAAATTGGAAATTTTTAAACCTTCTATCATTAGAGTATTTAGTTATGTTAAACAAAATATTCACAAAGTACCTCTAAATAGAGAAAACGTCTATAAGAGAGATAATTATGAATGTGTTTACTGTGGTAGTTCAAATCAAAGAACACTAACATTAGATCATGTTATTCCTCAATCAAAAGGAGGAAAAGATTCATGGGATAATTTAGTTACAGCTTGCAGAACATGTAATCATGAAAAAGCAGATTTAACATTAGAAGAATATGGAAAAGATATCCCAGAACCTAAACGACCACATTATTTAATGTTACTAAGACAGGTTCAAGATATTCCTAAAGAATGGGAAACATTTTTATTCTTTTAGTTGGATATTAAAAATAAAGTTCGTATATTTAAGTATAAGAAAGAAATTAAAATAGTAGGACGTTGGTTCGATTCCAACAATCGTAATCGTGATGACCAAGATTTAGCTGTAATGGTAGAGCGACTATTTTATAAGGGGCAGTTGGCCGATTGGTTAGGCACAGGATTGCAAACTCTGTTAGGTTGGTTCGATTCCAACACTGCCCTCAAAAATAAATTAAAAAAAGCTTGGATATTAGAAATATAGTTCGTATATTTAAGTATAAGAAATTAATTGCCCGAGTGGTGGAACGGCAGACACGCTAGACTTAGGATCAAGATATTGAGGGTTCGAATCCCTCCTTGGGTACAAGTGTAGGACCTGATTACAGGATATGGATAGACTTCATGTCTCAGAAGGACCGGAGTGCTGGTCGCCTACAAAAAATATTAGAGTTAGCTTATAGTAAAGCAGCAGGGGCTAACCTGCAGAACGGATACGAGAACCGGCTGTAATTAAATGCTTCCTTAGCTCAATTGGTAGAGCACTTGTTTTGTAAACAAGAGGTTATCGGATCGTAGCCGGTAGGAAGCTCAAAAGTGTTGTTCCCTTGAGAAAGGAATGAGATGAATTGCATTAGAATTTTCCCGTGCACAACACTGAGGATTTCTTAACCTCAAATTGCAACATTCGCCTAGTAGGTATGGCACCACACTTCCAATGTGGAATAAGGCCGGTTCGAGACCGGCATGTTGCTCAAAACTGCTGCGTTAGTGAAGGGGTTAACACGTATCACTTTCTATGATAAGGCACGGGTTCGAATCCCGTACGCAGTACTGTAGACTTTTTGAAAAGTTAGCCTATTTATTAGAAAAGATAGATATGGCTAACATCAAAGAGAATAAAAAATATCACTACACTTATAAGACAACAAATCTTATAAACGGTAGATATTACTTGGGAATGCATTCAACTAACCGTATAGATGACGGGTATTTAGGAAGTGGTAAGAGATTGTATTATGAATTAAATAAGTACGGTAGAGACAATTTTAAATTTGAAATACTGGAGCAATTTAATTCAAGAGAGGAATTAGTTCAAGCTGAAATTAATTTAATAACAGAACAGGATTTAAAAAATCCAAACTGTTTAAATTTAAAATCAGGAGGTAGTGGAGGATTTACAAAAGAGGATTGGGAGAAAGGTCAAAAAATAGTTAGTGCTTTACTAAAAGAAAGATGGAAAGACTCAGAGTACAGAGAGAAAATGATCCGAGTAAGACAAGAAGGAGTAAAGAGATTGCATAGAGAAGGAAAAGTAAAGTACGATACCTTCACAGGAAAAAAGCACACACCTGAAACTATTCAAAAAATGAAAGAATCTCATAAAGGAGCAGGAAAAGGAAGTAGTAATTCTCAATACGGAACTTGTTGGATCACTGATGAATATTCAAACAAAAAAATATACAAAGGAGAAACAATCCCAGAAGGATGGAGATTAGGAAGAAAAATAAATAAGGGGCTATAGTATAACGGCTATTACGATGGTTTTGCAAATCATAAATTGGAGTTCGATTCTCCATAGCTCCACTGAAGCTTAACCGACTCTTGACAGGTTTGACAACTTGGAACAGACAAGTAATTTGGCTCTATGGTCCAGTGGTATGGATGCTTGGTTGTCGCCCAGGAGACGAGGGTTCGATTCCCTCTAGAGCCGCTTATAAACTGCGTTAAAGTGTAAAGGTTGCATCTAAGTCTCATAAGCTTGGGGGGTGGTTCGAGTCCACGCTACGCTACAAATTAGTCCTCGTATCTCAACTGGTGGAGAAGCACGCTCATAACGTGAAGGTTGCAGGTTCGAGTCCTGTCGAGGACACTAAATTTTATCCAATATGAGGTCAATTCCTTCAACTCCAATGTAGGTTAGCTGTTAGCTAACTTATGACTCAGAAATTGAGAATTTGGAGAGAAATTAAAAATTCATAGAAATAATAAAAAATAAATAATAAAAATCGTATAGTTATGAAAAATTCGTTATCGTCAAAAGGGTTATCAATGTCTCAAGCGCAATCAATCTCAAACTTGTGCAACCAACGTTCAAAAGAAATTTCTACTCAATTAGACAACATTAACAATGTGTCTAAAGAATTAACTATTGGAGTTGAAACCTATATTGAAACTCAAGGAAACCCTATTCCAAAAAACGTAGTACAGTTACTACAATCAAAAGCAAGATACTCAGCTACTCAAGCATTCTTGATGGAGAATATCAAAGCTAAAGATGAATTGATTAATAAAATTAAATACGAAGGGTTTACATATGATGTAGAGGCTCCAATTCGTCCTACAACCATTTCAGAGAACCTTCCTCTAGAGGTAGGTGAAGAATTTGGATGGGACCAATTAACTGCAGCTGAATATAATGAATACCTAGAAGCTGAAGCTTATGCTTCACATATTGGACAGTTCATTCATAAAAGAGGAACTCTAGACCGTTTAAGAGCAGAACTTCCTACCATTAAAACTTTAGAGTTTATGGAAATTGAAGTAGGAAAGAAAACTCCTATGAAAGTATCTATTCACCACACACCTGAGCAATTGCTTGAAATTCATGAAGAGTTAGCAACTCTACATAGAGGGTATGAGCAAAAAGTGAATTACTTTAAATCAAAAACAAAGAATGCAGTTACCTCTGAAAATGCTAAAGTTCAGAAAGAGAGAGGTGAGATTCAAGCAAGAGTTAATCAAGTAAACTTAGAATTAGCAAATGAGTATAAGTTGGCTTATGATAAGTGGTTAGCAGATCAACGTAAAGCTCAACACGAGTTTGAAGAAAAACGTCAAGGTAGAATTCAAGATGCTGTTAACTTAAAAATTAACATAGCAGAAAGATTCCAGGACGTAGTAGATGAATTTTTAAACCAATTAAAATAATTTGGTGCTAAGGAGGTAAGCACAAGCCGATCCTCCAAAGCTTTATGCTGGGATAGTGGGGTTTTAAATTATATACTATATGATATATTCAATAATCAACACAGACGTAGCACCTCCGGGTGCTTGCAACCACGCTTCCTTACAAACTTCCAAAACTGAGATAGAACTCAACCGTTAGACAGGTCTGCTCGAAAGAGGTAATTGGCTAACAACTTTGAGACTTAGTTTTTGTCTTTGCCTTTGTAGTAAGGAAGGTCCTTGACCTTGATTTTGCATTTGACCTAGTCTATATGCTTTACATCCCAGCAACATATTTTTTAAAAAATAATCACAAAAAGGCTTGCTTACGCAGGCTTTTTTTCGTATATTTAGGTATTAGAAACAAGATAAAATACATATAATGGAATCAATAATAACAAAAGAACATTTATTAATCACATTAGATAACATAAAGAAAGTTAGAAAGTCTGGAACTGCTATTGAAATAACTAGAGCAGGAGCTTTTTTAGAAGGCATTCTCTATTCTTTAGATAAACTACATCCAAAAGGAAACTTTCCTTATAAAACCATAGAATATATAGAAGTTGGATGGTTTGGAAAAGAAAAAATAAAAACTAGAGAACAAACATATGTAGAATATATGGTTGAAAGGATAGAAGAATTAATTGAAGAAATAGAATAAGTTATGAAACTAGTATTAGAAAAAGGACAACAACTGTTCTTTACATCAGACACACATTACTCACACTCAAACATTTGTAGTGCTACTACAAACTGGTCAGTGAATGATGGATATGCTCGTAAGTTTGATTCATTACAAGATATGAACCAAAAACTAGTTGATAACATTAACAACATGGTCGGTGAAAATGATATTCTAATTCACTTAGGTGACTGGTCATTTGGAGGATTTGATAAGATTGAAGAATTTAGAAGTCAAATCAACTGTAAAAACATTCACTTGACATTTGGAAATCACGATCACCATATTGAAAGAAACAAAGAAGGAGTACAGAGATTATTTTCATCAGTACAACAATACTTAAGACTAAGTGTAACAAGACCTTTGACTAAATCAATGGTTGAGAAATTTAGTTTCGTTTGTATGCACTACCCAATTGCGTCATGGCATGATATGAACCAAGGAGTAATTCACTTACATGGTCATGTTCATTTACCTCCACACTTAAGAGTAGCAGATGGTAAAGCAATGGATGTTGGAGTAGATGGAAACGGTTTAGAGCCAATTTCATTAGACGAGGTACTTTTAATTATGAAAGATAGAGAAGTTAGAAAATTAGCCTTACCAAAGGATCACCACGAAAAAAGAATTTAATATGAAAGAGTTATTTTTATTAAGAGGATTACCTGGATCAGGTAAATCAACATTGGCCAAATCTTTAATTGGTGATAAAACTTATTGTCACAGAGAAGCGGATATGTATTTTGTTAACTCAGATGGTAGTTATAAATTCAACCCGTCACAAATTAAAGATGCTCATAAATGGTGTCAGGATGAAATAGATTTTGTTATGAAATACGAACATCCACGAGTTGTAGTGTCAAACACATTCACTCAGGAAAAAGAATTAGAGCCTTATTACCAATTAGCTGAGAAATATGGTTATAAAGTATTTTCATTAATAGTGGAGAACAGACATGGAGGAGTAAACGAGCATGGAGTTCCTGATGAAAAATTAGTACAAATGAAAAATAGATTCGAAGTAAAACTATGAAAGAAACATTTGAACAGTACTTACAAAGATTAAAAGACAGACGTACAGAAGACGATTACAAGTACACTGATGAGGATTTTATTAAATATGAAGAATACATCAGAGATTGTTGTAAAGGTGGAATGAGTGTTTATAAATGTCTAGAGTTTATGTATTTTGCAGAAAAAGAAATTAGCCTCGAAGATGTTTTTAATGATGAGAAAAAAGAAATAGTAATAAAAGCAATACAAGAACATAAAGATGGAAAATAATTTTAAAGTTGCCAAATACGAAAAGACCGATGAAGGGTTTAAACATCTTGGATATGATGAGTACCAAATCACATATCTAAAAGGTAATAAACCACATCAAATCAGGATAGTTGTTGATGGTATTTTAACAAAAAGGGTTATCAATTTAATCGATGGTAATTCTGGTTATAAAAACCAAATACTATTAGCAATTAGTGATGTTAAAAATGCTAAAATAGATTTAACACAAAAACCGTCTGAAAAAAAGAAGGTAACATTAGCATACATTGGAACATTTTACAGTAAGCTAATCGTGAAAAACGTTAAGAACTATTTAATAGGAATTAATAAAGAAGAGAGAAGAGATACATTAACTAAATATGAATTAATATAATGGAAAATAATAACAGTGTTTGCTTTGTAGCAAAAATCAACGAAGTAAAAGCAATCGAAGGAGCAGATAACATCGAACAAGCAGTTATCGGAGGATGGAATACAATTGTAAAAAAAGGAACACATCAAGCAGGACAACTAGTAATAGTTGCAACTACTGATGCAGTTATTCCTTTAGAACTTTCTGACAAGTTTAATGTCACTAACTACCTAAGAAAAGGACAAAGAGTAAGAACTGTAAAACTAAGAGGAGTTTATTCTGAATGCTTAGTAATACCAATTACTCCAGGACATGAGATTAATTACTCAGAGGGTCAAGACATGATGGCAAAACTTGGTATCGTAAAATACGAACCACCAGTTAAACAAATTCAACTGGCCTCAGGTAGAAAGATTAAATGGAGAGACAATCAAAACTTCCATATCTACTACAAATTCCCAAACCTTAAAAACGTTGATGGAATGTTTACTGAAGAAGATGAAGTTCAAATCACTAGAAAGATTCATGGTACAAATGCTAGATATGGTATTGTAAAGAAAAGTAAATTGTCATTCTGGGATAAAGTAAAAAAATTCTTTAAACTAGCTGACAAATGGATCGACTATGAATACATTTACGGTTCACATAACTGTGAAAAAGGAAGTGATTCTCAAGGATTCTATTCAACTGATGTTTGGAGAACAGTTGCTGAAAAGTATGATATCAAAGAAAAACTTTGGAAGTATGTTAAAGATATGCAACATCCAGATTCTATAGGAGAAGGTTTCATTCTTTATGGAGAAATTTATGGAGCTGGCATTCAAAAGAACTATGAATATAATTTAACAGATATTGAATTTGTAGGTTTTGATATTAAGAAAAATGGAGAGTACATAGAAACACGTATAGTTGAATGGCTACTTCCAAGTAAAGATATGATAGGATTACCTCATGTAGAAGTACTTTATGATGGAGTTTGGAATCAAGAAATTCAAGACAGTTTTGTATTCAACAACTTCATTGAAGGAACAAAAGTACCACATGAAGGAATTGTAATCAAACATATATCAGGTGATAGAAAGAAAGTAGCTAAAGTAATCAACCCAGATTATTTAATCTATGGTGAAAAGAATGATGTAGGAGATTCTCATTAAAATAATTGATTAAAGGCTTGCTTACGCAGGCTTTTTTTCGTATATTTAATTATTAAAAACAGGGAAGCTGAAAACTGAATAGAGTAGGCAATATACATAGATTTATACACATATGTACACATTAAGAACATTAGAAACAGATGGAAGAGAAGTAAATCTCTACATTGGAACTCATTACACAATTTATAGAAAACACAAAGTATCTGAATCAGAATTTATTTTCAAAATAAATGAATATTTTGGAGAACAAAAAGGTAAAGAAATTGAAGATGAAATAGCAGGAATTTATGGTTTTGTTGATGGTGAAAAATTAATAACCCCTCTACCTCTGTATTACGAAAAAGCTCAGTATATAGTAGGAGAATCAGGTAAAACAATTCAAAAAATTTAAAAACAAATAAGATTATGGTAGAAGAAGTTAAACACTTTATGTGCTTTAAGCACGAGTTAGAAAGAATTAATGAGGGACTAATTCTAAGAGGTACAGATGCTAGTTCAGTAATAAACATCACTGATAATGGTGATGAGGTAGTTGTTTGGTACAAATTTAAAAACAAACAAGATGTGAAACAAACAGCAGTAAAAGATTTAGCTTATTATAAAGCTAATGCAGAAGAAGATTATTTACAAGTACCAATAAGTGTGTTAAGATATATTTCTCAATTAGAACAAGAACAAGACAAGAAAATGTATAGTGAGGAAGAAGTAAATAACTTATTATATAGATTTTTAGAACATATTGGAAATGTTCAAGGCAAAACAATATTAAACGTCTATGTAAAAGAATGGTTTGAACAAAATAAAAAGAAATAAGATGAAATATACATTGGTAAGAACAAGTTCTGCAAATGAATTGGAAGAACAAGTTAATTCATTAATTGAAATAGGTTGGACTCCACAAGGAGGAATTGCACTTTCAGATAATGGTTTTTATGCTCAAGCGATGATTAAGTCCTCAATTTAAAAACAAATAAGATATGAAACAGACACCTTTAGAAGAATTAAGAAATGAAGATTTACAACATTATGATGCTTTGGCATTTAACGATTATAAAAGTCATAGAAATAGTATTTTAAGAGCAATAAATTTTTATTATGACTATAGACAAATGAATTTATTTCAAAGAATCATACTAGCATTAAAAAATAAATAAGATATGAAAAAACAAACAGCAGTAGAATGGTTAGTAGCTGAACTAAGAAAATATGGTAGTCCAGTTCCAAGACAAGATGAGGAACATGCCAAAGAAATGGAAAAGCAAAAACAAGATAAGTTTGCTATTGATTTTTATAATTGGTATAAATCTAAAGATGCAGAAGATTTATTACACGATTTAATAATGGTTGGAGAAATAGATAAAAATGTAACAATACAAAAACTATTAGAAATATTTAAAAACAAATAAGATATGAGTATTAAGTTTATAATATTTTGGTTGATACTATGTGTTGTTATTACTATACTAACGAAAAACAAATTTAAAAACAAATAAGATATGAAACAAACAGCAGTAGAATTTATAGTTAGTCAATTAGATTGTTTGAATAGAGAAAGAAAAGACAAATTAATTAGTGCGGAAACTTTTTTTAATCATAAAATAAATCTAATTCAAGAGGCAAAAAGAATAGAAAAGGAACAAATTATTGAAGCAAGACTAACATTAAGAATAAGTGGGTTATCTTATAAAGAAGAAGCACAAAAATATTACAACGAAACATTTAAAAATAAATAAGATTATGGGGTATGTACCAACAATATGTTTTAGGCCTAAATTAGAGAAAACGACTAAGGTTACTAAACTAACTAAAGAAGAAAAACTTAAAAAATTAATATTTTCTGAAAGAGCAGCTTTTGATAAACATTTATTGGATTTATCAAATTTTTATCAAAAGAAAATAAACAAACTCTTAAAAAAATAGTATTATGAAAATTAAAAAATTAGAAACAAGACAACCTTGGTTATGTGAAGTTGATGGAACTACATATGTTAGAACAGAAATTCAATGGAATGATGGTAGACCCAATGATGTAACTTGGCATCTTAACGAAGACCAAGTAGAAGGTAAGGTTTATCTTACCGATGAACAATTGGAAAAACTATTTTGGGAGAATAATGTTAAAGTGAACATTCCATTACTAGTTGATATACCAAATGGTGATGATTTATTTTTAAACAAATAAAATTATGATAGCAGTATTAATAACAATAGTCATAGCCTTTATAATTATTTTTAAAGATAGATTTTTAGATTACTGGAAAAATAGAAAATAATTAACAAAAAGCTTGCTTACGCAGGCTTTTTTTCGTATATTTAAGTATAAATTTAAAACTAAAGGTTATGTATTACAAATTCAACAAAGAAACATTATTACCTGAAAAAGTAAATGTCACGAGTAAAACATTAGTAGGAATAGGAGCTACTATAGGATTAATTCTAATGTTAGGATTCACATCAAAACCTATTGATCCAATCCAAAATCTAACAACAGAAGATAAACTAATTGTGATTAGAGAATACAATGAATTCTCAGAACAGAAATTAATTGAAAAAATTGATCAATTAAATTTCAGATACCCTCACATCATCTTAGCACAAGCTAAATTAGAATCAGGTCATTTCAAATCAACTATCTTTTTAGAGAACAATAACATGTTCGGTATGAGAGAAGCTAAATTAAGAGCGAATTTAGCAAAAGGTACAAATAGAGAGCATGCCTACTATGATTCATGGCAAGATTGTGTCTACGACTACGCTCTATACTACTCAACTTACTTATCAGATATTAAAACTGAAGGAGAGTATTTTGAATATTTAAAACAAAATTATGCTGAGGATAAAACATATGTTCAGAGATTGAAACAGATTATTAAAAAACAAAATTTAAAAAGTAAATTCAATTAATATGGAAAAAGAATTTATACCTTACGAACAAGCATTAGCTTTAAAAGAATTAGGATTTGATGAACCTTGTTTAGGATATTATGTAGGTAAAGATAGAGAGGTTTATATATCAAATGAAACTATATCTGCTCCTTTTCAATTTAGATTAGAATCTAAAACAACATTTGTAGCACCACTTTATCAACAAGCATTTTCTTTTTTTAGAGAGAAGTATAGTTTAGTTTGTATAATCACTTTTGATGATGATGTAAAAGGTAAATGGTTTGGAAATTTATATGGTCATTATGAAACTCATGGTAAATATGATTTTGGTTACACAGAATTATTCAAAACATACGAAGAAGCAGAACTTGAATGTCTTAAAAAATTAATAGAAATAATAAAATCACAAAAATAATGGAAAAAGTAATAAGAAACGGAAAAGTAGCAGTTCTAATATCACCAGGATTTGGAGCAGGATTCTATACATGGGATGCTCCATTAGAAGCAATCTTCCACCCAACATTAGTTAATTTAATTGAAAAACAACAAATCCAAGAAGCTATTGAATTTGTAAACTCAACTTGGCCTGATGTCTATACAGGAGGTGTAAAAAATTTACAAATACAATGGCTCGATGAAGGAGAACAATTTCAGATAGATGAATACGATGGCTCAGAGAGTTTAGTAATGGAAAAATATACAAATTGGATAACAGCATAAACTATGATATCAGGAGCACAACCAAAAGTACTACTAACTCAAAATGAGGATGGTAATTTACAATTAGATAAAATGTTTGAAAACATTTTTGGAAAAGAACAAAATCCAAACTACAAACTAGTAAGAGATAGAGATGGTTTAACAAAAACATCTTTAGCTATAAAATGGTTAGAGTTTGATGAGGAAGGAAAATATAAAGCAGACTTTCAAGAAGTAGCTATTGGTAGAAGTTTAATCATGTCTCCATTTAATATGTACTTTACTTGGCAATGTACGCCTGTAACAGAAATCGTGGAGCAGAAAGATAAATATGTAAAATTTAAAACTGAAAACTCTATATATGAACTTTTTGAAAATTAACTATAATTTTTCGTTAAAAATTAAATTCCTAGATATTTATATTAAATAGCAGGTACTGGTCCTACCGAAGAAAAACATTACGGAGATTTTAAAAAGACACTACGGACCAGGTAGTTATTTTTAATTTCTCCTTTTTTATTTAGTATGATAGGGATTTATAAAATTACAAATCCAAAAGGAAAAATTTATATTGGGCAAGCTATAGACATTAAAAGAAGGGAGAATGAGTATAGAGGATTGCATTGTAAAGGTCAGATAAAACTATATAGGTCATTAGTAAAATACGGTTTCTCTGAACATATCTTTAAAGTTATAGAGGAATGTAGGGTAGAGGAATTAAACATAAGAGAGAGACATTGGCAAGATTTCTACAATGTATTAGAAGAAGGATTAAATTTAAAGTTAACACATACCAATACTAAGACAGGTAAACAGTCTAAAGAAACCATAGATAAAATATCACAAAAAATAAAAAAAGGAATAGTACAGTATGATAGTAGTGGAGAATTTATTAGAGAATGGAGCTCAATAAAACATGCCGGAGAATCTCTAAATCTAGATAGATCACAAATATCAGCTTGTTGTAAAGGTTTAGGTAAATCTGTAGGAGGTTTTATTTTTTTATATAAAAAAGACTATACAGGAAAAATATTAAAAAGAGATGGTATTAATGGGGAGAAACCTATACTGCAATATTCGAAAAAAGGAGAATTAATACAAGAATGGAAATCTATCAATATGGCTGCGGATACTTTAAAAATAAGTAGATCAAATATATCATCTTGTCTAATAGGTAATACAAAATCTGCAAATAACTTTATTTGGAAATACCGAGAAAATGATATAGACTCTTATATACCTACCTGTAGCATAAGAGGAGAAAAACCTGTAGCTCAATATGATTTAGGTAATATTTTTATTAAAAAATGGCAGTCTGCAATAGAAGCTTCTGCTATGTTAGGAATTAGTAGAAGTAGCATCTCAGCATGTTTAGTAGGAAAACAGAAAACAGCAGGGAAATTTATTTGGAAATATTTAAAAGAAAATTAAAAAATTGTTTGTTTTATTAAAATAAATTTCGTATATTTAAGTATAAATTTAAAACAAAGGTTATGAAAAACATACACGTATTAACAACGTTAAGTCCAAGTAGGATGTTAAGAGGTTTTGACGGTATTAGGTTATTTAAAAACGAAGTATCACCTGATAATCAGTGGTGTGTTAATGTGAATATACACATAACAAATGATGAAGAAATTAAAGATG